>Ga0209342_10001464_pt1 | contig 26509 bp, 22 predicted proteins | sample RifCSP16_2_FD_184023 | JGI IMG/M metagenome (GOLD analysis project Ga0209342, IMG submission 184023) | Soil microbial communities from Rifle, Colorado - Rifle CSP2_sed 16_2 (SPAdes) (version 2) | ecosystem: Environmental > Terrestrial > Deep subsurface > Rock core/Sediment | place: Rifle... | reverse complement strand
TTGCAGTTCTCCTGGCTCTTTTTCCATGCGGCATGTTGATGGTCCGTCGTAAAAGGAGCCAGGAGAACTGCAAAGTCCCGTGTTCCAGGAGGCCAGACATTCCTGTCTGGCTGGGTTGGGCGAAAAAGACAGGCAGGAATGCCTGTCCTCCTGATCTTTCACGACTTTGCCGTTTCCCTGGTAAAAGGAGCCAGTCCCCCGGGGTTTGATGCCGAGTCGTCGGAGGGGGGGCCGACGAAATTTGTGGTTAGACCTTTTTGGCCGGAATCGCTATGATCGGGGCCGGCACTCCGGGTTGCGGGCAGGCAACGCCGGGGCCCGAGCCTATCCGAAAACGGGGACAGGCACCCTACATTTGGCTGTTATGTCACACTTTGTGAACCCTATCCGGGAGCCAGTCCCCGTTTTCGGATAGGCCCTTTGGATCGAGAGACGTAAATCCCTGGAAAGTACGGTGGCGGCATGTCCCGAAAATGGCACAAGCAGCGCGACGCGGGGGATGTGAATCTGGGCAAGATTCGGCCGCGCCGCGAGTCGGGCGTTCCTACGGCCGACGTGGCCTGGCCGGTCGTGATCGGGGCGGTTTGCGGGATGGGGGCGGCGTGGGTGGCGGCCGGCTCGACCGGGCTTCTGGATACACCGTTGCGTCATGCCCTGGTGGGGTTGCTGTTGGGTGCGGCGGTGGCGGCGCTTCGGCCTTCGTGGCGACGGTTGCTGCTGGTAGCGATCGTGGCCGCCGCGGGCCTTGCCGCAAGTCGGCTCACCGAGGGGATGGAAGTGGTCGACGCGTTGGGCGTGGCCGCCGTGCTGGGAACGCTCACGGCCGGTTCGACCGGCGTGCGGCGACGGGCGCTGTTGATCGTGGCCACGGCGGCCGGGACGTTGGCCCTGTTTCGGGCGGCCTGCTTCGCCGTGCCGACGGTCTGGTGGGGCGAGACGGCCCTGGGCCGCGCGATGGGGTGGGTGGCCGGGTTGCTGAGTGGGCAATCGCCTTGGATCGGCGGCTCGTTGGGTGGGCTCGATCTGTTGGTTGTGATGGGTGTTTTTTACGTCGGATGGCTTCGGGCAACCCCGCCGCCGCGTCGTCCGCGAGCGTTGTATGCGCTGGTCGCCATTCTGGCTGTGCAGGCGGTTTATTTGGCGGCCCTGTCCCATGCGACGGAGTTGGCCGCAGCGCTGCCGGCGCCGACCGTGCCCGAGTCGCTGGACGACCTTGATTATCGTCCGACCGATTGGAGTCCGGGCGCCGAGCTTCGCGCCGGGCTGCCGTGGAACCTGCCGCTTGCGGCCGCGCTGGCCCAGGCGATCGTGGCGGGCGTCATGCTGCGTTGGACGCGATTGAGAGCCGAGGACCAGACGAGTGAGCCGCCGCTGCGTTCCGGTCCGGTTGCCCCGCGAGAGCAAGGCAAAGGTTCGGAAACTTCCGAGGCGAACCTGCCGCAGCTTCGGCTCGGCCAAGGCTCGTTGTCCCGGCCTCCGGAAGAAAAAGCCGACCGTCAAAACCAAAATCGTGCCGAACCATCGTCGACCGAGTCGCCGGACGACGAGGCGCGGTCGGGCCGACGTCGCTCGGGATTGCTTCTGGGCGCGGCGGTCCTTGTGGCCGGGGTGACGGCCACTTTGGGCGTCTGGTCACCGGACGGCCGCGACCTGTCGGGCAAGACGATCGTCGGCTACGACGGGGATTTTGATCGCTGGAAAACGCCGGTTCACGATGCCCTGGGCCAGGGGCAAGACGCCTCGAACCATTACGGCCTGTTGCCGTCGTTGGCGGCCGATCTTGGCGGGCAATGGGCCGTGTCGCGCGAACTGACGGACGAGGATCTCAAGAAGGCCGACGTGCTGGTGGTGATTCAGCCGACGGAAGCCTGGCCCAAGGAGCGGATCGAGCGGCTTGAACAGTACGTTCGTGGCGGCGGGTCGCTGCTGGTGGCGGCCGGCCCGACGGTCCAAAGCGAAATACGCCACGCGGCCGGCGGCGGGGCGTCGACGCGCGAGCCGGACGACGCGACGGCGGATGAAGACATGCGGCCGGTCAACGGGCTGTTGCGTCCAATGGGCTTGGCGTTTCGGGACGAGGCGGCCGTTGCGCCCGCCGAGGCGTGGCAAGGAGCCCTCTCGGTTTCAACCCATCCGGCCGTCTTCGGAGTCTCGCGGCGGACGCTCGGCGCGTGTTTGGGGGATGGTTGCCCGATTGATGCGGGCTGGTTGACGCGGCCGATCCTGGTGGGACGCTGGGCCTGGGGCGAACCGGCCGGCGAAACGCTTTGGAACGGCCGGGCGGCGGTCGACGCGGGCGAAGCGTGGGGCGATCTGGTTCTGGCGGCCGAGCGGCCCTGGGGCCAAGGGACCGTCGTGGCGCTGGGTAGTTATTGGTGCCTGACCAACCTGGGCATTGCTGACGGACATGAATTAGCTTCGCGTCTGCTGCGTTACCTAGCCAATCGCTCGACGAGTCCCCAGGCGATGTGGCGTCAAGTGCTGGGCGTGTTGGGCTATCTGACGCTGTTTGTTTTGATTGTCCGGCGGCCCGATCCGACGCGGCTGGTCGTCATTGCGATGATTATGGGCATCGTGTTCACGACGGCCATGTGCCAGGCCCAGACCAATGGGCCGGCGCCGGCGCGACCTTCGTCGGCATCGGGCGTCGCGCGGCCGATCGTCTACGTCGATGCCTCGCATCTGGAGGTCGGCAGCAATCGTTCTTGGGCCAACGACGGGGTGGACGGTTTCCTGCTCACGCTGGCGCGGAACGGCTATTTGCCACTGAAAATGCACCGTTGGGATCCGGAGCGATTGAAACAGGCCGCACTGCTGGTCGTGATGGGCCCGGCGAAGTCATTTTCGTCGAGCGAGATCGAACAGATGCAGAAGTTCGTCGAGGGCGGCGGGTGTCTGGTATGCATGGTGGGCGCGACGGAGTCGGCCGCGAGCCGGACGATGCTTGACGCGTTCCAACTTGACGTGGGAATCTCGCCGTCGTCGACCGGATCCAAGGTGGCCGAGGCGGAACCGATGGGCGAGTTCCCGGATCGATTCGGCCGGTTTGCGACGTACTACCTAAACGCGAAAGACTACGGGGCGGGCGACTATATTCTGCGGGCGTGGTTTTTTCATGCCTGGCCGGTTCGTTGCACGAGCGACAAGGGCGACTGGCAGCCGCTTGTGAACGGTTACCAAAATGTGCCGCTGGTGATCCATCGCTGGTTCGGCCAGGGGAGCGGGAAGGGAAACGTGGTTTTGATCGGCGATAGTCATTTTGTGTTGAACTTCGGCCACGGGTACTACGATGGCAGCGTGACGGCGAGTACGCAGGACAACGAGGATTTCTGGCGGTGGCTGATTTCGCGGGTGACGACGCCGCGCGAGTGGATCCCGCCAGACCGGTCGCGGAAATCGCCGCAAGGCACGATGCACGGACGCGGGGAGGTGATGCGATGAATCTGCGTGCTTGGGCGGCCGTCGGGTTGTTTTCGGCGTCCTGGTTGCCGGCACTGGGATACTATGGGCCGGCGAACGTCTGGGCGTGGGCCGCGATGATCGTGTTGGGAGCCGTATTGCTGCGGGACTGGGAGATCGCGCTGCCCGAGGCGACGATCGCGCTGGCGCTCTTGCTGCCGGTCGTTTGGTTCATGCCATGGCCCGCGAAGGCGGCGGCAATTTTTTTGGCGGTTGGCTTGGCGGCGGTGGTCGTGCCGATCCCTCGCGGGTGGCCGCGGCGCGTGGCCCCGGCCTGCATTGTCTCGGGCGGCGTCCTTTTAGCGCAGTCGGCGGCCGTGTACGTTTACATGGTCGTCACGTCGCGGTCGCACGATCTGCCGGGCCCGTTGGCGTTGTTGGTGGGTGAAGTGGCGCGACTCGCCGGGGCTGACGTGGTCGTGACCGGCTCGACGCTGGCCGCGCGAGGGGCGACGGCGGTCCATCCGCTTGGGGCGACGTGGGATTTGCTATTGCCGCCGACGGTCGTTTGCTTCGTGGTCGGCGCGGCTTTTTTGTTGGCGTTGAACATGGCGGGCCTCGCGCGACGCAAGAGGAGTTGGCTTCGGGCCGTGTGGTTGCTCGCGTTGGTCACGGCCCTCTGGTTGCCGATCCAACTCGTCTTCGTGTTGGGGCTCTATTTCAACCGCGTGGCGCTGGTCGATCCCGAATATCCGCCGTGCGTGATGAACCAGTGGCTTGTCTGGTGGCTGCCGGCCGTGCTCTTGGCCGGGCCCGTGCTGTTGGCGTGGTGGTTCGTCTCGTGCAAAGATTCTCAAGGCGCGAAGGACGACGATTCACAAAAGCAAGCTGCGGACGAGTTGACCGGCCGACGTTGTTGGACGGCCGTGGCGCTGGCCGCGCTGGGGGCGGCGTTGTTGGCGTTTCCTTGGGCGTGGGATCCGATCGGCGGCGCGAAAGAGGGCCGCGTTCGCGTGGTGGAGCGTGGTTCGCGGTGGGAGCCGACCGATGCGCCGTACGACGAAAATTCCTTCGGCGAACCGGCCAGTTATACCTATCGGTTGATCTACGACTATGCGTCGCACTTCTTCACGATGTCGCGGATCGGCCGCGAAACGCCGATCAGCGCCGAGTCGCTGGACGGCTGTGACGTGCTTGTGCTGAAGACGCCCACGTCCCGGATGTCGCCGGACGAGGTGAAGGCGATCCTGCAATTTGTCGAACGCGGCGGCGGGCTGCTGTTGATCGGCGACCATACGAACGTGTTCCGGTCGAGCACGTATTTGAACGACGTCGCGCGGCCGCTGGGATTCACGTTTCGCAACGATCTGCTGTTTCGCGTGGGAACGCCTTATGAGCAGCCTTTCCGTCCGGCGGCGGTGGCCCATCCGGCGGTGATACACGTGGACAACGTGGATCTTGCCATTTCGTGTTCGATCGATCCGGGATGGAGTTGGGGACGTTCGGCCGTCACCGGCTCAGGGCTTTGGAGCTTGCAGGCGGAGTACCAAAACGAAAACTACCACCCGCCGGCCGAATATCGGGCCGAGATGCGCACCGGGCCGTTTGTCCAACTTTGGGCGGCCCGCCACGGCGAGGGCCGGGTGTTGGCGTTTACCGACTCGACGATATTTTCGAACTTCTGCGTGTTTCAGCCGGGCAAAGCCGAGTTAATGCTCAACATGTTCGCGTGGCTAAATCATGGAAGTTCACTGGATGAGCGTTTGAATTGGTTAATGGTCGTTGTGCCCGTGGGGCTCGTGGGCCTGACGCTTTTCGGCTTGGGATGGATGGTCGGCCGTAAATCGCGGGGCGGTGGGCTGCTCGTGTTGTCGGCCGCGCTGTTCGGGTGCGTCGCGTGCTCGATGATCGTCGGCGCGTTGGCCGCCATGGGGATGCCTGCCCCAAGTCCGCATCATCCACCGCTGCGCGTGGTCATTGATCGAACGGTTTCCGACGTGCCATTGTCGGAGGGCGCCTTCACGCATCGTAGCGGGTTGGGCTACGGTCTGTTGGAGCAATGGATTCCGCGGGTCGGCCGGCCGAAGGATCCCAACGCCGCGCCGACCAACCCGCTTCCGTATACGATGCGCCGTCGGGGCGCCGAGGCGTTCTCGGGCGACGTGCTCGTGGTGATTTGTCCGACGGGCTCGGTCGGACGCGACTATCGCGAACGGTTGGTTCGTTTTGTCCGCGAGGGCGGGCGGCTGCTGGTGCTCGACTCGTTCGACAATACCCATTCGACCGCCAATAGGTTGTTGTGGCCGTTCGGGCTGTCGATGGAAGACGGACCGGCGCGAAAGGGTCCGCTCAGCGTCCTTGGGACATCGACCAGCGTCGAAGTCCAGCAGGCCCGGGCCGTCGAGGGCGGCGCGCCGATCGCCGAATTGGTCCAAACGTCGTCGGCTCAGGCGCCGGGCGGAACGGCCCGCGCGACGGTGGCCGCCGAAGTGTCGTTCGGCAAGGGCAAGGTCATGGCGGTGGGCTGCGCTTCGACGTGGAACGACGCGGCAATGGGCGATTGGTCGATCGAGCCGGACGGCGCCGAGCGGCGGCGATATAATGCATTTTTCTCGCTTATGCGACATATGCTGCGCGACTCTCGGCGAGACTGAAGCCGGACGTTCTACTGGACGGATCGAGCGGTTCGGCTGTATAATCCTTTCGTATTTCCGTCGGTTGCCCGAATCTGGAGAACACGTCATGGCTGATTCATCGAGAGGCCGGATCCACGACAGTATCACGCAGTGTATCGGCAACACGCCGCTGGTGCGGTTTCAACGGCTCGCCGAAGGATGCCTGGCCACGGTCGTGGGCAAGCTCGAAAGCTTCAACCCGCTCTGGAGCGTGAAGGACCGTATCGCCCTGGCCATGGTCGAGGCGGCCGAGCGCGACGGGCTCATCAAGAACGATACGGTACTGATCGAGCCGACCAGCGGCAACACGGGCATTGGCCTGGCGTTCGTCTGCGCGTCGCGCGGCTATCGGCTCGTGGTGACGATGCCCGAGAGCATGAGCGTCGAGCGGCGGCGGATTCTCGCGGCGTTGGGCGCCGAGTTGGTTTTGACGCCGGCGGCCGAAGGCATGTCGGGCGCGGTCCGTCATGCCGAGGCACTAGTGGCCGAGAACCCGAATTACCTGCTCTTGCAGCAGTTCAAAAACCCGGCGAATCCCGAGGTCCATCGGCGAACGACGGGCCAGGAGATTTGGCGCGACACGGCGGGCAAGGTTGACGTCGTGGTGGCGGGCGTCGGCACCGGCGGAACGATCACGGGCGTGGGCGAGGCTCTGAAGAAGTTTAAGCCAAGCGTGCGGATCGTGGCGGTCGAACCAACCAAAAGTCCCGTGTTGACGCAGACCCGCGCGGGACTTCCGATCCAACCGAGCAAGCATGGGATCCAAGGAATCGGCGCGGGCTTCGTGCCTGAGGTGCTCAATATGCGAGTGATCGACGAGGTGGTCACCGTCCAGGACGACGACGCAATGGCCACGGCACGTGAGATGGCCCGGAAGGAAGGTTTCCTGTGCGGCATCAGCAGCGGCGCGGCGGCCTGGGCGGCGTTGCAACTAGCGCGGCGCGAGGACAATCGGGGAAAGCTGATCGTGGTCATCCTCCCCGACCTGGGCGAGCGGTATCTTTCGACACCTCTCTTCGGGGAGTAGGGAGACGTGGCGAGAGGGAAGAAAGAGGGTTTCTCTTGTTCCCCAATGGTTGCAAGGCGATGATCGCGGTGTTAGCTTGAATGTCAAGCTTGCCTATGTCGCGTCTCCCACCTTTTGCCCACCTCATTTTCTTTCCCCCTTTTTTCTTCCACGCGATTCATTTCTCGACCGCGCGCGTGACAAAACGGCGGCTTGCCGTTTTGTACGAGCCAACAACAGGAGATATCTCATGGGAATCAACCGAAGAGATTTTGTCGTTAAGACGGGGCTCGTGGGGCTTGGCCTTGCCGGAAGCGGCTTGAGCGGCGGTTCTGTTTCGGCTCGGGATTCCAGCGAGGAAGTGAACGCTGCTGCGCAAAGTGAATCAAAAATGGAAAAGCGCGTCCAGCGGTTCAACATGTCGGGTTTTGCCGCTCCCCGGCTGGCGAAGGTGCGCGTCGCAATCATTGGCACGGGCGGGCGCGGGCCGCACTACGTTCAGAATCTGAAATACATCGAAGGTGTCGAAATCAAGGCTCTGTGCGATATCCGGCCCGAGAAGGTCCGCGCGGCCAAGGCCAGATTGGCCGGAACGTCGCATGATCCCGACCTGTACACCGGCGAGGAGGACTGGAAGAAAGTCTGCGAGCGAGACGACATTGACCTGATCGTCGTTACCACGCCCTGGTACATGCACGCGACGATGTCGGTTTACGCGATGAATCACGGCAAGCACGTGGCTTCCGAGGTGCCGGCGGCGGGAACCATCGAGGAGTGCTGGAATCTGGTCGAAACGGCCGAACGCACCCGGCGGCACTACATGATGATGGAGAACTATTGTTATCTGCCGTTTCAGCTTCTGACGTTGAACATGGCGAGGGAAGGCGTTTTTGGGGAAGTGTTTCACGCCGACTGCGCGTACAACACCAGCAAGATGGAAAACAATTTCTCGAAAAACCGGTACTGGAACATGTGGTGGCTCCGATTGTACGCGGCGCGGCGCGGAAACCTTTATCCGACCCACGGCTTGGGGCCGGTGAGCACGATCATGAACGTCAACCGGGGCGACAAGTTCGAATACCTCGTTTCGGTCGATAGCGATGATTTCATGATGAAGCGGCACGCCCAGGAACTCGCCGCGACGGACCCGTTCTTCAAGCCGTTTGCCGAAAAAACCTATCGAGGGTGCATGAGCGTGACGACGATACGGACGACGATGGGCCGCACCATCACGGTCCAGCACGACGCCAGTTCGCCCTCGCCGCACAACTTGATTCACGGCATTTACGGAACCAAGGGGGCCGCGCTCTATGATCCTCAACCCCCCAAAATTTCGCTCGGACGACATAACTGGGTATCTCGCGAGGAATTCAAGAAGCTCGAAAAGCAATACAGGCCCGAGATCACGAGGAAACTGAGCGAACTGGCCAAGCGGACACAAGCGGGTCACTGGGGAACCGACCTGTTGGAAAACTGGCGACTGATCGACTGCTTGCGCAACGGCCTGCCGTTGGACATGGACGTCTACGACGCCGCGGCGTGGAGCTCTGTCGTGCCGCTGAGCCAGCAGTCCGCGCTCAATCGCTCGGCCTCCGTCGATATTCCCGACTTCACGGCCGGCGCGTGGAAAACCAATAAGCCCAATATGGACATCATGCTCAAACGGGGCGGGAACACGAGGGTTTTAGTGTAGACGGGGGGAGATTTCTTCTCGGCGCCCTCTCGCGCGTACAATTCATTGGGTCGCCCGTCATTCAGAACCACCCGTTCTTGGGGGTGGCGCCGATGGGTGTATTTTTCACCTCTGATCGGTTTGCACCTTGGCTGGCGAGAGGTTATCATCACTAAATATGCAATAATTGAACCTAGCGGATTCTCGCCGCGCGGCGACGGTTTCCAACGTCAGGGCAAGACGACGGCGAGAAGAGAGGTTCAACCACGTGAGATGAGGCGAGACGGATGCGGGATGTGACGATCAGTCCGGCGGCGGTGCGGGTGGTGAAATTGTTGGTGGGCAGGACGCCGCAGTCGGTGGCCGAGTTGACCAAAGCCGCCGGCGTGACACGCACGGCGATTACCGAGCAACTCAACGAGTTGGAAAACGCCGGGCTCGTGGAGCGGACGGTCGAGCGGCTCGTGGGCCGCGGGCGGCCGAGGAACCGGTTTCGCGCGACGCGGGCCGCGTTGTTGCTGCTGGGCTCGGGCAAGGAGTGTTCGATCGGCCGCGCGATATGGCAGGCCATCGAGGAAGTCGGCGGCGACGAGTTGGCCAATAAAATCCTCGAACAAGTCAGTTCCGAAATGGCCAAGTGCTATGCCCGTCGCGTGACGGCCAAAACGCCCGCCGGCCGGCTCCGTCAGATGAACAAATTGCTCACCGAAGAGGGGCTCCTGGTCGAGGTGGCCGAACAGGACGACCGCATGACGCTGGCGAAACGAAGCTGTGCGTTCATCAGCCTGTTCGAGAACCACCGCCGAGTCTGCCAGATCGACGAGCGGATCATGACGCTCGTGGTGGGCAAGCAGGTCCGCCAAGTGGCCTGCCGGCACGACGGCGACCCTTGCTGCGTCTTTGAACTGGACAAAGGGAGCCGGAAGGCGTCGCCGTAGAGGCCGTGCCGCCGGTTGATTGGGATGGACAGTTCCACAACGGCTGCCCTGCTGGGGTGAGTCCGACGGGAATCTCACCGACCAAGCGGCGTGGCGGTGACCATTCTTGACACCCCCCGGACGCTGACTCTCATCCTTCTTCGGCGCTGACAATCGGCTTGAACTGGGGTACATTGGGGGAACGTGACGGTTGACGCGATGCGGCAAAGTGTATCTGAAATCTCAAATTTGAGATTTCAGATCCGAGGAGACCGAGGTTTTTGTCCGCGTCCAATGGTTCATTCCGCCTTCCATTCTTTGACTGCCCAAGGAGTCTGACAATGATAGCTCGACCACGAGAGTTCACAGTTTGGCGTTTGGCCGTGGCGGTTGGTCTTCTTGCGCTCGGTTCGGCGGGTTCGGCATGGGCGAAGCAGGCGGATTCCGGGAAGCAAGCCGCGGCGAAAGACGCGGACAAAAAGCAGGCCGTAGCGGCTCATGCGGAGCAGGTGAACAAGGCCGAGACGCCGGTGGTCGGCGAGAAGGACAACAAGCAGGTTGCCGAGAAGACTAAGAAACCGGTCGCCAAGGAGGCCGGTAAGGATAAGGCATCGAAGAAAGCCGAACCGGACAAGGCGAAGCAGGGCAAGACGCGAAAGGGGTCGTTTTTGACGAGACTTCTGCAACACGGAACCGGCGGCAACACGATCGGAACCGTCAAGATCAGGGTTCGTGTTCAGTCCGAACCGAGTGGGAAAGAAAAGAAAAATTCCCAGGAAAATAAGACGGCCAAGAAAACGGAGAAACCGAAAAAGACGCCGCAGGTTGTGTGTCTCAAGCTGCGGGGCTCGTATCCCGAGTCGCCCGAGGCGCTGAGTCCCTTCGGTTCGCAGACCACGTCGCTCTACTCTCTGTTGACGAAGTTCAAGCAGCTTTCGGAGGACGACAACGTCGCGGCGGTGGTGCTCGAAATCGAGACGTCGGAATTGGGCGGCGCGAAAATCAACGAGATTCGCCACGCCGTCCGGCGGCTCCGCCAAAGCGGCAAGCGGGTTTACGCTTTCGTGACCAGCGTCGACAACGGACGCTACCTGCTGGCCAGCGCCTGCGACGAAGTGCTCATGGTTCCCTCGGGCATCATGATGATTCCCGGCGTTCGGGCCGAAGTCACGTTCTACAAGGGACTGCTCGACAAGATCGGCGTGAAGTTCGAAGTGCTCCAGATGGGTAAATACAAGGGCGCCGGCGAGCCGATGAGCCGCGCGAAGATGAGCGGGCCCTTGCGCGAGAGCATGGAGGCCGTGCTCGACGACCGCTATGAGTGGTTCGTGCGGACCGTGGCCGCGGACCGAAAAATGGAAGGCTACAAGGTCAAAACGCTGGTGGACGAAGCCTTCTTCATGGCCTCGACGGCCAAAAAGGCGGGTCTGGTGGACCAGGTCGTTTATCTGGACGTTTTTCTCAAGACGCTGCCGAAGACACTGAAGGTCGATGCGGTCAAGGTGGTCACCGATTATAAGACGCGGCGGACGCAGGTCGATCTGTCTGGCATCGGCGGCATGATGAAGCTGATGCAGATGATGGTCGGCGGCAATAAGACGGAGGGAGTGACGAGGGGCAAGAAGATCGCGCTGGTCTACGCGGTGGGCGCGATCGTCGAGGGCAAGAGTTCCGAGGGACTGTTCGGCGACAAGGCGCTCGGCTCAACCACGCTGGTCGAGGCGCTGAAGAAGGCCGACGAGGATCCGAACGTCGTGGCCATCGTGCTCCGCGTGGACAGTCCCGGCGGGTCGGGCGTGGCCAGCGACTTGATCTGGCGCGAGACCCGGCGAATCAACAAGCCGATCATCGCCAGCATGGGCGACGTGGCCGGGAGCGGCGGATATTACATTTCGATGGGCGCCGACAAGATCTACGCCGAGCCGGGCACGATCACCGGATCGATCGGCGTGATCGGCGGCAAGCTGGTGATGGGCGACCTGTTCAAGAAGATCGGCGTGACCACCGACGTCATCAGCCGAGGCAAGCGGAGCGGGGCCCTTTCGCCCATGAATTCATTCACGCCCGACGAACGCGAAGGCATGATGAGCGTCATGCGGGCGTTCTATCGGCAGTTTGTCACGAAGGCGGCCGAGGGACGCGATATGTCGTACGACGAGTTGCACGCCCTGGCCCAGGGACGCATTTACAGCGGCGAGGACGCCGTGGAATTGGGGCTGGTCGATGCGCTGGGCACGTTGGACGACGCCATTGCGGCGGCCAAGAAGGCGGCCGGGTTGAAGAAGAGCGAAAAGGTCGAACTGATCGTTCTGCCGCGGCCCAAGACGTTCTTCGAGCAACTGTTTGAAGATCCCTCGGCGTCGACCGACGCGATGATGAAAATGGCCGGGCCGCTGGGCGAGACGCTCGGGGACGTTCGAGTGATCGAACGCCTGACCGAAGAGCCGATTCTGTTGTGGATGCCGTATCGGGTGGAGGTTCGGTAGGCAGGGGGCAATAGACAAAAGTAGGCCGGGTCGTGACCCGGCGATTTGCCGGCTTCGGTGAAAAAAGGCCTTCGGGATTTGGCGATCCCGAGGGCCTTTGTGTTAGCGCGCTAGTGTCGTGGCGCAAGAACGAACGATTGTTTGTTGGTGGTTGGCGCCCACCCTACGCTTTGCGATGTGACCGCCGCGGCGGTTAGTCGCCGACGTAGGACATCAGGGCCATGAAGCGGGCACGCTTGATGGCGTCGCTCACCGCATGCTGGCTGGCGGCGGTGCATCCGCTTTTGCGGCGGCTGATGATTTTGCCTTGGCGGTTGGTCAGCTTTTTGAGCAGTTCGACGTCCTTGTAGTCGACGTACATGGGACGCGGGCGCTGGCCATCGACGAAGATCGGATCCTTCTTCTTGGTGCGGACCTTGTTCTTGTTGCGGCGGCGGGTCGGACGCTTGTTTTGAAACTTTTTGGGGGGCATGAGGTTTCCTGGCTAACAACGGTTCCCGTGGTCTAAGGCGCGAGAGGCCGTGGCCCATAGGGCTTCGTGCGGCACTCCCGGGGAAACCTTCTAGTGTATCGAACTTCGTCCTGAAGGCAAGACGGGGTGGACGCTTTTGCGGCGGCTTTGAAAACACCCCCCGCATGGGTAATTTTGCCGGCGATTTCTTGAGCAAGAACGCCATGAGGACGGACGCCATACCTCCACAATAACCTATGATTTTAAGGCACGACGGGGCGGACTCTTCCGTGTGGGCGGCGGAAATCGAAACAAATACGTCAAATAAATGAAAGAAATAGTCCAGGAATGTGACTGGAAACGGTTGCGTTGTGTCACGACAGTGGCCATACTTGGGGAAGTGGGCGGTTGGGGTTTGGATTGACGGCGAATGTTGGTTGACCAGAGGCGGAATCAGTTGTTGGAGATGGTTCGGGCGAGGCGGTTTGCCTCGTTGCCCGAGTTGGTCGAGCAATTGGCCGTGTCCGAGTCGACCGTGCGTCGCGACCTGGAGTACCTGGAGGAGCAAGGCGTCGCGAAGCGGATTCATGGAGGAGTGCTTTATGCCGGCGATTCGCCCACGCTGCCTCATTTCGAGGAGCAATCGGCCCATTGGGACGAAAAACGCGCGGTGGCCCGGGCGGCCGTCGAGTTGATCGAGCCGGGCGACTCGCTTCTGTTGGACGGGGGGAGCACGACCTACGAGGTGGCCCGGCTGCTGTTGGGCCGGCGTCTGCACATCGTCACGAATTCGCTCCCGGTGGCGAACCTTTTCGCGGGCAACACGGCGGCGGAGGTTGTGCTGGTGGGCGGCAACATTTGTCCGCGCAGCGGCGTGATGCACGGGCCGCTGGCCAACGAGATGATCGCGAAATTTCGGGTCCGCAAGGTCATGCTGAGCGTGGCGGGAATCAACGACGAAGGGTTTTTCAACAACAATCTGCTGTTCGTCGAGACCGAGCAGGCAATGATCCGCTCGGCGGACGAGGTGATCGTGGTCGCCGACAGTTCGAAGTTCGGCCGCCGGAGCCTGACGCACGTCTGCCGGCTGGACGAGGTGGCCCACCTGGTCGTGGACGAAGGAATCTCGGACGAGTGGCGGAAGAAGATACTGGCGGCCGGGGTCGATTTGCGCGTCGGGCGTCTGGCCGAGCGCGTGGAAAGTGAGACAAGACGATGAGCGCCGTGGCTTCCATGGATCGTAGCGCGGTCGAACGGATCGTTCGTGAAATCGTTCTTGCGCAGTTGGGCGGATCGCCCGGCCGGTCCGAGCTGGTTGTGAGCATTTCGGCGCGGCACGTTCATTTGAGCGATGAACACGTCGAGACGCTTTTTGGGTCGGGAAAGAAACTGACGCCCGCGAAAGGCCTCTTTCAGGAAGGTTTTTTCGCGGCGGAAGAGACGGTGATGATCGTGGGGCCGCGCAAGCGGATGTTGCCCACGGTGCGGATCCTGGGTCCGACGCGCGGGGATAGCCAGGTGGAGTTGGCGTTTACGGACTGCATTTCGCTGGGGATCGACGCGCCGGTGCGGCTCAGCGGCGATCACCGCGAGACGCCGGGCTGCGTGCTCGTGGGACCGGCGGGCGTGGTCGAGTTGAAGCGGGGCGTGATCCGGGCCGAGCGTCACGTTCACATGAGCCCCGCCGACGCGGAACTGTACGGCGTGAGGCAGGGCGACCGGATGAATCTTCGGGTCCATTCGCCGTGTCCGACGACGTTCGAGGGCGTGATTGCGCGGCCGGGCAAGGGCCTGAGGCTCGAAGCGCACCTCGACACGGATGAAGGCAACGCGGCGGATTTGGATCATGCGACGGGCGTGGAGTTGTTTAAGGCATAGGAGAGATAGTGATCGTTGGTAATGTTAGCCGCCGTGCCTGCACGGCGCAACCGGCGCCGAGCAGGCTCGGCGGCTAACTTGTTTAACATTTTCGTTTTCGTGGTAATCGGAGCACCCTTTTCGGGAGAGACACATCATGGCAAAGAAAATGGAAGCGCTGGGCATGATCGAGACCCGGGGATTCGTCACCCTGGTCGAGGCCAGCGACGCGATGGTCAAGGCGGCGAACGTCGAGTTCCTTGGGTGGGACAAGGTGGGAAGCGGCCTGGTCAGCGCGTTTGTGACGGGCGACGTCGCGGCTGTCAAGGCGGCGACCGACGCGGGCGCGGCCGCCGGCGGGCGGATCGGCGAGGTGGTCAGCGTGCAGGTCATTCCGCGACCGCACGAGGATCTGGACACATGTTTGAAGTTCCTCGGTGGACGACCGAAGGGGAAGGCGGAGAAATAGACGCGTAGGGTGCGTGCTTGCACGCACCGGTGGCGAGAAATGGATTTTCACGCTTTAGGCGAGGGAAGGCATCACGCGGAGCGTGATGAATACAGTTTGAGTGATGCCACAAAAAAGTGATGCGTGCAAGCACGCATCCTACAAAAAACCATTCAACTTTTATTTAATCAGCGAGGAACAAAACATCATGCAAGACGCCATTGGACTTTTGGAAACGAAGGGCCTCGTGGCCCTGATCGAAGCGACCGACGCGATGGCCAAGGCGGCCAACGTGCAGATCCTCAAGCGGGTTGACATTGGCGGTGGGTTGGTCACGACGATCGTCCGAGGCGACGTGGGCAGCGTCCGCGCGGCCGTTGAGGCCGGAGCGAACGCGGCCAGCGGTGTCGGCGAACTGATGGCCAGCCACATCATTCCGCGGCCGGCCGACGGCGTGGTCGACGCTTATATCAACTGAACCGACGCCCCCGTACTCGCAAGACGCGCGGCGAACAAGGAGGACGCACGATGAAGATCCTCGTGGCCAATCTCGGCTCGACGAGCTTCAAATATCGTCTTTTCGACATGGACGACCGTCGCCAGTTGGCGCGCGGCGGGATCGAGCGGATTGGCTCGCCCGAGAGCGCGTGCAAGATCGAGATCGGCGAGCATCGACGCGAAGAGACGCTCCACGTCGGCGACCATGCGGAGGCCGTGCGGCGGTGCCTGGCGCAAGTGACCGACCCGGAGCACGGTTGCCTCGGCGACGCAAGCGAGGTCGCGGCGATCGGGTTCAAAGCGGTCCACGGCGGGCGATCGAGCGGCGTGCAGCGCGTGACGAGCGAGTTGTTGGACGAGATGGAGCGGATGAATCATCTTGCGCCGGCGCACAATCCGCCGTATATCGCGGCCATGCGGCAATTGGCCGAGCAGCTGCCGGAAATTCAGCTGGTGGCGGCGTTCGAGACGGGTTTTCACGAGACGATTCCCGACCGATGCCGATACTACGCGATTCCGTACGAGTGGGCGGACGAGGCGCTCGTGCGGCGTTGGGGTTTTCACGGAGCGAGCCATCGGTACATCGCCGGGCGAACGGCCGAACTCGTGGGACGCGACGATTTGCGGATCATCTCGTGCCACCTGGGCGGATCGAGTTCGTTGTGCGCGATCCGCGGCGGAAAGAGCGTTGCCAATAGTTTCGGGATGAGTCCACAGAGCGGCCTGCCGCACAATAACCGCGTGGGATTGTTCGATCCGTTCGCTTTGCCGGGCATTATGCGTCACACGGGCAAGTCGTTGGACGAAGTGCTCGAAATGCTGGCCTCGAAGAGCGGCCTGTTGGGCCTGAGTGGCGTGAGCGGCGACCTGCGCGACGTCGAACAAGCGGCGGCCGAAGGGAACGCTCGGGCACAATTGGCCGTGGATGTGCTCGTGACCGAGGTGCGTCACTGGCTCGGCGCGTATCTGGTCGAGTTGGGCGGGGTCGACGCGGTCGTTTTCACGGGCGGCATCGGCGAGAACCGGGCGGCGTTTCGCGTGGCCGTGTGCCGCGGGCTCGAGGCGTTCGGCATCGCGCTCGATCCGGGCCGCAACGCGGCGGCCAACGGCGAAGTAAAAATCAGCGCGGACCACAGCACATCCGAAATCTGGATCGTGCCGACCAACGAGGAGTGGGTCGTCGCGCAACAGACCAAGGAGTTTTTGACGGAAAAGCCAACCTCGTAGGTCAGGCTGTGCCTGACAAAATCAACTACGGACTACGGACCACGGACCACGAATTACGGACTACGGACTATTGTCAGGCACAGCCTGACCTACGTGGAGGACCAGAATCATGTTCGTCGGCAAAGTAACCGGATCGCTCGTTTCGACGCAGAAGCTCGAATCGATGCGCGGGCAAAAAATGTTGCTGGTCGAGCCGTATTGCCTCGATAAAGAAACCCAGAGCGTCCTGTCGACCATCGGCAAGACGTTCGTGGCGGTCGATACGGTCGGGGCGGGCGAAGGTGAGTTCGTGCTGGTCGTTCAGGGTTCCAGCGCCCGATTGACGCCGGAGACGAAAAACCTGCCGGTCGACGCGGTGATCGTCGGCATCGTGGATTCGGTTCACGTGAAGAATCAGTGCGTGTATTCGAAAGAGGGATGAGAGATTGGGGATTAGGGATTGAAGGATTGACGCGAGCAAACACGCATCCTACGGGAGAGAGCCATGAAAGTTGATCAGACGCTCGTTGAAGACGTGGTGCGGCAGGTTCTCCATCGGTTGAGCACGACGGGTGTTAACGGCCCGGTGTCGGGCAACGGCCGGTCGCATCGGTTTGGGTTGTTCACCGACGCGGATGAGGCCGTTCGCGCGGCTCGTGAAGCATTCGAGCAGCTCTCGGGCGTCACGCTCGAAGGACGCAAGCGGATCCTCGACCATATCCGGCGGATTTCAACGGAACAATGCGTCGAACTCGGCACAATGGAGATGGAAGAGACCAAGATCGGCCGGCTCGCGCACAAAATCGAGAAGCAGCGCAACGTGGGCCTGAACACGCCGGGTGTCGAATTTTTGCGGAGCGAGGTGTTCAGCGGCGACTATGGCCTGGCGGTGATCGAGCACGCGCCGTTCGGGGTGATCGCCGCTGTGACGCCGGTGACGCATTCGTTGCCGACGATTACCTGCAACGCGATCACGATGATCGCCTCGGGCAACACGCTGGTTGTCAATCCGCACCCCAGCGGGCGGCGGATCGCGGCCGAGGGCGTGCGGCGATACAACGAGGCGATTTACCGCGACCTGGGCATCGACAACCTGATTTGCCTGGTGACCGAGCCGACGCTGGAAACGGCTAACACGCTGTTCAGTCATCCCGAGGTGAATCTGATCACCGTGACCGGCGGGCCGGGCGTGGCGAGGGCGGCCATGAAGCAGCCGAAGCGGGCCATTGTCGCCGGGCCGGGCAATCCGCCGGTCGTCGTCGACGAAACGGCCGATCTGGATCGGGCCGCGCGGTCGATCATCACGGGCGGAGCCTACGACAACAACCTCTTGTGCATCGGCGAGAAGCAGGTGTTCGTCGTCGAGCGAGTCTTCGACGCGATGATGGGAGCGATGGAACGAGCCGGCGCGGCGCGGTTAAACGCGGCGGAAATCGACCGGCTCACTCGGGCGGCCATTGTCACCGTCGGCGAGGGCGATCACAAACACGAAGTGCCCAACAAGGATCTCTTGGGCAAGGACGCGGCCGTGCTCGCCGCGGCGGCGGGCAAGACGATTCCGGGCGACGTGGAGTTGGTCTTCGGCGAGACGGACTACTCGAACCCGTTTGTCGTGGTCGAGCAGATGATGCCGTTCCTGCCGTTCGTCCGCTGCCGCGACGTCGAGGAGGCGATTGCCCGGGCGAAGGAGAGCGAACACGGTTTCCGCCATACGTCGATCATCCACTCGAACGACGTGCGGAACATGACGCGGATGGGCCGCGCGATGGACACGACGTTGTTTATCAAGAACGGCGCAAGCATGGCATCGCTGGGCTACGGCGGCGAAGGCTACGGCTCGTTTTCGATCGCCGGACCAACCGGCGAAGGCGTGACCACGCCGTTGACGTTCACTCGCGAGCGACGATGCACGTTGGTCGAAAGTCTGCGGATATTGGGGAAGTAGGAAGTGGGAAGTGGGTGTGAGGCATCACGCGGAGCGTGATGAGTACGGGAGATTTATGCTTGCTGCTCGCGTTGTAGGACATGCCAGGGCCACGGTGAAGCATCCTTCGATGGAAGGATGGAAGCTGTTAGTCGTGCAGCCGTTGGAGGCCGACGGCCGGGCGGACGGCGATCCTGTTTTGGCGATCGACGCGCTGGGGGCTGGGATCAGAGAAACAGTGATCATATCGAGCGACGGCCAGGGGACGCGGAAATTGATCGGTTGCGACAACACGCCGGTGCGGTGGTCGGTGATTGGGATCGTGGATGGTAGGTCAGGCTGTGCCTGACAGAATCAATTACGGACAACGGACAACGGACTACGGACAACTGTCAGACACAGCCTGACCTACCGGATGTGGTGAAACGCGAATGAATCTGGAAGTCAGCCATATCGTGCGCGAGGTGGTCGCCGAAATTGAGCGTCGGCAGCGGGCAGAGACCGCGGGCGCGGCTTCGTCGACGCGAGCGATCAAGGCCAAACCGGCCGCGCCGTGCGAGGATGGCCGCGAGTTGGTCGTCTGTTCTCGCGTGGTGAGTCTGGCGGAGATCGGCGACCGGCTGGGCCAGATTCGCCGGCTGGTCGTGCCACGGGGAGCGGTGATCACGCCGGCCGCGCGCGACGCATTGGACGACAGGCAGATCGCGATTGAGTTCGGCACGGCCGACGGGAACGCGACGGCGACAGCCGCGCGGCTGGTGTTAGTGACGGCACGAACGAAGTACGATGCCGGCGGGCTGGCGAGCGGTCTGGTCGGTGAAGGAATAAGCGTCGAGACGCAAACGTCCGACTGCCTGATTCAAACGGTTGACGGCCTGGCGGGCAGAGTCGCGGACGGCGCGACGCTTGGCGTGGTGCTTACACCGCACGTGGCGGCCGCCGTGTGTCTGGCCAATCGCGTGGCGGGCGTTCGGGCCATTGCGGCGGCGGATCCGGCCACGGCGGTCGAAGCGGCGCGGGCCGTGGGGGCCAATGTGCTGGTGGCGGACCCGCGAGGCAAGGGATTATATCAATTAAAACAACTCGCAAGCGCGTTTTGTCGCGGCGGGCCGTGGGCGTGCCCGGAAGTGTTGCGGCCACGACTTGGATAGGACTGGAAGGGTCCAACAACCATGCGAATCGGCGAGGTAATCGGCACGGTGACGTTGAACCGGCGGCATCCGGCGTTGGCCGGCGGGCGGTTCAAGCTGGTCGTGCCGCTCGCGCTTGACGATTTGACGACCGGACGCAAGCCGATGGCCGATGAATTCACGGTCTACGATGAGTTGGGAGCCGACGTCGGATGCCGGGTGGCGATCAGCGAAGGTCGCGAGGCGGCCATGCCGTTTTATCCCGACCGCAAACCGTTGGACGCCTACGCGGCGGCGATCCTCGATGAAATTTGCGTGGAACCAATAAAAGGGGAACCACAGATAAACACAGATGCACACAGATAGATCTTTCAATATTTATCATCCGTGTTCATCTGTGTCCATCTGTGGTTCCAAAATTCTGCACACACGAATGAACCGAGAGCGAAATCATGATCAACGTACATAAAGTCAAACAGGAAATCTGCGCCATCGGCGACCGGATCTACAAGAAAGGGTTCGCCGCGGGCAACGACGGCAACATCAGTTATCGGGTGAGCGACAAGGAGGTTGTCTGCACCCCGACGCTGATCTCCAAAGGATTCATGAAGCCAGAGGATCTGTGCGTCGTCGACATGGAGGGCAACCAGCTTTCGGGCCGGCGCAAGCGGACGAGCGAGATTCTGCTCCATCTGGCGATCATGAAGGAGCGGCCGGAGGTCAAATCGGTCGTGCATTGCCATCCGCCCCACGCGACGGCGTTCGGCATCGCGCGCGAGCCGGTGCCGCAGTGCATTTTGCCGGAGGTCGAGATATTCCTCGGCGAAGTGCCCATCGCGCGCTACGACACGCCCGGCAGTCAGGAGTTCGCCGACACGATCCTTCCCTTTGTCAAGAAGTCGAACGTCATTATCCTGGCCAACCACGGCACGGTGAGCTGGGGTGACACGGTCGAGCGGGCCTATTGGTGGACCGAGGTGTTGGACGCCTATTGCCGCATGTTGCTGTTGGCGCGGGGGTTGGGCCGGGTGAGTTACTTGACCGAGCCCGAGACCCGCGACTTGCTCGACCTGAAGTCGAAGTTCGGCATGAAAGACCCGCGCCAAGAGATGCAGAACTGCGACATCTGCGGAAACGACGTGTTCCGCGACAGTTGGAAGGCATGCGGGGCCGAGCGGAAGGCGTTCGCGCCGCCGTCGAGCGCGCCGAGCGCCGCTTCGGCTAACGGGCGAAATGGATCGGCGTCGCCGGCCGAGCAGGAAGCCCTGATTCAGTCGATCACGGATCGGGTGTTGGAAGCGTTGAAAAAGTAATAAAGCCCAATCGTGTGGCGCGGGCGTGAGGCTATTCTGCTTCCTCTTATAGTTCGTCCCCACGGATTGGCAAAGACCTTGTCGCGGGCGGTGGCGGGAAGTAGGATAGGAACCACGAAAGACACGAAAGACACGAAAAAGTTCTCTTCTTTTACTTTCGTGTATTTTGTGTCTTTCGTGGTTCAATAGTCTTCGCGTCCTTTGCGGCTTCGCGGTGATAAAATGGTCGATGAGTGCGATGTGAAATCCCATAAGGCGGCCATGCGCGCCGAGATTCGGCGGCGACGATCGGCTCAACCGGACAAGGACGCGGTGAGCCGGTGGATTTGCGAGCGGATCGCCGCGATGGCCGAGTTCGACACGGCTCGAACGGTCCTTCTCTACGTGGACTTTGGGAGCGAAGTGCGTACGCGAACGCTGATCGACGAGGCGATGCGCCGGGGCAAGACGGTTACGGTGCCGTACTGCGTGGGCGACGACTTGCGGCTGTTTCGGTTGGAGTCGATGGAGGAGCTGAGCCCGGGCGCGTATGACATTCCGGAGCCGCGGCCGGCCATGCGCCAACAGACGGACCGGCACGTCGCGCCGAGCGAACTGGACCTGATCGTCGTACCGGGCATAGCCTTCGATCGTCATTGCCGGCGACTTGGGCAGGGCAAGGGTTTTTATGATCGGCTCCTAACGCAAGTCCGTCTCGACACGTTTTTGATCGCGCCGACGTTCGAGTGCCAGATTGTCGAGGCCGTGCCCACCCTGCCCCACGACGCGCCAGTGCATCGGGTCGTGACGGAGAACAACGTCTATTCCAATTCAGGAGAGGAACCACAGATGGACACAGATAAACACAGATGAAGTGCCGTTCGCGCGTGTGAAAACGCCCACCATTTAGATCTGTGTTTATCTGTGTCCATCTGTGGTTCCAAAGAAAGGACCGTCCAAATCGCCATGGATGCAAAGCGAATTGTTGTGACGGGGGTTGGTCGCGGGCTCGGCCGGGCGATGGTCGAAGGGTTTGTCGAGCGGGGGCACGTCGTGGCGGGATGCAGTCGGTCGGCGGCGGGCGTCGAGTCGCTTCGCGCGCGGTTTGGGCCCCCCTGCTCGTTCGACGTCGTGGACGTGGCCGACGATCGGCAGGTGCGCGATTGGGCAGGAAGGGTTCTCGCGGGTGGCTCGCCGGATATCGTGGTGAACAACGCGGGAGTGATCAACGCCAACGCTCCGCTCTGGCAGGTATCGGCCGAGGAGTTTTCGGCCGTAATCGATGTGAACGTCAAAGGGACGGTCAACGTCATTCGCCATTTTATGCCCGCGATGATCGAGCGTGGGACCGGCGTGATTGTGAACTTCAGCTCCGGTTGGGGGCGAAGCGTGTCGGCCGAAGTGGCCCCTTACTGCGCCTCGAAATGGGCCATTGAAGGACTTACGCAGGCGCTGGCCGAGGAGTTGCCGCGAGGAATGGCCGCCGTCGCCCTGAATCCGGGGATCATCGACACCGACATGCTGCGAATCTGTTTCGGCGACGCGGCGGCGTCGTATCCGAAGCCGGCGGCCTGGGCCGCCCGCGCGGCGCCGTTCATTCTCAATCTCGGGCCGAAGGAAAACGGGCGGCCGTTGAGGGTGCCGGGAGGAAGGGACTGAGATCTCAAATTTGAGATTTCAGTAGTTACAAGTTTGGGACAATCCGTAGGCCGTGTCGTGACTCGGCAATGTTTTTGCTCGGGACTATCTGTCGCCGGGTCACGACCCGGCCTACGGTAATTCGGCGAATTTGGAACTACTGGATTTCAGATTAGGGGCTGGTGAGTTCATTTTCCCAGTTCATTGAGCGGCGGACGGCTTCTTTCCATCGGGCATATTGTGCGTCGGTCGCCTGGGAAGCTTTGCCAGGCGTGAATCGCCGGTCGAGCGTCCAGTTTTGGGCGACGTGGTCGTGGTCGGTCCAGTAGCCGACGGCTAGGCCCGCGAGATAGGCGGCCCCCAGGGCCGTGGTTTCAGCCACCACGGGCCGCAGCACCTCGACGCCCAACAGGTCGGCTTGGAATTGCATGAGCGCGTCGTTGCGCGAGGCGCCGCCGTCGACTTTCAGGTGGGTGATCGGCTGGGCCGCGTCTTGCGACATGGCTTCGAGCACGTCGCGGGTCTGGAAAGCGATCGACTCGACCGCGGCCCTGGCGAGGTGACCGGCTGTGGCGCCGCGGGTCAGGCCGAAAATGGCTCCGCGGGCGCGGCTGTCCCAATGGGGCGCGCCGAGGCCGACGAATGCAGGCACGAGATACACTCCGCCCGAGTCGGGCACACTCATGGCGAGACGCTCGACGTCGGCCGACGTTTTGATGAGCCCCAGCCCGTCGCGCAGCCACTGCACGACCGCGCCGGCGATGAAGACGGAGCCCTCCAAGCAGTAGGTGGTCTGCCCGGCGATTTGCCAGCCGACGGTAGCGAGCAGGTTGTGACGCGATTCGACCGGCCGCCGGCCCGTGTTCATCAGCATGAAGCACCCGGTGCCGTAGGTGTTCTTGACCGAGCCGGGCGTGAAACAGTTCTGGCCGAAAGTGGCCGCCTGCTGGTCGCCGATCGCGGCGGCCAACGGCACGGGGCGGCCGAACCATTGGGCGTCGGTCTCGCCGTAGACCTCGCTCGACGGACGGATCTCGGGCAGCATCGCGCGGGGCACGTCGAGCGCGGCGAGCAGTTCGTCGTCCCAGGCGAGCGTGTGGATGTTCAGCAAGAGCGTGCGGCTGGCGTTGCTCGGGTCGGTCACGTGGAGCCGCCCGCCGGTCAGACGCCACAGGAGCCATGTATCGACCGTGCCAAAAAGGATCTCGCCCCGCTCGGCGCGAAGGCGCAGGTCGGGATGCGTGTCGAGCAGGTGACGGATCTTGCTGCCGGAGAAGTAGGCGTCCAACAATAGGCCCGTCTTGCGGCGGAAGAGCGGTTCAAGCCCTTCGGCCTTAAGCCGTTCGCAGACCGGAGCGCTCGCGCGGCTTTGCCAGACGACGGCGTTGGCCACGGGCCGGCCCGTGTGACGGTCCCAAAGAATGGTCGTCTCGCGCTGATTCGTGACGCCGATCGCCGCGACCTGTTCGGCGCGGACTTGGGACTCGTCGAGCACGCGACGAGCGACGGCCAATTGCGACGACCAGATAGCCTCGGGATCGTGCTCCACTAGGCCCGGGGCGGGCAGGATTTGTGGAAATTCCTGCTGGGCGACGCCGACGACCCGGCCGTCGCGAGCGAAGAGAATCGCGCGGCTGGACGTGGTGCCTTGGTCGAGGGCGAGGATGTATTCAGTCGCGGACATGATTTTACAGGTTCATGTTTTGTTGGACAGGATTTACAAGATGGACAGGATTCAAAGGAGGATGATTTTCAAACGGAATCGTAACGACAAGAGATGGGGCTCAAAACACGGAAGATTTTCAGGAATTACGAGTCAGGAGGAGGAAGCTATTATTCTGAATTTCAGAGTTTCATTCGAGTCAGGTATTTCCCAGAAGAAATCTTGTCAATCTTGTTAATCCTGTCGATCTTTCAGTCCTGTTTGACGCTCTTATATTGTCGGTATTTTCGTTTCACTTCCACCGACGGGCCGAAGTTGATGAGTAGACCGTTATCCATGCCGGTGGCGGTCAGGTAATTCACCAACTGGACCTCGTGTTCTTTTACCAACTTTTGAACAGCCTTCAGTTCGATAATCAATTGATTTTCGACTAGAAGATCGGCAAAATAATCACCGACGATTTGGCCGCGATACATGACGGGGATTGGATGCTGTTGTTCGACCCGCAAGCCAGCCTCGGCGAGCTCGATCCGCATGGCGTTTTCGTAGACCTTCTCGTAGTAGCCCGGTCCCAATTCATTATGGACGCGATAGGCACAGCCAATGACGATGTGCGTCAATTCATCAATTGTCATGGAAGATTTCCCCTTGGAAAGGATTGGTTTGGGCGATTTTCACATGGACAGGATTTACATGATTTACAGGATGGAGGAAGGTTTTTTTTAGTACGGAGGTGGAAGGGTAGACGAGGACTGAAGCCAATCAACTTTTCGAGAATGAAAGCAGTAATCCGGCATTGCCAAGCCAATTTTTCCAATCATCCTGTTCATCTTGTTAATCCTGTCGATTCCTCTCCTCTTGTCAATCCTGTCCGATGAATACCATGTCGGTCGGATTGGCCGGGGTCTTGCGGGGCTGGGGTGGATCGGGTAAACCAGAGGGGCTTTCCTGCAAGTCATGTTTTTCATAAGGCTTGTCCATGCCTCCTTTGCCTGAAGTTCGGCAGTATCTTTCCTCCGGCGGGACCAGGGTCTATCGGATTGCGTGCAAGGTGCTGGGGGAATTGACCGGGCGGGTTTATCTGGTTCTTGGCGCAGGCCCGGCCACGTTGGTTGACACGGGCAGCGGGCAGGGTGAATCGACGCGGAACATTCTCGACGGGTTCAACGCGGTGCGGCGCGAGTTCGGCGAGTCGATTCGGATCGAGCAGGTCAAGCGAATTATCATTACCCACGGGCACCTTGACCATCACGGCGGACTGGGCGAATTGGCGGCGATGGCCGCCGACGCCGAAGTTTACGTTCATCCGCTTGATGGCCGCTTGATCACGGCCCATGAGGAGTCGGTGGCCTTGACTCGCCTGGGCATCCGCGGGTTGCTCGTGCGATCGGGCGTGCCGGAGACGGTCGGCCGCGAGTTATTGAAGCAACCTTGGGTCGTCTCGGACGCGGCGGCGTCGCCTCCGGTCGAGGTGAAGCCGCTCGATGGGAACGAAATCGACGGTCTGCGAACGATTCACACGCCGGGTCATTCTCCGGGTCACGTGTGTTTGTTGGTCGATGATCTCTTACTCTGCGGCGATCATATCTTATTGCGGACCATCCCCCAACTTTGGCCCGAGTCGTTGCGGCCTTACAAGGGGCTGGGACACTATCTGGAGTCGCTTGAATTGATTCGCGGCATACCGGGCATTCGTCTGGCCCTGCCGGGACACGAACCGGTGATCGAAGACGTCTATCGACGGATCGACGAGATTGCCCGATCGCAGCGGCGGCGGAACGAAAAGGTGCTCGACACGCTGGCCGCCGCCGAGCGTCCGATGACGGTTTGGGAGGTTGCCCGGACCGTGTTCCAACAGGCAACGGGCTACTACGCTTCGCTGGCGTTCATGGACGCGGCAGCTCGGGTCGAATACCTCCACCAGCGGGGTCGGTTATGCGTGGTCAATCTGGCCGAGATCGAAGATGAGCCCCCAACGGCGTGGCGTTATCGAATCTATCTCGTCGAGAAACACGACAGCGGGTGCTGCCATACGAGCTTTCCTGAAGACTTCGCGGATTGCTTTTTCAGATTCGCCTACCCATTTGGAGAAGACTTCGGGTCCTTTGATGGATATGAAGTTAGCTTCGCTTTCCGTTGCCACCGCTCTGGCGAGGAGTGTTTTTCCGCATCCAGGTGGACCGTAGAGAAGTATGCCTTTCGGCGGTTTTATTCCCAGCCGAGTGAATATTTCAGGGGTTTTTATTG
>Ga0209342_10001461_pt1 | contig 26534 bp, 22 predicted proteins | sample RifCSP16_2_FD_184023 | JGI IMG/M metagenome (GOLD analysis project Ga0209342, IMG submission 184023) | Soil microbial communities from Rifle, Colorado - Rifle CSP2_sed 16_2 (SPAdes) (version 2) | ecosystem: Environmental > Terrestrial > Deep subsurface > Rock core/Sediment | place: Rifle... | reverse complement strand
ACGACGCCCGGAAAATGCGGTTTTCGCGCTGATCTCCGATCACGGCGCGGAGGGCACGAACAAAGTCGTTTACCTCAACAAAGTATTGCAGCAAGCCGGACTCCTGGCGTTGGACGCGCAGGGCCGCGTCGATCTCGCCAAAACCAAGATCATCTACCCAGCGATAGACAACGGCTATCTATTGATCAATGCGCGCGAACGCAAAAACGGCATCGTCGCCGTCGAAGAGCGCGCCGAGCTGGTGCGGCTCGTGCGCGAACTGCTGCTGGCGATTCGAGACGATGGCCGTCAAGTGGTGACCGGCGTCGAGGACGCGCAAAGCGACGAAGCCGCGCCGGGCATCGGCGGAGAATCCGGCGGCGATCTTTACCTCGATCTCTTGCCCGGTTACCGGCTCGATGCGAAGCTAAACGCGGGCGAGGTCATCGGCAGCCAGGAACCGCACGGCGTCCACGGCTTTAATCCGATCCGCGCCTCCATGCGCACGATCATGGTCTTCAACGGCCCCGGCATTAAAGCCGGCCAGCGCCTGCGCGACGCGCGCCTCGTCGATTTTGCCCCGACCCTCGCCAAGCTCTTGGGCATCCCTGCCCCGATCGATGCGATCGGATCGGATGTGCGGGATGCGCTGGGAGAGCCGCATTGACAGAGCCCCGGCGCTTCCATAAGGTCGTATTCAAAATTAGGCTGAACACCGCCACCCTAAACGCGTTTTCGGTCCGACGGCTTGAACGATTTGAACTGTTTGAACGAATTCTTTAGGTTATGTCCATGGCGGACAAAGATCATCTGATACTGACGGCCGTCGGCCCCGACCAGGTCGGCCTGGTGGAAAAACTGTCTGAGTTCATCGCGCGCCACGGCTGCAACATCGAAGACAGCAAAATGGCGGTCTTTTGCGGCGAGTTCGCCGTGATCGTCTTGATCAGCGGCGAAGGGGGCAATCTGGTCAAAATCGCACGCGATTACCGCGTGATCGAAACCGAAACCGGTTTGACCATTTCCATTAAATCGCCGGCAGCGCGCAAGCCTGCCGAACGATTTCTCCCTTACCGATTGACAGCGTCCTGCATGGATCACCCCGGTGTCGTCTACCAGCTCAGCGCGGTTTTAAGCGGCCTCGGCATCAACATCGAATCGATGGAAACCAGTACCTACTCGGCGCCGGTCAGCGGCACGCCGATGTTTCGGCTGGAGGCGATGCTCGCCGTGCCGTCGAAAATCAGCATTAATTCATTGCGTGAGCGCTTCGCCGAGATTCAGAGAGAAGAAAATATCGATATCGACCTTTCCGCCGCAAAAAGCTAGCCAAACATATTTGAATTTTACCGACGACAAGCAGATCGGAAAAGATTGTTTCTCGCGCAAAGAACGCAAAGGACGCCAAGCTATAATTTGATAATAGACGGGGGCGAGGGCGGGGCCTTTGCCAGCTTAGCGTGCTTGGCGCGATAAATTTCTTTAACTCGTTTTGTGAAACATTTACCTGGTTAGATTCTAGCGCCGCATCGCGCTGGCGGGTACCACCGGCTCCGGCACCGTTTCAAGAACCTGCTGCCTCCGCCCCAGCCAGAGACCGTTGAGCAACCAAAGAAGTGAAACCGGCACCGCCACGATGGCGATCCCGGTCATCCCTAATCCGAGCATTCCGAGACCGGCGTAGGACCAGGCGCCGACTTGATCGCCCAGGCGGTAAACCACCGTGTCGATGAAACTTTTCGCCTTATATTTGTCCTCCCGAGGTACCACTGTGAACAAGACTTCGCGGGACGGCCGGGCAAAGGCAAAATTCCCCGCGCGCCGAACCACTTGATAGACGACCAAAACGGCGATCGTCGGCGCCAGCGCCAGCGCACCGAAGCCGACGACGCTCAACAGCGGCAATGCCGCCAGGGTCAAAGCGACACCGAACCAGCGCAGGACGCGCCCGGTCAAAAACAACTGCGCGCCGAGCGTGAGAACATTCACCCACAGGTCCACCCGCGCGAAAAACGCCGTGCGCGCGCCGCGGTCGGCGAAACTTTGCGTGGCGATCTCGGCCTGCTGAAAATAGAGAAACGTCGAGGTGATGGCGAAAAGCAAAATGAAACCGCTCACATTGATTAGGTAGGATGAGCTCAAAGCGTGTGAAAGGCCCGAAAACGCCGAACCGCCGATGAGCCTCTCCTCGGGCTGCGCCACCGGGTGCTGGTGCAAGGCATCGGATAATTTAGCCAGCCGGCTGACGCAGAATAGCGCGGCTTCCAGCAGCAGCGCCGAAATCAACAAAAGATAGGGCGGCGCCACCTGCCTCGCTAGCGACGCGGTCAGGCTCGAGCCAACGATGCCGCCGAGCGTTGCGCCGGCGGCGATGAAGCCGAAGAGTCGTTTCCCCTGTTCGGCGTCGAACACGTCGACCATCAAGGCCCAAAAAACCGATACGACAAATAAATTAAACACCGACACCCAGATAAAAAACAGCCGGCCGATCCAAATGTTTTGCTCGGCCGTGGCGACGTGGAGCAGCAAGGCAAACAGCAGCAGATTGGCCAAAAAAAAACGGTAGCTGGCGGCGATAAACTTGACTCGCGGCAGGCGCGCGACCAGCGCCGCAAAGGGCGGATTGGTGGCGAGCATGCCGAGCAGCGTGCCGGTGAAAAGCCATTGCAGATTTTCCACGCCGCCGGCCACGCCCATCTCGTCGCGGATGGGGCGGAGAATGTAATAGGAGAAAAGGACCGAGAAGATATAGAGCCACGACCAACCGAGCGCCCGCATCTCGACCGGCCGCACGTCGATCACACGCGCGAGCAGCCGGCGTAAAAAACCACTTGTTAGCGCGCCACCCGAGTCCCCTCCCTCCTCACCTCTTCCCTCTTTACTACTCACGCCTCACTCCTGACTCCTCACCCTACCTCAGACATTATCGATGAACTGCTCCATGCGCTTTCGCATCGCCGAATCCGGCAAACGTCCGCGCGCCGCGCCGAGGTTGTCGATAACGTACTCTGAGCGGGCCATGCCCGGCACGGCGCAAGTAACGGCGGGATGTGAAACGATGTACTTGAGAAAAAACTGAGCCCAGGACACACAGTCGAACTCGGTGGCCCACTCCGGCAACTTTTTGCCCTGCACCGCGTTAAAGAGCCGCCCGCGGCCGAAGGGCAAGTTGATCATGACCGCCATGCCGCGATCACCGGCCAACGGAATGAGACGATCGCCTGCGTCGCGGTTGTCCAATGCGTAATCCACCTGGATGAAGTCGAGGCTTTCCTTCTTCATGGTTTGTTCGAATTCACCGTACTGGTTGTCGAAAGACGTGGTAATGCCAACGTAACGGATACGCCCGGCCTGTTTCATTTCGCGCAGCGTGCGCAGTTGCGTATCGGTGTCGCGGAGGTTGTGCACGGCGATCAGATCGATTCGGCGGGTGCGGAATCTCTTGAACGACTCTTCGATCTGCGCCATCCCTTCCTCCCGGCCGACTTTGCGCAAACTCACCTTGGTGGCGAGAAATAGCGAATCGCGAACCTTGAGTCCGTCAACCAATTCCCCCACCACCGCTTCCGCCGTGCCGTAGGACGGCGAGCTGTCGATCACCTTGCCGCCCAATTCCTGGAAGCGGCGGACCGTTTCCCGAAGCGGGATCTTCTCCGCGTCTGTTTTAACGTGTTCGTAGCGGCGGGCCGTGCCTAGACCGATGATTGGGATACTTTCACCGGTCGACGGAATTTTTTTCTGAATAAGCGGTTGGGCTTGCGCGAAAATATCCCTTGGACGCAGCAACAGCGACGCGCCCAAGCCAAGCCCGGCTTTGATGACCGTTCGGCGTCTCATGTTCATAATCGAACTCCTCGTAACCGCGACGCTATAACATTCCGCTTGCTTGGCGCAACGAGCCGAAGCATAAGAAGTTTCCCTAACTTTTGACCCTAACCTTTTGGTCTGTATTGCATCGGTAAAAATCATGAAGTGTTTTCTTGCCCGACCGAAGCTATTCTCTTCACCACCAAGTTCACGAAGGACACGAAGAACGGAGAACCGGATTGGTAAGGCCATCGGGTTTCAAGAAGACTTTCCCTTTCTTCGTGCCCTTCGTGGTGGGATATCCTGCTGGTCGAATTGCACGAACAAAGTTGGTTCTCAATAGGACACAAACCCTCCGTCAGGACGGAAAACGCGACGGAAAACGGACGACGGACAACGTGTCAAGTCCGCTGTTGGCTTTTTAGTTGACGATCAGAACCAGGTTCATTTATGTCGGTCTCATGACTCGCTCGCTGTGCATAGAATATCCCGGTGGCAGAATTGAGCCAAGGCCAAAGCAATCTATTTGGCCGCGCCGCTCGATGGCTTTTATGCGAAGCAGGATGCCTTCTTTCTTAAGCTCCGCTCCGTACATGGCGCGAATTTCCGAGCGTGGGCCGATGCGGCGGGCGGTGCTTTTCCCGCGCCGGGCGGTCGATGTGGTAGCGATCTACGCAGCGAAAGTGAAAGGGAGAGTCGATACTCCACAAGCGTGAAGCCGATATAGCTAACGACTCGGTTCTATCGAACCGGTCTTTGCGAGCTTCTGCAGCCCGCCGTGGTTGAGCCGATTCAGTTCGCGAGGCAAGAGGAAAGTTGACACGCAGTGGAAGTTCTTCTATATCGTCATAAACTATTGAAAACTCGCCTTTACGGTCTCGGATTCGCAAAGGTGATTGTCAATTAAGAGTTTTGCTGGTGGGAGACTTCTTCCAAACATAATTTCTCACAGCCTCGTTACATGGCCACCCCCTGCCACACAACAATTTTATGATCCACATTGCTACCGTACATTGGAACACTGATAAGTGGATCGACATCCAACAGTCGTACCTTCGAAAGCACATAAAAAGTCCTTATCGCGTTTATGCTTGGCTCAACAACGTACCCTCTACGCTGCCAGACACGTTTTATTACGCATGCTCCGAGCCGGTTATTTCTCACGCCGTTAAGTTGAACATCCTGGCAGACATAATATATTTCTCGTCAAACCGAGATGATGACATCTTAATATTTTTGGACGGCGACGCATTCCCGATCGGGGACATCGAGTTATTAATTAATCAGAAGTTAAGCAATTACAAACTGATAGCCGTTCAGCGACTTGAGAATAACGGCGACAACCAACCGCATCCCTGTTTCTGCGCGACAACAGTCAGTTTTTGGAAATCCATCAAAGGCGACTGGAAAGCGGGGTACCGGTGGCAAAACAAAAGCGGTGCATGGGTCACCGACATTGGCGGCAACTTACTAAAACAACTCAGAGAGAGCGGGGTCCAGTGGTACCCCCTCCTGCGGAGTAATCGGCGCAACCTGCACCCTGTTTTCTTCGCAGCCTATGACGGTGTCATTTATCACCACGGCGCCGGCTTTCGGGATGCCCTGACCCGATTTGATCGAGCCCAGTCGAAAGCGGGGTTTCTCGACAAAATTTTGTTCTGGGCTCCTCCACGGTATAGGCGCGCGCTACTCCATAAACGGAGAGACTGTGTAATTGCGGAGAACAATTTACTGAGTGAGAAAGTCTTCAAAAGCATTCAAGAGAATCCACTCTTCTATGCTGAATTAATTTGAACCCCAAAAGTGCAGTTGATACGGTGTCGGCGCGACCGTCGAAGTTCGGCAACTCAACGGGTGAGAGCGAGATCGTTGATCCTGGGGCAAGTATGGAAGAAATATTTCACAACCAACAGTCAGATTTTCAACCAGCGAGTGATGAGACGCCAAAATAGCGACTCACTCCATGTCTTGATTTTGCCTCATTGAAAAACTCGACGAATATGTAGTCGCGCGGAATCTCACTCCGCACGTTACACAAAATTACAACACCTGAAATCGGCGCAGCGGTGGGTTGATTACGCGACATGACCCGACGAAACGAGGCGTTTTGCAAAAGTCCCCAGCCGTTCCCGAATCAACGGCTCACCCGGAGACTTGTCTCGGCATGACCTTAATAGACGGAGCAACTCAATGATTCGCGGGTCGTCCGGTTGAATCGCGGTGCGTCGCGTGAGAACCTCCACGGGCGGTTTCTCATCGTTCTCTGTTACAAATTGCCTCAGGATTAGGTTGTACTTCTCGATCAATTCTCGACTCGACGAATCGAGCCCGGCAATTAGCAGGCTTCCCGTCGGAGACGTATTGACGGGTATTTGGATCAGATCCCTGCGAAATATTCTGAGACACGGAAGCAGCTTCCAAACATCCCCGGTCCAAACCTTGCTCTCTCTGACTCTTCTGGCCTGGACAGGGTGGTTTGGAAAGATATCGTCAACGACTACCAGAGACGTCGAAGCGGAGTAATGCTCGACATTGATGAAATCACGCAGGGCGTATTCGAAGTGATGCATACCATCTATAAACGCGAAATCAATCTTGCTCCGTAAGGCTTTTTCCGCGTCCAACTCAAAAAAGTCATCAGAGGTTCTGCGATAAATCGTTACGTCTTTAGGTAAGGCGTGAGAAAGGCCTGGTTCAGGATCAATGCCAACAGACGCACAACCGGTCAGCCTCAAACTGTTTCCATTTCTAACGCCAATCTCCAGGTATAGACGCGGGGCCAATTCTCGGTGAACGACTTCGAGCAAGTCCAAATAACTCCTTGCTCCGGAAACAACATTGATTTCAGGATCGTCCTTATACATTGCGGAATCGGTTACCTTCGAGCCATTCTCGATTTGTATCACCGTACCACAGGCTCTGGAGGGGTTTCATGCTGAACCACGGCGTCGGGGGAAGGATATCGCAGACCGTTCGGTCTGCGTTTGAGTGGGCTTTCCGGCGCTGCGCTAGCGCAGGCCGAGTGTTTTACGAGAATAACCCCGTTGAGATTTCCGCGATCCCACTGGAACGGAACATCTCATTGCAACGCATTGTCACCTCCGAACACCGCGGGCTCCGTCACTGACAAGCGCGCTATGCCGGTCCCTCTGACTTATCCATTTTGCGTAGTTCTTGCACTGCGTGTAGAATTTAATATCTTTCGCGTACCACTGATTGAGATTCTCGACGGCTCTGTCATCGAGAGCCTTATTAAAGTGCCCGGGATTTTTATGCGCCAAAATATCATCGGTGGGCAGACTAACGCTTTGGGGAAGGCCGAGTATTAATTTTAAGCTCTCAAAATCCCCTGAAAGATTTTCCTGAAAGCCGATAAAAACGATATCATCCATTCGGGAAAGTAAATATTCCTCGCTTTCGAACCATTTCCAGTACGAATCCCTGACGTGCTCGATGCTTTTCATCGCCGACCTGGCTCGGTTCCGTACTTCCTCATCGTCCGATGAAAGGGCCCCGGCGAGGCGGTTGGGCGTGTCAAATCGGCTGAATGCCTCCTGCTCCGCAGCAGTCCATGGATTATGATGTCTAGGCTCGCCTCGGCGCAGTCGGCTATTAAAACCGCTGGCAAAACGAGTCAATGGATCCCTGAGGAAAAAAATCACCCCTTCGCCCTGGGGAATGTCTCGCAGCGTTTGCCGGTGGCCATGCCTTTTGATTTTATAGCGCGCGGTTTCGCGATAGGGCTTCAAGGCGTGCCTGATAGCCATGCCGCCGGTTTTTCCGATGTGTAGAAAATGCACCACTCGTTTCCTTTGTATGTGCTTCTTAAGGGACGAGAGAATTTTCTTGAGCACCGTTCTCGGCATCGTTATAGTTTGTGTTGAATGCGGGTAGAGAAACTTCTTGCCGAGCTTCTCCTCGCAAGTAACCGATTCCTCGCGACTATTCCGGGCAGTCCTAAGGATCCAATGGGATTTTCCTTTATTCGGGACCTAATGTCGGCAATATCCTTCAGGCACGGCAAATTGTCAACGCTTCAATTGAGCGCTCGTGGGGCGTCCCACGGCCTCGGGCATCCGCAAGTTGTGGATGCATCGACGCCCCAAGCCATGAGCGGCAGTGACGAGCCAGCCCAAACACCCAACTTCATCGCCGCCTCTCGATGGGCCTCATGCGCAACGAGATGCCTGCTTTCTTTAGCTCCGCTTCGTACATCGCGCGGATTGCGGGCGGTTCGTCTTCGTGTTCGAGCAAATGGCCGCCTTCATGTCCGCTCAGATTCGGCCGCCAGGATAGCTGACGTAACGAAGTCCTCGGCGCAGCGCCAGGTGGCGGGTGCGCTTATTGCGAGTGGTGATCGGCTTGAGACTCTTGCCGGCCGGTATTTCCGCGACGATCACGCCGACGAATCCGTGGGAACCTTCCAGGTGGCAATAGGCGGCCGGGCCGCCCCAGCGCTCCCAATGCTTGAGCGGCGCCGTCTTAAGATCTCCGACGCCGTAGCCGCCGATGACCGAGAGCCCATCTTTCTCGCACCACTCCAAAAACGCCGACTTGCGCGCGTACCGTTTCGCCGAAGCGTCATCCAAGGGCATTGGGGCACCTCGGAATCACGAAATTGGACCCGGAGAGATTAAAACGACCGGAATGGTCTGATGAACTTCCGGTAGATCCGATAGGCCCATCGGTGGTTCGCCTTTAAGTCGTTCAGCATTTCGTTGCGGAGCTTAGACAATTCGTAATTCTTCTCCGTCAATTCTGTTTGCAGTTGTGCCAGCCGCTCCTGATCGCGAAGCTCGTCCAATACGCGCAAGAGCTCACCGGCGTTTTCCGCCGAGTCCTTGTGCGGTGTCGCCGGGACATGTTCGCGACCCGAAAGCGCGCGCAAGCCGAGGTACATAAGCTTGCACTCCGCCGGGATCGAAGGCGCCCCTAAGAGCTCCGATATTTCGGATCTTTGATGACGCAATTCCCCGCGGATTCCGTCGTCTAATATGGAAAGGTCGCTCGGTCTCGTTAAACCGCAGAAATCGATGAGCCGGTAGGCCTCCGCCGTCGCGTCTGAAAAAAAATCGTCATAAAAAGCGATCATCCTGGGGCGACCGGCGCTGTCCTGCAACGCCGCGCGAAGATACCGATACCAAAGGAGCACGCCCCGCTCGAGGGAAATCCCGTTGCGCTTGGCCAACGATTTCGCGACTTCCAGCGGACTACGAACGCAAATTACAAGGCGAAGCTTGGGAATCACGGATCGCCAAAATGGCAGGAGGATCGTGGTCCGCGGCTCTTTCCATCCCCAGGGCGATCTTCCGGAAAACGTTTCTATAAGAGACCGGGCGCTGTTGCGCAGCTCCGCCAGCGAGGCATCCGTTTCCCAGCCCGGTTCGAGACCGGGGGGAAACTCCCAAGACCCGCCAAAATGGCGCAATAACGCTGCGTTGATTTTCAAAAAACCAACATGTTCAAAGTGGCCGTCTTGGTTACCGGAACTGGCGCCCAACAGCTGATCTTTGGAACCGAGATATAAACCGCTTTGGTGAAGCAACTGCGCCACCATGGACGTGCCGCTGCGGTGCATGCCGATGATGCAAGTAACGTGATCTTCCATAGCGCTATTGAACGGCCATCTTTGCGCCGAACGCCAACATCGAGTTTCCTCGCCCTGGAGTTCAGTGACAAATCGAGCCAGGGTTTCTAAGAATTCGTCAGCGGTTTTGGTCCGGACACACAGTTTGGAATTATCATTGGTGAATTTGACATAGTTTTTGACGGCGCGTTCTATAACCCAACGCCCCATAACGTGTATTGCAGCTGTTGGTACTCTTTCGCAACTGTCTAAAAATCTATGCAATCATCGACGAGATATTTCTTCCTTCGTCTGCGAAATGGTCATGTACCTCCGGCGAGCCCAAGGTTTGAATTGTGAACCGCTCAAAGCGGTGTGGCCAGCTCTCGCTGGCATCTATATTTGAACATGTTCAGTTGATCGAGTCGCTGATCTTCTTTCTCTTGATCCCTGATCTACTCTCGGATCTGCGCCCCATGCCGCCGCACCGTGGATACGTAGTATCCCCTCGCCTAGAAATTCTGCCCTCCAAAGTTCTTCGCTCGATCCATGAACCTTCGCGCACTCGCTATCGCACTCTTATCCTTGATAAACCTCACCACCCCCAACACCGAGTACTTCGGTGGTATCGACAACAGCCTATGGACATGATCCGCCATCAGATGCCTCTCCTCGACTTTCCTCTCCTTCTGCTGTGCCGATTCCCGGATAATCCCCCGAGTTCCTTTCTGACCCCAGCCGTGAATGCTTTTTTTGCGATACTTCGGGATGAACGCCACATGATATTTGCATTCCCATCTCGTGTGGCGTAAATCCTTCGTGCAGTGTTTCATTGAGCCTCCTCTCGGTTGAGCCTGACCGGTTCACCGTTTGGAGGCTTTCCTTCGACTCCCGTAAATGTCAAACTTTGCGAGTCCCCCGGCAGAGCTGGGGGTTTACCTACGATTAATTAGCACACCAGTCGTAAAGGTCAAAGTCATTCCCGTTGAAATCGAGCTCAATCACTAGAACTACTGTGTTATTAATAAAATGGTTCCATGTTATGGTCGTTCATAGAGGACGAGAACAACCATGGCTGTCGCGCTCTCTGCTGGCGTGCGAGATCGTCAGCCAACTTGATCGATGTCCATACTGCAACGTGGTGAATAAGCGTTAATAACACAGTAGAACAAGCAGGCTGCTGAAAAATACCGTTTAAATGAAGACATTTCGCTTCGAGCCGCGAATGTTGAGCGGGTGTAGTCCAGACTTTTGGATCGAATATTTGACAATCAAGATGATTACAATTGACACCGGATCACGATGGCTATCGACCAATCCAGTCTTGGATATGACGAAAGATGTTCTCTGCGATAATTTCGTTTCCCTTGTCACCGAAATGCGCGCCATCAATGAAAATATCTTCCTGACCGTCTAATTTGTCGAATATATCCGTCAAATTGACGTAGTGAAAATTGTTCCCTCGGAAATTCCGTAATACATTTTCCATCTGGACATAGCAGGCCCGAATGTAGTCTTGATTCTTTAGTAACTTCTGCTCCCGCTCTGTGAGGCTCTTACCTGTTACAGCCAATGCCGGTTGTAGTATGAAAGCGTAACCGATTTGCTTTTGAGAGAGTACATATGAGCTTAGCTTTACGTTTTTGATAAGCCTCTCTGCGACAAGGGCCGGGGCAATTTCGCTTCGCTCAATCTGCGTGACTTCCGGTATCCGTTGCTGGTCGGAAATCTCATACGCCGTTCGAATGAGACCCAGAAAGAACTCATCCGAATAACTCCTAAACCATAATACGTTTCTGCCAAGCCGCCCCCAATGCACGTCATTGACACCGGAAAAAGAAATTACCAGATCCGGTTCCAGCTCCGACAATCTATTCTCAATGACAATTCGCTCATGCGTTGTCGCCCAAGCAGGGTTAGCCATTGTAAATATTTCATATTTCCGTTTCGTGATTTTGGTTAACTTCGTCGAAGTGATTCGCGATAAATAGCCCCCTATCGTTTGAGCTTCACTGGGAGCACCGGAGCCATAGGCGGTCGAGCCTCCGGTTATAAATATCCTATACGCACCCTGAGGTTTAGGTATCTCAATTTCGCTTTCGGCTCTGAATTGCATAGAATTAATATGGGCGACGCCATGTACTCCCGGTGTCGGTGCGTTTCCAACAAATGGAGTCGGGGTGTTCGGGACCGCCCATGAGATGTCATCTAGCTTGTGATATACGCTGTCGCCCTCATGGTATGCATGAACAATCGCCCTCTTTTGCTTGTCGTTTAGTATGCGTCCGAGAGTGAATGACTTAGATTTACTCTGTATCTGTCGATCAAATGCTTTAGTTACTGTGTAACGGCCAACGGCAAATCCGATGCCTGCCATCACAAGCCACATACCGGACAACCCAAGTGATAACGCCAGCCGTCTTGTTGTCGCGTTCATAAAAATCCGCCTCGCCTTACGCCGCTTTCGTCACTGGGCGATCGTCGCGCAAGAAAGTCATCGCCAAGTAGCGTGTCAAAGAATCAAATAATGTACCCAAATTCTATACCGTTCTCATAACACATTTTTGTGCCCGCTCTAACCACCAGGTCCTTTGCGGTCAGTTTTCTAAATTTCCTCCCAACCACCGTCATTGCCCTCCCGATCAAGGGGGCCGTGCCCGTGTTGACCTCGTATTTGAATCTTCGTGGCCCCGTTCCCCATCCGAACGCAGGAGAAGGGAGGTGTCATCTTATGGCAGGTCCGTGGGTGCTTCCAGTCTCCCGAGGCAAATCGCAGCAAACACTCACCTGCGCATTCCATTCACTTCAGCCACCCCCCCCGAGAGTTCCGGTCCACTGCGACGCTGCTAACGGCCGGGGTTGTAACGCATCAACGATGCAGATTATCTTTCAATCCAGCTTTTCGCTGATCGACGGAGTTCCATTTCGACCTTTTGGTTTTTCCGCATCAAACCTCCGCCAAGCTGTAACTTATAAGAGTCGTGGCGAACGGTCTACGTGCACCTAAGTGGAGACAGCGCATGTAGCAATGGAGTTTATCCCCGAAGTGGCGATGCCGCTCACAGAAACGGGACTGCTAACAGCCATTCGGAAATTGCCCGTTTGGTCCTGCGACACAAGGTCCAACGAGAGAATAAATTTCTCGTGCGCCTCGAGCTCTTGATAATTATAACATAAGGCAGGGTAAGTTTTCGCTGGTACCGAAACCATCTCTTGAGTACGCAAAAGGATTTGCTCAATCTCTGGGCCGGTAAGATCACCTGACAGCGGTCAAATAAGCTGGACCGGTGACCATAGCCAATAACAGAAAACTGCAAGAAGAAATTTCGGGTCATGACCATTGGAGCGTGAGAACAATTTGAGGACAATGCTTCTTGCTTTAACGCCATCTCTGGGATAAAAAAGCGAGCGAGTATGTGTGCGCTAATTTGGTTGTTGGAACCGTCGTTCTGTGGCACCGAAAACAACGCGGCTCAGGATTCCTTTGTCGTACCCGCTATCGAACTCTTGACGGTTGGTTCGGGTGTGGCCCTTGGTGCCATTCCTCAGGCATTTGGGTCGATCTCTGAAAAGACAAACCCCATCGCAATAATATATTGCCGTGGTCGAAAATTCACCCGAAACGACGCGGCGAGTGTCAGATCAATGACGTGTCAGTGAAATTCGTGTTCGCCGAGAACGTATGCGTATAGAGACACCTTGGAGTGCGAGACCTTGTTTACGTTTCTCTTGTACGGTTATTGGACAACATTTCATAGCGGCTCGTGACGTCCCCAACGACCACGGCACAGAGTTTTGATGATACACATTGCCACTGTACATTGGAATACAGATAAGTGGATTGGCATCCAACAATCTTACCTTCGGATGCACATCAAAAGCCCTTACCGAGTTTATGCTTGGCTCACTAACATACCGCCGGCGATGTCAGACTCTTTCTATTATTCGTGTTCCGAGCCGGTCAATTCTCATCCCATCCAATTAAACATTCTAGCGGAGATAATATATTTCGCGTCAAACCGAGATGATGACATTCTGATTTTTTTGGACGGAGACGCGTTTCCGATCAGGGATGTCGAGAGTTTCATAAAGGACAAATTAAGTTGTTACAAACTGATGGCTGTCCAGCGCCTGAAGAATAACGGCGACATCCAACCGCACCCCTGTTTTTGTGCGACAACCGTTGGCTTTTGGAAATCCCGCAAAGGCGACTGGAAAGGAGGGTGCGAATGGCGAAATAAAGACGATAAACGGACCACGGACGTTGGAGGTAACCTGCTGAAACAACTCAGAGAGAGCGGTGTCGACTGGTATCCTCTTCTGAGAAGTAATAAACGCAACCTTCATCCCGTTTTTTTCGCCGCCTATGACCGTGTCATCTACCACCACGGCGCAGGCTTTAGAGATGTCCTGACCCGGCTGGATCTAGGCAATTCGAAAACGGGGTTCTCCGAAGGCGAAGATTCTGGGCCTCTCGCCGCCTATTGCACCCGAAGCACTTGGACAACGTAATTGCGGAAAACAATCTCCTTAGTGAAAAAGTCTTCAAAAACATTCAAGAGGATCCACATTTTTATGTCGAGTTTGTTTGAAAGACTTCAGATAGTGACGCACGCTGTTAGCGTGTCCGGCAGGCATTTCGGTTCTGGAATGCCGAGAAAGCTCTTGGATTCCATCCAGTCCGGCGTATTGAGAAATTCTTATCGGGGAATCCCGTTTCTCAAGAGCCCATTTGATGTTTGTCTCTACATGCAACTCATCTCGCGGCTCAAACCTCTTACGGTAATTGAAATTGGGACAAAGTTTGGCGGCAGCGCACTTTGGTTTGCCGATATGTTGACGACGCATGGATTAGCCGGCCGTGTTGTCACCGTCGATATCAAACCACAGATCAAATTTTCTGACGACAGAATCGTTATCAGGGAGGGTGATGCGAGATCGCTCGACAAAGTTTTTGCCGATGGTTTCGTAGATTCGCTGCCGCATCCATGGTTGGTTGTTGAAGACAGCGCCCATCTGTTTGACACGACACTGGCGGTATTGCGATTTTTCGATCAGAAGCTAGCAGCCGGTGATTACATAGTTATCGAGGACGGCGTGCTGTCGTATTTCTCCCACGCGCGCTATCGCCGATACAAGAATGGTCCAAACCTTGCCGTTAGACAGTTTTTATCCGCCAACGCTGAGAAATACGCCATTGATACGGAATTATGCGATCACTTTGGATATAACGTTACCTACAATCCCAACGCTTGGCTTAGACGCCGGTAGAAGCAAACCGGCCATTAAAGATTCGTCCGCGAAGCATGTCAGGAGACCGTAGAAGAATGCAGGCAATATCGACCGTCATCTTTCTCATTGACGCGTGCAGATTGATCGCTTTTGGAAAACCGGTTCGGCTGCAGCCAACGGTGTTCATCAGTACGATTCCTCTGAATTACGTCCGGGGCATGTTGCAATGCGGGCCCGAGCACGTACGAGTCCGTGAGAAAACGATCCACCGCCCGGACTCACGTCTGGGGAGTCTTGGCCAAGGTCGTACTATAGATGTTCGCATCCACAGGCTGAAAACGGAGGACTCGGCGCCTTTCCAGCCATCGTTTTGAGGACGATCGACCTCGACGGGTTTTTGTTGCGGCTCACGCCTTCAGCGGGCTTCAGCCATAGTTGCCCGTTCGTTGACTGGTATCGGGCGTACCGCGTGCATACAAGGCACTCACAGGGCGGGCTGCATGTCACCACGTAAACTCATGGCTCGACTGGCGTGGGTCATTCAGGGATGGACCGGAACGCGGCCCAAGCATCACCGAAGGACAGGGGCAGACCGCACCCAATTCGACCCACCAACCGCGATCCATAACAACGACCCTTTGGTCAATATGGTTTCGGGAACAACGAGTTATTTGAACCTGCTCGACCTTATTCATCGGGAATTGGCTCCTCGCCTCTACCTTGAGATTGGCGTGAGAGAAGGAGCGAGCTTAAGGCTCAGCGGTTGCGTGTCCATCGGTATTGACCCCGAAGCACAAGTTTCTCACTCGTTACCTAAAGAGGCAACGATTTATCACCGAACCTCCGATGATTTTTTTGGGTCGGATGCAGAGGGCGCGATACAGGGGAAGATTGATCTTGCTTTCATAGATGGGATGCACAAATTCGAATTCGTCTTGCGTGACTTCATCAATATCGAAACTTATTCAACATCGACATCCCTGGTTGTCGTTGACGACATCTTTCCAAATCACCCAGCCCAGGCCAGTAAAACGAGACACACCAGAGTTTGGACGGGGGATGTTTGGAAGTTGCTTCCATGTCTCCGCGACTTTCGACCAGATCTCATACTCGTACCCGCCGATACGTCTCCGACGGGAAGCCTTTTGATTGCCGGGCTCGATCCTTCGAATCTAGAATTGAAGGAAAAGTACAACCTGATCTTGAAGCGGTTCGTAACAGACATCGACGACAGGCCGCCGGTCGAGGTTCTGGAAAGATGCATGGCGATGCCGCCGGACGACCAGCGAATAATTGAATTGCTGCGTCTCCTTAGGGTCTGCCGGACTCGGTTTCCGGGCGAGCCAGTGATTCGAGAACGGCTTGCAGCCTTTGCAAAGCATCTCATTGCATCGAGCGCTACCACGATTTAAAGCGGTCTTTCAATGGGACCTTTGCGCCAATCGCGGCTTATCCGTCTTCGCATAACAAGCAGTTAGCTCTTGGGCCACCCGGGTCCTCAACGGAACCGTGCGGCTGGACACCTTCGAAGAACATTTCCGAAGGTTCGCCAACCAACGCCATTCATTGCCGGAAAAACACGGCCTTTTGAGGAATCATGGCTTGGATGAACTACACTGGATTTTATAAATCGCAAGATTTCCGCGTTGAGTCTCTCGGATTTCAACCCATGCCCGGGCTTCATTTAGTGGCGGATGATGCTCTCCGGCGGCCGGCGCCAGAAAGATAGGATCGGAGGCGCAGAGGTCAAAGAAGTTTTCCCAGCGGCTCTGAGAAGAATTGGTCTGGTCAGAGCGGGATGCCCTTCCTTCGGGTCCTCTAGGCAGTGAATCAGAATCTCAAGCGCCGATTACGGTTGCAGATCATTCGATCTCAATCGCTTCTTGCAGCCGACATAGTCAGCGAACCGCGCTTCGTAACGCGTGCCCAATCGATGGTAAAAGTTCATGTCGTCGAGACCCTAAATTTCCGGATGCAATCCGCCCATTTCCGCGAATACGGATTTCTTTATCGTCACTACCGACATGGAAGCCGCCCAGCACTGCAAGATTCTCCTGATCGGAACCTTAGGGGGCATGATGGCTGGATTTCTTCAGCGCGCGGTGGATGGCGCAATATTGAGCACCTCGCGCCGATTCGCGCAGTCGCCACGTCATTCCCTTACCCCAACCTGCCCGCCGAGGGCGCGGGCGATCAGCGCGGCGACGACGACCAGGGCGACGATGAGCACGGCGACGACGGTCGCCTTTTCGAATTCGGCGCCCGCGGCGAAATCGAGCATCAACAAAGATAGGGTGCGGGACTTGCCCGACCCCAAAAGCACCACGGTGCTAATGTCGCGCGCAGCAGAAATAAATCCGACCAAACCGACCGTGATGAGCGCCGGCATCGTCAGCGGTAGAATCACGCGGCGGAAAGTATCGAGCCATGTGCCGCCGCACACTTTCGAAGCTTCCTCCAGGTCATTGCCGAGTTGCAAGAGCACGCTTTTGATCATCTGGGCGCCGAAGGGCATGCTCTTGATCACCATCGCGATCATCAAGAGATAGATCGTGCCGTAGATCGGCAGGAAGATTTTCGTTTGGAGAAAAGTCCAGAGCAGCGCCATGCCAAGCAAAATACCAGGAATCGACCAGGGCAGCCAGGAAAGAAAATCGAGCAGCCACCGCCCCCGATGGCGAGTGCGGACGACGACGTAGGCGATCAGCGAATAAAACAGCACCCCGATAACGCCGGAACCGAGGCCGATGGCGAGCGTGTTCCACAGCGAACGCAAGAGCACCGGATCGTTCAACGTCGCGCGCCAGTTCTCCAGGGTCCATACATCGGGGATGTTGAAAAATCCGAAGAGCTTCATGAAGGTGCCGGTCAAGAGTAAAGCCGTCGGCACCAACGTCACGAACAGCGCGAATGCCAAGATCAGCCAGAACGCGGGCATCCGCCAACGCCCCAGGTGCGTCGGCCGGATGCTGAACCCCCGTCCGGTGAGCGTCGTGTAAGTTCGCTTGCCGATATAGCGGCGCTGAAGGGCGACCATGAGCAACAGGAGGCCGAGAAAGATCGTGCTCAACGCCATCGCCGGGGCGAACTGCGGCGGCTCCCAAGTGACCAGCTCGTGAATCTTGGTGGAATAGACCTGAAGGCCAATGGGAGTGCCGAGCAGAAGCTCGATCTCGAAGGCTTCGAGGGAGCGGATGATTCCGAGGATCGTCGTCACCAAGATCGCCGGCATCATCACCGGTACAATGATGTGGAAAAAGGTACGCCAACCGCTCGCGCCCGAGATGCGCGAGGATTCTTCCAGGGCCGCGTCCAGATTGCGGAAGGCCGGCGTCAACAGCATCACCTTGACGCTGACGCTGCCGCCCAGATGCGCCCAGACAATTCCCCAAAAAGAATAAATATTAAATACCGGTTGGCTCAAGATGCCGAGGCCCATGAGCCCTTGGTTGAGCAATCCGTATTTCGGATCCAAAAGCAGAATCCAGCCCATCGCTTCGGGCAGCGCCGGTAAAAAGAAAGAAAGCCAGAAGAAAAATTCAAGAAATCCCTTCATCGGGATATCGGTGCGCGCAATCAACCAGGCGAAGAAACAGCCCAGCACCAGGGCGATCGCCTGCCGGGTGATCGCCAGCGTGAACGTATTGGTCATGGCTTTCACGATGCCCGGAGTGGTAAACGCTTTGACCCAACCGTCCACACCCCAAAGGATCGGCTGACCTGGGCGGGCGGTTTGAAAACTGTTGAGGATCATCAGGACCAACGGCGTGAGCACGAGAAAACCGACCACCAGTAGCAAACTGGCCATCATCAGCGACGGCATGCGAAAATTCCGAAACATCGGCAGCGACAACTTCTCAAATGTTACGGCGCCGTTCAGCGTTTGTGATTTTCCGTTCATGTTCGAATCTTCTCCTTCATATCCTTGTCCGGCTCTGAGCCGAACGCTTTAATCGTCGTTGGCCGCGCAAGCGTAATTCATGTCTGGCGCGATGCCTTTTTGCTCCAGCTCCAGCTCGTAGCGCCGCCGAATCTCCGGATCTTCGTCGTCGTATTCAATCAACGTTCCGCCCTGTTTGACCGAGGTGTAGACGCCCGCACGAATCGCCGCGACTCTGATCCCAAGAGGAAACTTATGGCTGCCGCAGCGCAACGCCAGTTGGAGCGCAGGCTCGGTGCCGGTGTTGAAGTGTTGATGAAACCAATGGGTCGGCGGGCTGAAAACGCTTCCCGGCGCCCAATCGACGCGCACGACTTTTTCCCCATGACCGCTTTCGTAGGGCCGCGTGCCGAGATCGTTGGGCCACATGAGCGAGTAGCCTTCGGAACGAAGGATCACGAGCACCGCCCCGCCGCCGTGGTAGTGCGCCTTGTGATAGCGACCCATCGGCCATTCGGCTAAGTGGCCGATCAAAGTATTATTGGATATCTCGAATTGCGTGATGTTGACGCCCGCGCCCTTCTGCTCTTGCGCGTCGATCAACGCCTTGCGCGCATCGGGAATGAAGTTAGTCTCCCAAATCCACTGGCGGTTGTTGGCGGCCAAGTAGCGGTCGTTGCGCGCTTCGAAATAGTCTCGTTCGCCGTCGTAGCGGTCGGCAAAAGAAAAATCGCTGTTGAAAACAAACTGCTCGTTATGGAAATGGTCCAAAACCATCGGCGCCGTGGTGACCGCAAGGAATAGGGCCGGCGTATTGGCGTGGTTGATAAGCCGATGCAGCGCGTTAAGGGGCGGCGAAAATAGACTTCCGGTTCGCCAGGAAATCGATTGCGGCACGCGGTCCCGCTGCTGGATTTCCGCGACGCCCTCGCCCTGGATGATGTAAATGACTTTTTCATAGAGGTGGCGCTCCGGTTGAAGGGCGCTCCCCGGCGCGACCCTGCCGACGTAGACTCCGGTGATGCCCTCAAGGCCGCGGAACTGGAGATAGGCCCCCTCGCAGCCCAGCCGTTTCCATCCTTTGAGCGGGATTTTACTGACATCGGTGACGCCGTAGCCTTCAACGATCGGGACACCCTCTTTCTCCATCCAGCGCTCGTAGAAGGTTTTCTCCCGCGCCCTCGCGATCCCAAACTTTCTTACGTTGGCATCCGTCATTTTGCTTTCTCCTTTGAAACGGCGCTGCCGTCCCCCTTTGAGCAGCCCGTCGGGCCTCAGAGTTTAATTGCTTTCTTTTGCAAACGCTCCGCCACCTGCCGATAATCGCCGCGCACCGCCGACTCGGCGTTTTCCACGTCTTCCTCATCCCAGTGCCCCAGGCTGTAGCCATACCAGGGCATTTTCGGTTTCAGCGGCGGCAAACCGAGCTTCTCCCATTTCGCCTTCGCTGCTTCCATATATTTTTTCGACGGCAAGGCCACCGGCGGATAGGGCCATTTGCGCGTCGCGTCGATCATGATCGCGGAGCAGCCCGATGGCGATGGAAAGCGCGCCTCGGTATGTGACGAGCCCGGCGGCGCCGCCGAGGGATCGAGGCCGGCGAACTTATGGGTCGTGATCTTCACGTCCCGATGCGGCTGCATGCGAAAGCTCAGCGCCCAGTTGACCGAGTCGGCGTCTTCGGAGTCGATGTCTTCGTCCACCGCAATCAAAAATTTCCCATGGCTCGGATCGAGCGCCACCGCCGCCTGAAGCGCTTGCCAGGGTTGCGCGGGGTTGGTCTTTTTCATGCGGATAACGACTAATTTTCGGCTGCCGCTCGACTCATGCAGCGTCACATTGATGACCGCGGGGATGTTGCAGTCGTATTTGAGCAGTTTGTAAAGCGTCGCCTCATAACCCATCTTACGCATAACGCCGCTCTCGCTCGGCACGCCCTCGGTGAACATCTGCAGGATCGGCTCTTTTCGATGGGTAATGCACTTAACCAGAAAAATTCCGTTCATCAGCTGCCCGCCCATGTAGCCGGTAAACTCCCCGAACGGGCCCTCGGGTTCCATCACGTCGGTGGGGATTTCTCCCTCGATGACGATCTCCGCGCGGGCCGGCACTTCGAGATCGACGCTCTCGCACTTGACGAGCGCAATCGGTTCGCCCGCGATGCCGCCCGCGACGGCATACTCATTGCGGTCGTAGCCCACCTTGGCGACGCTGGCCAAACCGATGGCCGGGCTGCAGCCGAGCACGATGGCCGCTTGCAGGGGAATTTTTTTCTCCTTGCATTTGTGGAAGTGGATGCCGATATGCTGCGCCGGCGAAACGCTGACGCCCATCTTGTCCGGCCCCTTGATCATGCAGCGGTAGGTGCCGACGTTGGTGACACCGGTCTCGGGATCTTTTGTGACGACATAGGGCGCGGTTAGAAACGGCCCGCCGTCGAAGCCCGGGTTGCTGATGGGGACGGGAAATTTTAGCAGACCGCCGTTGGGGCGGGAGATTTCTTTGCCTTTCAGCACGACTTCTTTGACCGGGCCGCTCTTCACGATCCGCGGCGGGATCGGCTGGCTCAGGGCAAGATTCCACCGCTCCGCCACCGCGCCCGCGTTATCGTCGTCGGCCACGCCCAGCGCCATCTTGTATATCTCACGCGACGCGCCGAGCACGCCGACTGCCACGCGGCAGTCGTAATTCTTTCCTTGAGGATCGCTGACGTTTTCGAAGAGGAATGCTTTTCGTTGGCCATCGGGCAATCCTTGGTACTGCCAGCGCACCAGCGGCATCAGCTCGCTGTTTTTGTCGATCCTTTCGCCGATGCGATAAAGATTTCCGGTTTCCTCTAAAAGCGCGATGAAATCCCGGAGATCGCGAAAGTAGGGTTTGGTTCTTGCTTTGGGACGCGGCTTCGCCATTGGTATTCCCCGCCTCACTTGACGAGCAGAATCGGGCTGGGGCGCACGACTTTTTTCGCCTGCTCGATGGGAAACTCTTTTTCGCAAAACGGACATTTCGCCGCGATCTTCATGCGCTCGAACTGCGGTGAAACGAGAAACTCTTCTTCGCAGCCCGGACAGACGACTCTCATGGAGCTAGCCATGTTCTTTTCCCCTCAGGCGTCGAGCGGAATCTTCGACAACAGCTCGTCGCCGATGTAGTCCTGAAGTTGAACTTTATTCATCACCTCTTCAGGCACCTTGATCCGGATTTCGAAGGGCTCGGGCGGCGCGGGCATGGTCGCGTCGATGCCGCCCTTGGCCACGGTGTAAGCGTGATAGCTCAAATCCCCCGGGCTGCCGGCGTACGCCGTCGGATCGCGGGTGGTGCAGATCAGGTTCGGAATAACGATCATGTCGCGGTCCCAGCGGCTGCGCGTGGCGACCGCCCAGAGGACTTCGGCGTCGTCGAAGATATTGATGTCCTCATCCACGACCACCACATGCTTGACTCTTCGGTCGACGCCGAGGGCGGCCACGATCGCCTCCCGTCCCTGGCCCGCGGCAGTTTTTTTAATCTGCACGTAGGCGTGGAAGCGGCTGCAACCCGAGGAAGGCAAATGGACATTTGTAACCGTGGGCACCGCCTGCTTGATAGCGCGGTGGAGCGAGCCCTCGAGCGGGATACCCCCCAGATGATCCTGGTCCCGTCCGCCCAGATGAATGTCGTGATAGATCGCGTCGCGCCGGTGGGTGATCGCCTTCACTTCCATCACCGGTCTCAGCGTCTCCGGCGAATAGTAGCGCGCGAAGTCTGCGCGCAGGCCGTGGCGCCCGCGCTCCTTGGGCGGGATGATCCCTTCGATGACGATCTCGGCGTCCGCCGGCACGAGAAATCTCTCGCCCCAGGTCTCCGACGGCGTGAGCCGCAGCGGCTCGCCGAGCGCGCCGCCGATCACTGAATATTCATCGACGTCGATGGGCACCCGCGTGAGTGCGCCCATGCAGGCCGCCGGATGATGGCCTATCCAGGCGATCACCGGCAAACCTTCGCCGGTGTTCGCGACCCTCTCGCGGTAGCGCTCCCAGTTATGCGTGCCTTCGCCGAGTCCGACCGTAACTTTTCGGGGACCGAGGAGGCGCAGCGTCTGATAGGCGCAGTTGTAGACGTTTCCCTCGTGATTATCGAGGGTGGTGATCACCGAGCCGAGAATCGTCCGGCCGCCTTCCATGTGGTAGGGCAGCGGCACGGGAAAATCATAGAGATTGACCTCGTCGCCGCGGCGCATGACCTGTTTCGCCGGCGCCTCGGCTCGGCCGACGACCACCGGCGTTTTCAAATTCTGGCTGCGCGCGTCGTAGTCCAGGCCGGCTCTTTCTTCGGAAGATTCGAGTGCCAGGGCGCAGAGCCGCCGGCTGGCAAAAAGATTCGACAGCAGAGGGAAAGCGCAGGGCTTGCCCTCGACGTTGCGCAGCTTGGTGAACAACGTGATGGGAAATTTATGCGCGCGGTCGAGCTTCACGTGCAGCGCTGAGATTTCAAAGCGCAGATCCATCTCGCGCTCGACGATGATCAACTCCTCGGGATGAAGCCGTTTCACGTCGGCGAGGAAGCTGCGCAAGTCTTTGACCTGTCCCCGTTCCACCTTACCCTCCTTAGCGCCGCTGCAAGCGTTGGATGAAACTGTTATCGACGAATCTGGCCAGGTCTAAATCCCGCAGCCGGGCGTTGTTTTCCGCCAATTGGGCCAGATTCGTCTTGAGATCGTCGAGATCGGTATCGGGAAACGGCGACAGGGGCTCGACGTACATCCGGTAGTTCAACTCGAGCACCGCGGGATCGTCGGTCCGCAGCCGCCGGCTGACGAGCTGTTTGACGGCAGAACGGTTTTTCGGATCCTTGACCCAATGCGTTCCCTCCACCAGGGCTTTGATAAACCGCTGCACCGTGTCGCGGTTCTGATCGCGAAAGGATCGGGTCGTGATGTAGGCGTTGCCGATGATTCTGATTCCCAGATCGACGGCGTCCGCCAACGCGCGATAGGGAATCCCCGCTCGCTCGAAGCGCTCCACGGTGCTGACCACCGCGCTCAAGACGCCGGAATGAAAGGCCGCGACGCGCTGGTTGCCGCCGCCGGTGACCTGCATGTACTCCACGTCTTCCGGCTTCAAGCCGAGCTTGGCCAGGATCCGACGCGTCGCGTAATAACTCGCGCCGCCTATGCGGTCGATGCCGACCTTCTTGCCCCTGAGCTCCGCGACGCTCTTTATGTCGGGCTTGACGATGAGCTTGTAGGGAGTCGGCTCGCTGCTACCGATGATCACAAGATCCGCCCCGGCGGCGGCTGCCTGGGCCGCAGTGTCGAAGGACCCGGAATAGATCGGCACCTCGCCGGAGAGCAGCGCCGGCATGCCCTGAGAGGAGCTGGCAATGAAGATCAGCTCGGCGTCCAGGCCGTTGCGAGAGAAAAATTTCATATCCTGCGTGGCCCAGAGCGGTATGCGATTCCCGCTAATGGACGCGTAGCCCACCTTGAGACGCACCGCTTTGCGGTTGTCCGCGGCCGTCGCAGAGGCGGCGCATTGGAGCGAAAGCGCAATCAGCGAGAAGATGACGGCGAAAACTTTTGTGGACTTAGCCATGCCCGCCTCCGTTTCTTTCAAAAGCCATACTCTTTCCACCGCCGCTTCAGCGTCTCTCTCATCTCCGGGGAAATCGCCGTACCCAGCGGCGGGTAGCGGTTGCCGCCGTATTGCTCCTGCGGCTCGATCTCCCAGTTGATCGTGGCGTCGAGCAAGACCCGGGTCCACTTGCCGTGGCCGTACTTGACCGAATCTCTTTCCTCGGACGGTACGCTGGGATCGAGCATCGAGCCCGACGTGCCTGGGAAGGTCGTGATGTCACCGAGCCCGGCGTTGATCCGGTAGCAGAGCGCCCACTCGATCGCTTCCCAATCGTGAATGTCGATGTCGTCGTCGACGACGATCAGATGCTTCCCCGCGTAGTTGGCGAGGTGGCAACCCCAGAGCGCGTTGGCCACCTGCTGGGCGTGACCTCGATGGCTCTTGCGGATCTGCACGCGCAAGAGTTCCGGCCATTTGCCGCGCCAAACGCCGGTGACGTTCGGCACCCCGGCCTCTTCCAAATATTGCCAGGCCATGGCCGAGAAAGTCGCCGGCGTCCAGGTCGTCCCCTCGTTGGTTCGCCCAGGGCTAGAGCCGGTGAGACAGCCGTGAAAGATCGGATCGTTGCGGTGGGTGATGCATTCGACGCGAATGGCGTGCTTCGGCGTCTTGCGTCCGGCGTAGTATCCCGGATATTCGCTGAACGGGCCTTCCGGCTCGAACGTCTTTGGGTCCGCGGAAACAAATCCCTCGAGGACGATTTCCGCCGATGCGGGAACCATCAGATCGTTGGTCTCGCATTTCACCAACTCCACAGGCGCGCCGCGAAGAGAGCCGGCCAATTCATATTCGGGATGATTGACCGGCGTCGAGGCCGACATGAACAGCGCCTGGTCCCAGCCGATCACCACGGCCACGGGCATCTCCTGGCCGCGGTTTATGTATTTGCTGAAGTGCTTGCCCCAGCCTTGGGTCATAGCCAGCAGGACACCGATGGTATTCTTCTGGGCGATCATGCCGCGATAGGTACCGGCGTTGAGAATGCCGTTGTCCAGATCTCTGGTGACCACGCTCGCCGACGTCATGATGTAGCGGCCACCGTCATAGGGATTCCATTTGGGAACCGGGAACTGAAAGAGATCGACGGCATCCTTCTTGATGATGTTCTCTTTGACCGGTCCGCTGCTCGCCGTCACCGGCTTGAGCGGCTTGGAAAAGCGCTCTTTGAAAATCGCCACAAGCTCGCGATAGGAGGACTTTTCGGACACTCCCAGAATCCGGCAGACCCGTTCCTTGGTGCCCGTGCCATTGGTGAACAGCCGGCGGCAGAGCGTGTTCTTATGCCCCTTGATGTTCTCGAAGAGCAACGCCGGCCCGAACTGGCTGGAGACCTCCCGCGTGATCGCGCCGATCTCTTCGTTCCAATCGACTTCCGCTTTGACGCGCTTCAGATCGTTTCTTTCCTCAAGATCATCGATCCACTCGCGCAGGTCTTTTACCGCCATCGATTCGACTCCAATCAGTGAGAATCTTTTTCACCGGCGAGCGACAACAGCGCGCGCCGGACCAGAGTTTTGCTCAACTCGACTTTGTAACCGTTCATTTTGAGCGGCCTGGCATTTTCGAGCGCGGCTTCCGCCGCCGCGCCTGCCGAAGCGTCGTCGATCTCGCGGTTGCGCAAAAGTTTTTCCGCATCGTGACTCCGATACGGGAAAGTTGCGACGCCTCCCAAAACGATCCTCAAATCCTCGCACACGCGCTCCCGAATCACCGCAGTCACCGCGACGCTGGCGATGGCGAAGTCCCAGGATTTGCGCAAGGCGAATTTAACGTACGTGCTGTGCGTTGGGCGGAGGGGAACTGCTATCTCTGTAACGATTTCGTCGAGTCCGAGACTGTGAGATTGGAGCCGGCCGCCGACCCAGTTGTGACCGCAGAGAAAATCGCTGATGGAAATCTCCCGCCCGCCCTTGGGCGAAACGATGTGAATCTTGGCGTCCAGCGCCGCCAGAGCTACAGCCGTATCCGATGGATGGTTCGAGAGACAGAGATGGCCGCCCATGACGCTGCCGTAATAACGGTTGTCACCCCCGGCCAAGTCGCAGAACTTGCCGCCGGACTTCCAGCAGGAAAATCCGTCCTGGAAATACCAGCACCAGACATCCTGGCAGATGTTGCCTCCCAGAGTGCCCAGGTTGCGAATCTGCGGCGAGGCGACGACTCCCGCCGCCTGGGCCAATACGGCGTAGTTCCGCTGCAACTCGGCGGAGCGCGCGAGCTGGGACAGCGTCGTGAGCGCGCCGAGGCGCAGGTTGTCGTCCGCGTTCGAGCGGATGGTGCTCAAGCCCGGAATGGTCTTGAGATTGATCACGCACTCCGGCTCGACGATGTATTTCTTGATGCGAAATAACAGATCCTGGCCGCCGGCCAAAACTCGCGCCCCATCGCCGTAGCGGCCCAGCGCGGCCACGGCGTCCTCCGTCGAAGCGGCGTCGATATGTTTGAAGTTGATCAA
>Ga0209342_10001459_pt1 | contig 26547 bp, 19 predicted proteins | sample RifCSP16_2_FD_184023 | JGI IMG/M metagenome (GOLD analysis project Ga0209342, IMG submission 184023) | Soil microbial communities from Rifle, Colorado - Rifle CSP2_sed 16_2 (SPAdes) (version 2) | ecosystem: Environmental > Terrestrial > Deep subsurface > Rock core/Sediment | place: Rifle... | reverse complement strand
CACCCAAAGGGGAAAGGTGCCGTGTCGGGACCTCAAGGTTGGGGACCGAGCGATCGTGAAGCCGGAGGCGTATCCTGAATACGAGGAGCATGAGTTTCTCATCACGACCGAGGAGGACTTCGCGCGCCGCGCCCCTCCTGGGACGTACGTCGCTCACGCCATCCGGGAACTTTCAAAACGCGGCCTCCTTCCGTTGAAATCCCTCAACCAGCCCCGCGCGATGGCTGTCGCTAGGATCCTCGGGCACATCTTCGGCGATGGAACCCTGATCGTTCGCGGGCGGACACCCCGGGTCGTCCTCCGGCCGAGCCAGGAGGACCTCGAGGCCGTCCGACGGGACCTCCAGTCTCTCGGCTTTCCTCCGGGGAAAGCGAAGCGGCATTCTGGCGGGGGCGTGATTCGAACGGTATCGGGCAAGGAGCTCGTAGTCTCCGGAAAGGGTTGGAGCCTCGAGGTCCGGAGCAAGCCGCTGTGCGCACTCCTCTACGCCCTCGGGGCCCCTGCGGGCGACAAGGTGAAGTCCGAGTACCGCGTCCCTGCGTGGCTTCGTTCGCGGGGCAGTCCGCTGCAGCTCAAGAAGGCGTTCCTTGCGAGCTACTTTGGCTCGGAACTATCGCTCCCCGCAGCGCGAACCAACAACGCCGGCAAGTTCCGGGATCCCATCTTCAAGATGAGCAAGGTCGAGGGCTTGGAGGCCGCTGGGAAGAGGTTCATCAGCGACGTCGATGCTCTACTGCGGTCCTTTGGCTCTGGGATCGTTTCGGTCACTTCGTCCGACGGGAACATTCGGAAGGACGGGAGCCACACGATTGTCCTCTCGGCCCGTCTTCGGTCGGGCTCGCGCAGCCTCCGAAGCCTCTACGGCCGGGTGGGCTATGCCTATAATCAGAGGGCGGAGGGGAAGGCACGCCTCGCGTACGCGTACCTCGGGCAAATGGAGGACCTCCTGGCGCGCCGCGCCGATGCCCTCCTTCGTGTCCGCCGGATGGGCCGGTGGCCGCGAAACCGAATTCGAGCCCTCGCACTGAAATCTGGCATCCCGGTCGCCACGCTCTACGGATGGAGAAACCGAGGAAGGGTGGCCTCTGGGCTGAGGATCCCCTCGAAGTTCCTCTCCATCGACGAATGGACGAAGAAGACGGTCTACGACGCAAATGCGGGCCTGATCTTTGACGCGGTCGTCGCGAAGGAGACCGCTACGGCCCCCCAGGTCTACGATGTGAGTACAACCGCCGAAACTCACACGTTCTTCGCCAACGGAATCCTCACCGGAAACTGTCCTCCGTACAACGCGGACTTCGACGGGGACGAGATGAACCTCCACGTCCTGCAGTCCGAGGAGGCGCGCGCGGAGGCGAAGATCCTCATGCGGGTGCAGGAGCACATCCTCAGCCCGCGGTTCGGCGGCCCCGTGATCGGCGGCATCCACGACCACATCAGCGGGGGCTTCCTGCTCACGTACAAGGAGAGCCAGTTCAACCGCGAGGAGACGACCTTCATCCTGTCCAAGGTGGGAATCAAAGAGCTCCCGAAGCCCATCCGGGTGGAGAAGGACGGGACCGAGTGGTGGACCGGGAAGCAACTCTTCTCCCTAGTCCTGCCGAAAGACCTGAACATGGCGTTCAAGGCGTCGATCGCGCCGAAAGGCGTAACGGACCTGAAGATCCTCATGGAGGAGGACGCGTGGGTCGAGATCCATGACGGAGAGCTGCGGTCCGGCACGATCGACGAGAACTCGATCGGCGCGTTCAAGGGCCGCATCCTCGACAAGATCGCGCGGGACTACGGCGCGGAGCGGGCGAAGCAGTTCATCGACGAAGCGACGAAGCTCGCCCTCGGGGCGATCATGGTGCGCGGGTTCACGACGGGGATCGACGACGAGGACATCCCTGAGGCCGCCAAGAAGGACATCTCGGACGAGCTGCACGGGGCGGAGGAAGCGGTGCACGAGCTCGTCGAGCGGTATCGGAAGGGCCAGCTCGACCAGATGCCCGGGCGGTCCCTTGAGGAGACGCTCGAGGTCGAAGCGATGAAGGTGCTCGGCCGAGCACGAGACAAGGCCGGCCAGATCGCGTCGAAGCACCTCGGGATGGAGAACCCCTCGGTGATCATGGCGCGCTCCGGTGCGCGCGGCTCCATGCTCAACCTCTCGCAGATGGCCGGGTGCATCGGGCAGCAGGCGGTCCGGGGCGAGCGTCTCAGCCGCGGCTATTGGAACCGGACCCTGCCGCACTTCCGCAAGGGCGACCTCGGCGCGCAGGCGAAGGGGTTCGTGAAGTCCTCGTACAAGTCGGGCCTCCACCCCACGGAATACTTCTTCCACGCGATGGGCGGCCGCGAGGGTCTCGTCGACACGGCGGTCCGCACGTCCCGATCCGGCTACATGCAGCGTCGCCTGATCAACGCGCTCGAGGACCTGAAGGTCAAGGAGGACGGCACGGTGCGCAACACCGCGGACACGATCATCCAGTTCCGGTTCGGCGAGGACGGCGTGGACCCGGCGCGCTCCGTCGCGGGGAGCGCGGTCGACATCGACGACATCCTCCAGCAAGTGCTCGGCGAGGAGCCCGGATGGCGGGAGCGGCTCGCGGAGAAGGAGATGACCGGGTACGGGCTGACGGAGAAGGACATGTACGTCGAGCTCGAGGAAGAGGAGACCGAGGAAGAGGAAGTCACGGAGGAGTGACGATGGCACGGTCCGACACGATCGAGGCGCTCAGGCGGCGCGGGATCTCCAAGAAGACGGCGACGACGCTCGCGGACGCGGGCTTCACGATCGAGTCCCTGAAGAGCGCGACCTCGGAGCGGGTCGGGAAGTTCATCTCCGCAAAAGAGGCGAAGAAGGTCCTCGCCAAGGCAGGCCAGCCGGAGCCGGCGAGGAAGAAGGAACCGAAGTCTCCGCGCGCGGGACCGGCAGAGGCGGAGCCGCCCGAGGCGACCGCGCCCGAGGCCCCGGAGCCGCCGCCAAAGACGCCCGAGAAGGTTCCGAAGCCGAGCGACCAGGAGAGCGAGATCCAGAAAATCCTGAAGGACATGGGGAGAACGCTCCCCCGCCAGGTCGCCTGGGACCTCGTCGAGAAGACGAAAGGTATCAGGATCACGAAGAAGCAGCTCGCGGAGGTCGTCCGCCGGGTGTGCGACCGCTACGACGCCCACACGATTGACCCCAACGAGAGCGCGGGGATCGTGTCCGCGCAATCCATCGGTGAACCCGGGACCCAAATGACCATGAGGACTTTTCACTACGCAGGCGTCGCGGAGATGAACGTGACGTTGGGACTGCCGAGGCTCATCGAGATCGTCGATGCGAGGCGCGTCCCGAGCACGCCCCTGATGGAGCTGCACCTCAAGCCCAAAGTCGCGAAAGAACTCGACCGCGTCAAGCGGATCGCGCAGGAGATCGAGATGACGAAGCTCGACGACATCGCGGACATCGAGGCGGACATGGTCAACATGCGCGTCATGGTATACCCGGATGCGCAGAAGATGAAATCCCGCGGCGTGAAGGCGGACGAACTGCGGGAGAAGCTCAAGAAGTTCACGTACGTCGACAGCGTCAAGCGCACGGTCGGCGGTCAGACGGAGACCACGGATGCGTACCTCATCGAGTCCGGCGAGCCGTCCTTCAAGAAACTCCAGCGCCTCGTGGAGGGTGTGCGCGCCACGAAGGTCAAGGGCATCGACAACATCCGCCGCGCGATCATCCGCAAGCATCAGCCGGAGGGGTTCGTCATCTACACCGAGGGGTCCAACCTCGCGAAGGTCCTCGACCTCGAGGACGTGGATCCCACGAAGTCGACGACGAACAGCATCGAGGAGATCTACGAGACGCTCGGCGTCGAGGCCGCGCGGAACGCGATCATCAAGGAGGCGCACGAGACCCTCGAGGAGCAGGGGCTGACCGTGGACATCCGGCACATCATGCTCGTCGCGGACATGATGACGAACGACGGCGACGTGAAGGCAATCGGCCGGCACGGCATCTCGGGCCGCAAGTCGTCCGTGCTCGCGCGCGCGGCATTCGAGATCACCGCCCACCACCTGCTACGAGCCGCGATCTCGGGGGAGACCGACGCCCTCGACGGCGTCGCGGAGAACGTCATCGTGGGGCAGCCGGTGACCCTCGGCACGGGGGCGGTCAACCTCGTGTACAAACCGCCTGCCGGCTTGGCGAAGAAGAAGGTGGAGCCTGCGGCGACCGTGGGGATCGCGGAATGATCGACGTGACCCGCGCGCTGAAAAGCGCGGTCGACACCGGAAAGGTGCGGTTCGGGACGAGGAGCGTCCGTATCACCGCCAAGGCCGGGAAGGCACGTCTCGTCGTCGTCGCCTCGAACTGCCCCGACGATCTCTCGGGCCTCGGCGCGAAGATGCTCGCGTTCCAAGGGACGAACGCGGAGCTGGGCGCGGCCTGCGGGAAGCCGTTCTCCGTCTCCGCGCTCGCGATCGTCGACCCCGGGGACTCGAACATCCTGTCCGCCTAGGTGGCGCATGGCAGAGATCACGTTCACCGAGGAGACGATCCAGTACGTGCGCCTGTTCCAAGACCTCACCAACACGACGGTCGTGGACTGTGTGGATACGACCGATCGCCTCTTGTTCGTTGTGAAGGCGGGGGACATCGCGAAGGCGATCGGGAAGGGCGGCGAGAACGTCCAGAACCTGCGGAAGAGGATGAACAAGGACATCCACGTCGTGGAGTACAGCGACGACCCGAAGCAGTTCGTCGCGAACGTGTTCCGGAACTACGACGTGAAGAAGGTCGAGATCGAGACGAGGGAGGGCGACGTCGTCCACGCGACCGTGACGGTCGACCCGCTGAAGAAGGGGCGGGCGATCGGGAAGGCGGGGCGGAACCTCCGCCTGTTCCGCGACCTCATCGCGCGCCACCACCCGATCCAGAGTGTCAGCGTCGCGTGAACCGACCATCGCAGAACCGTTAAACGATGGCGGCGGCATACCGGCGGTCCCCCGGGAGGAATCTCCAATCACGGCATTCGAGGGATGGGAGCTCACGCATCTCGCCGGCAAGGCCAACCGACACGGGGTCTTGACCGAGAGCGACCGCGCCTCCCTGTACAAGATTGGGCGCCAGGCGACGAACCGCCAACCGCTCACAGAGAAGCAGGCGGACCAGCTAACGAAAATCCTGGGTGAACTCGTCCATGCGCACTTGGGCGGCGCGCCGTGCGACCGGCCCGACTGCACCGCATGCGCGAAGTTGGCGGGTGGAACGACCGCCGTCGTGATGCCCACGCCCGAGACTGCGGCGGCACGTCCGCCGTCGGCCCAAGCGATCGTCGGGTTGCCCGGAATCTCCTACGCGCCGCAGTTCATCCCCGAGCTCGCGTTCTCGCCGGACGACGGGCAGGTCCTCGCGAAAGTGCATGACGGCGTGCACGAGGACGCCCACCTCTGGCGGTTGAACCTTGAGGCGAACGAGCTGTCCCTCATATCCGGCTTCGACGAGCTCCTCTGCCTCTCGCTCGTCCGGGGCGTAAAGAAGTTTGACTATCAGATTGCGACGGCCTTCAAGGTCCTGCGGGAGCTGCGCGGTCGCGCGTTGCTCGCGGACGAGGTCGGCCTCGGGAAGACGATCGAGGCGTGCCTGATCCTGAAGGAGTACGTCGTCCGCGGCCTCGTGCGGAAGGCCCTCGTCCTCGTCCCCGCCAGCCTCACCGTACAGTGGCAGGAGGAACTGCGGGAGAAGTTCGGCCTCCACTTCGAGATCATGGACGAGATCGAGGACTGGGAGCGCCACCCGTTCGTGATCGCGTCCCTCGACACCGCCAAGCGCGACGTGAACCGCGAGGTCATCGAGAAGCTGTACTACGACCTCGTGATCGTCGACGAGGCGCACAAGCTCCGGAACCGGAACACGAAGAATTGGAAGTTCGTGAGCGCGATCCGCAGGAAGTACATCCTCATGCTCACCGCCACGCCCGTGCAGAACGACCTCGAGGAGCTGTTCAACCTCGTCACGCTTCTGAAGCCCGGCCAGCTGAGGACCTGGGGGGCGTTCCGGAAGGAATTCTTTGCCGGGGGCGACCGGAGGACGCCGGCCAACGCGCAGGAACTCCGCCAACTCCTCCTCGAGGTGATGATCCGCAACCGTCGAGGCGAAGCGATCACGTTGCCGCCGAGACGGGTCGATTCCATCGAAGTGCCCCTCGCGCGGGACGAGCGGGACCTGTACACGGGGGTGACGAAGTTCATCCGCCGCTGGTACGCGGATGCGCCCGTCGCGAACCGCCTCAGCCTCATGGTCCTACAGCGGGAGATCGGGAGCAGTCCCGCCGCCGCCACAGAGACGCTCCGCCGGGTTCGCGAGAGCCCGAACTTTTCGTGGGAAGAACGTGCGGAGCTCGACCAGTTGTATCAGCAGTCCGCCGCCATCCGGGACAGCGAGCGGGGAACCCGTCTCCTCGCCCTCGTCGAGAAGGTCCCGGACAAGGTGATCGTGTTCACGCAGTACTATCGCACGATGCGGTGGCTCGAGGGAAAGCTGAAGGGGCACGGGCTGTCGCTGACGACGTTCCATGGCGGCATGAATCCGATCGAGAAGGAGGCCTCTGTGCGCGACTTCAAAGAGGGGAAGCAGGTCTTCGTGTCCACGGAGGCTGGCGGCGAAGGACGCAACCTCCAGTTCGCGCACCGCCTCGTGAACTTCGACCTCCCGTGGAACCCCCTTCGGCTCGAGCAGCGGATCGGGCGAATCCACCGCATCGGACAGACGCGCGAGGTGCACGTCGTGAACCTCTGGGCGCGGGACACGATCGAGGAGTACGTGCTCGAGCTCCTCGACAAGAAGATCCACATGTTCGAGCTCGTCGTCGGCGAGTTGGACATGGTGCTCGGGAACCTCGACGACCGCAAGTCGTTCGACGACCTCCTCATGGAGGTCTGGACGATCGAGGACGAGGCGCAGCGGCGGATGAAACTGGATGAGCTCGGAGAGTCCCTCGTGGCGGCGCGGAAGGAGTACGGGAACGTGAAGGACCTTTCCGATCGCCTTTTCGGCGACGATTTGGCGGCGGGCGCGAGGGTTGGAACGTGACGGACGTGCGTTCGTTCGTGACGTCGTACCTACGCGCGATCGGCGCGGGCGCGCAGTCCCTTCCCACGGGAGCGCTCGCCGTTCGGTGGCCTCCGACTCACGCCGCCAGATTCGGTGGGGCGATGACGATTGCCTTCGACCCCCTCGTCGCGGAGGCATCGGGCGCAGAGCTGTGCGTCGTCGGCAGCGACCTCCTCGACCGCATCGTCGCGGACGCGTCCGGGCGCGGGTTCCACTGCGTCGCGCGCGTCACTGCAGAGAACGAGCCGCCTGCGGACGACGTGTTGGCGGCGAACCTGAAGTTCCCGAACGCGCGTCCGTCCATCTTGGCTGCGGACCGTGGACTCGTCCCCTACCTCCTGTTCAACTTCCGGGTCGCCCTCGTCACGGACGAGAAACGGGAGCTCGTGAAGTCTGTCCTCCTGAACGCGAAGACCTTGGAGGTGCACAGCGCGGCGGACGTGTTCCTCCAGGACTCCTTGACGATCCCGGAAGAAAGAAACGTGTCCGAAGCGAATCTCGCCGCGGCGTATGGCGCGGCCTGTGGCGCCCTCGAGCGGGCGATTCTCCGGGATGTCGAGCCGATCCGGGCGAAGGCGAGCGCTGTGCTCGCAACCGAACTGGAACGCATCAATCGATTCTACGACACCTCAATCCAGGAGCTGTACGCGGGACGCGCGCAGGCACCCCTGGAGACTGAGAAGGTGTTCCGTGCGGAGCGGGATCGCCGCGTCGATGAGGCGGGGCGGAAGTACGCGTTCAACGTCACCGCCAAACTCGTCAACGCGCGCACGATTCTGATTCCGACGACGAGCCTCCGCCTTCGTCTCGCGAACGAGCGTTCCTCGAAGGACCTCGACCTTGAGTTCGATGCGATCAACCTCGAGACGAACCGACCGTCATGCGATTCGTGCCACACCGCCATGGACGTCGTGTACCTGTGCAGCCGGGGCCACGTCGCATGCGACGCGTGCGACCGCACGTGCTCGTTCTGCGATCACGTCGTCTGCAGCACATGCGCGGGCGAGGTCCTCTCGCAGTGCGAGGCGTGCATCCGCAAGGCGTGCCCGGACCACACGTTCCAAGACGAGATCGGAAGGAAGACGTACTGCCCCGACCACATCCACGCGTGCGCGATCTGCGGCCGCATGGTCGGCCCTCCGTATGTGAAGGCGTGCGGGCTGTGCGGGCAGTCGTACTGCGCGGTGGATGTAGAGGCCTCCGGACGATGCCGGACCTGCCGCACGTTGGCGGCGATCCCCGCGACGCACGCCGACGTCGCCCGCGCGACCGCGGCCAAAGGGGAACCCAAGAACCTTGCGAAGTGGGTCCGGGGGGCGAACGGGAGGTACACAGTTCTGGTCGGGAAGGGCGCCATCTTCCAGTACCTGTACGTCCTGGACAAGGGGGGCGCGACGATCCGCCGCCAAAAGGGCGTGGGACTCCTCGGAGGTTGAGCAATTGGCCGTCGACTCCGAAGTCCGTTTCCCCACCGCCAGCGGGAGTGGCGAGGTCCGGGGAATCGTCCACACGCCTTCCACCGCCGCCAAACTTGCCCTCGTGATCGCGCACGGCCGTTCGAACGACATGAGAAACCCTTTCGTGAAACGTGCCGCGACGGCAGCGTGCGACGAGGGATGGCTCGCCCTTCGTTTCAACTTCCGGTACGTCGACGCGAAGCGTCCGGCGTCCCGGGATCTGTCCGCGGAGGAAGACGACCTCCTCGGCGCCGTCCGATTCGTCCGCCGCCAAATGCCCGTGGGCCCGATCTTCGTGGCGGGGAAGTCGATGGGGGCGCGCGTCTGCGCGAGGGCTTCCTCGGACTCGGACATCGAAGGTGTGATCGCACTGGGCTACCCGCTGCACCCGATGTTCAAACCTGAAGTGCGGAACCCGCCGGAGTGGCCGAAACTCGTGAAACCTGCGCTGTTCGTGCAGGGGGATCAGGACCCGTTCTGCAACCTCGCACGGTTGCGGGAGGAATTACCCCGACTGAAGGAGCCGACCGAATTCGTCGTAATTCAGGACGCTGGACACTCGTTTGAACCGAAGGGGCCGAAACGGGACACGTTCCCCGAGGTTTGGCGCGTCGTCGCGTCTTGGCTCGACGAAAGGGGCACTCAATAGCCAGGCAACCGCTGTCGCTCGACTTCGAGCGCGTCTGCGGTTGGGTACTCCTCCACGATGAATGATGGCCATGGGAGTTTGGCGGCAATCTCTTCGAGGACCCATGACGCGACCTCGACGCGGTTCCGCTCGGGCACCGCCGCCAGCAGCTCGCGAGGCACTTCGAACGTGGCCATGAGCGCTCGTTCCACCGCCGCCAAGTCCTCCGCCTCAATCACGCCCTTCACGAGAGTCCCGTCCTCAGTGACCTCGTCATATGGCTTTGCGACAGTCTCCGCCCGCCGCTTGATCCGCGTCCGCAGCTGCCACCCGTCCTTGTACCCCGAGGAGCAGTAGTGGACCGTGATCGCCCAAGGCACCTGCAGGATCTCCGCCGCCGCTTCGTCCGCTCCCTTCACGCCGTACGACAGCTCGTGCTTCATCGAATAGTCGGACCGCCGCATCCGGCCCCAGTTCGCCTCGGAGTACTCGAGCTCGTCGAGGTTCACGAACTCCAGTCTCTCCGACTCCGCCCATCGGATGAGCTCGATCAAGTCGGCCTTCCGATCGGGCAGAAGGGGCACCTCAAGTCCCACGGACATCCCCAGATCGCGCGCCACATGCACCGCGGGCACGAATCCGCTGTAGGCGGCATGCCGCCACAGTCCGGGAGGCACGTGAAATCGAATCTCGTCGAGCCCCGCCTCCCGCGCGCGGCGAATCTTGTCGAGGTCGGTCGTCATCGTGTACAGGTGCGTCTGAAATTCCGACCCGAATTCCGTCTTCAGCAGTCGGAGGTAGTGGCACAGGCGGTCCATCGCCTCCATCGGGTCCCCGCCCGTGATCCCCGCGCCCTTCGCCCGGATCGCGCGCGCCTCCGCGAGGACGTCCTCGTCCCGCTTAACGCGCATCTCGTCCGCGAAGACGACATCTTTGTACATCTTCTCGTCCGAGACGGGGCAGTAGAAGCAGTGGTACGAGCACAGACCCGTGACGAAGAGGACCATCTTCGCGCCTTCCTCGCAGAGTCGGCACCCCTCCGGGAGCCGCCCCTGGATCGCGGACCCGCACGGGCGCTCTTTCAACGTCGGGAGGGACTGCGTCGCCAAGGGAAGTCCCAAGGTACGCGGAGAGTAAAAGGATAGCGGCGGGTTCTGCGCCCGAGCGTTCCGAAGCACCTTCCGTAACACTTTTGAGGACCTATCCCGTTTCCCTGGTCATGGCGTCCGCGCGGAAACGGGCTCTCCCGAACGCGGCTCGACTCCGTCCGGTGCTCGGGAGCCAAGCGTTGGGCCTCCTCGTGGTCCTGTCGACATCGATTGCCTTGGTCGCGTCTCTCGCCGTGCCGGGGCCGATCAATGTCTCGGGCGTGTTAGGATCTAGCGGACCCAGCAGTCCTCAGAATCCCCCAGAGCAGGGACCTGAAGACCTCGAGCCAACGATAACCACGATTGACAGCTCGGGCGGACTCTACAGCTCGATCGCGATCGGTTCAGACGGACTTGGCTTGATCAGCTACTTCGACCCGGTGAACCTTCATCTCAAGGTCGCACACTGCTTGAACGTCGCTTGCAGCCAAGTCACCCTGGCGACCGTTGACGACTCGAGTAATGTTGGGTGGTACACCTCAATCGAAATAGGTTCGGATGGGCTTGGCCTCATCAGCTACGTAGGCGGAACCAGCAGCAGTGACCTCAAGGTCGCGCACTGCTCGGACGTCCCGTGCACGGCAGCCGCGATAGCGACGATTGACAGCGCGGGCGCAGCTCATACGTCGCTCGCGATCGGCTCCGACGGACTCGGTCTAATCAGTTACCTGGATGGCAACCGCAACGACCTCAAGGTCGCGCACTGTATGGATGTCTCCTGCACCGCCGCCACGACGGCGACGATCGACGACGAGGGCGGGGCATACACTTCGATCACGATCGGCTCGGACGGACTCGGACTGATTAGCTATTTCGCCGTGGGCTTGAAGGTCGCCCATTGTTCGGACCTCGAGTGCAGCGTTGCTACCCTAACGACCATCGACGGCACGTATTTCATCTGGCCATACACGTCGATCGCGATCGGCTCGGATGGGCTTGGCCTCATCAGCTACCCGGATGCCAACTACCAGGACGTCAGAGTGGCCCACTGCTTGGACGTCGCCTGCACCGCCGCCACGACGGCGACGATCGACAGCGAGACCGGGGAATACACTTCAATCACGCTCAGCGCCGAGGGATTCGGCCTGATCAGCTACTGGGGCGGCGCGGACATCGACCTTCGGGTCGCCCAGTGCACGGACCTCGCCTGCACCGCGGCCACCCTGACGACGGTTGACAGTACGGGATCGTTCTTTGAGCCATACACCTCGATCACGATCGGCTCGGACGGGCTAGGCCTTGTCAGCTACACGGGCGGCGCGACTGATGCCCTGAAGGTCGCGCATCTCTCCAACGTTCCGGGGCCGTCCCCATCTGGCGGTGCGGCCTCTGGGTCCACGACCGGTTGCGGCGAATGTATTCACCGATGAACCCGGATGCTGGAGCACCGACCGGGGCCTCACGGGACGGGCGGCGCGAACTTGTGGGCCTGCGGCTCCTTCGCGCCCCCGCCGCCGACCCGGAGCTCCGTGCTCAGACCGTAGAGGGGGACGAGGAACCGTTGGAGCTCGTCGCCACGGTGCGCGCCGGAGTGCTTGGCGGCGATGGCCCCGCCCCGCGTCGGGTTGGCGGGCGGCGGCCCCCACAGGATCCGGTACACGCGGCCCTCCTTGTCCCGGCCCACGTCGAGCACCATCCCGGTCCACGGCGCGGGATCGTTCTCCAGGTCCTCCTTGAGGGAGACGATGTCTCCCTCCGTGAAGAAACAAGGATGCTCATAACTGCACTCGGGACAGACGTGGGACCTCGGCGGCATCGACGTCGCCTCCCGCCCAATCCACCGGGCGGCGGCACACCCGGGGCGGACGTGCGCCCATGGGGGCTCGCCCTTCTTATAGGTTGCGATGGGAACGTAGTCTCGCGAAACGAAACAGGCCCGCGGTTAGGGGCGCGCCGAACCATTTCCCACCTTATATGCGCCCCCGGCGCCTACCCTCGGACGGTGTTCCCGTGATCGGACTTGCGAAAATCGTGATCGTGACGGTATCCCTGGCCTCCCTCCTCTCCGGCGGCGCGCTCGTCGCGCTGACCGGCGCCCCGGGCCCTGGCGGCGGCTCGGATTATGGACTGGACGTGGACGGGGATGGCGCGTTCGATTGGCTCGTCGTGAAGATGGACCTGAGCGTGGATGCCCCGAACTGGTACAACGTGTGGGCGACCCTCGGCACGGACACGCCCTACGGTCGCGGCTGCGGGTTTGGCGGGGTCCCGATGCTTCCCGGACCGTACGCGTATCCCTCGGACGTGGGCCGCGGGGGAGTCATGGAGGACTGGCAGGCGTACCCGATCTCCTGGGCGTCCGTCCGGCAGTTCTTCGAGGCAGGGGACCACGAGGTCTCCCTGGCGTTCAAGGGGACGGAAATCGGCTACGCGGGCGTCGACGGGCCCTACACGGTCCAGGCGCAGGTGTCCGCGGACGGCGAGTGGGACGGTCGGATCATGGACCCCTCGTTCGGGGCTCCCATCCCCGGTCCCGGTCCCTCGGGTTGGGACTGGACATACGTGACCCGGAGCTACGACGCGGACGTGTTCGAGGAACCCCGCTTCGCGATCCGATTCACGGGTACGTCCCGCGACTCCGGCCTCGACCTCGACGGGAATGGCCTGTACGACTACCTAGTGATCGCGGCGGACGCGGACGTCGCCCTCGCGGGCACGTACGCGATCGGCGGCACCCTGTACCTCGGACCGGACGACTGGACAATGGTGTGGGTCGCCGGGACGTGGGGCTCCGTCGACCTGGCGGAGGGTCGCCAGACGATCGAGTACCGGTTCAACGGCGCGGACGTCTGGGCCTCCATGCAGAGCGGCGCCTTCCGATTCGTGGTCGACGCGTACTATGGCGGCGGAATCTGGGGGGGCAACGGGACGGGCATTCGCGAGGGCGAGCCCTACCCGGGGCAGCCGGAAGGGTTCGACATCTACGGGGACTCCGTGTGCGGCGCGACGTCCGAGTACCGCCACGAGCAGTTCGAGGAGCGCGTGGAGCCCGCGAAGTACACGGGCGTCTTCCGCGACTACGGCGAGGACTATGACGGCGACAGCCTGTTCGACGCCCTCGTCGTCGAGGCCGAGGTCGAGGTCACCGAGGCGAACACATTCGACTTCTCCGGCCAGCTCATGTCCGAGGACCGCGCATTGTGGATCAGCGGCGCATACCAGCAGATGTACCTCGACGTCGGCGTGCACACGCTCGCGCTCCGCTTCCCGGGACCGGAGATCCGGCGGAGCGGAATCGACGGCCCGTACCGTGCGGACCTGAACCTCGTGGTCGCGTTCCGGGACCCGGCCACCTCGATCCTCACGGCCGCCTACCGCCACACGGACTTCGACGGGGACGACCAGACCCGCGGCATGCACTGGATTGGGAACCTCACCGCGGATGGCTCCGCAATCACCGTCCTCGTCGTCCGGGGGCTCGACATGCTCGACTTCGTGATCGAGGATGTCCTGAGCGTGGAGGCTTACGCGAGGACCGGCGAGGTCGTGTTCCAGGCGACCGACAGGGTGTACCTGCCGAGCGGCGGCGATACCCAGTCGTTCACGTTCGCGTGGAGCCCGAGCCCCGGCACGTACGTCGTGCGCGCGACCCTCGGGTCGCCGGACCGGCCGAACGACGTCGTGGAAATCGTGGTCACGGTGTAGGCGTCACACGGGGCGCTTGCACCGGGCGCACACGAGGCGGCAGTCGTTCTTGCACTCCATGCACGTGCCGTGCAGGAACCGCTCCCGGACGGGGGCGTGATGGCAGTCGCTGACAGCGCTCACCATGTGGCCGCAGTAGTTGCAGAGGTGCTGCGTGGGCTTCTTGCCCATGATGTACCGTTGGTACGCCATGAGCGCGACGAGGGCGACGAGCGCGCCGCCGATGATCGCCCCGAGCGCCCAGCACGTGAGCTCTTGCCACAATACCCCGGGGAGGCCCAGACCGGCAACGCCCACGGGCGCGACGATTTCGACCTCCGTATTTGAACGTGTCCCCAAGATTATTGACGCGCGCGCGGATGCCCTCGGCGTGAGGCCCGAGGAGACCAGGGACAGGTTGCAAGCCCTGGGCGTGAGGGCGTCGAAGGGGCTCGGACAGCACTTCCTGCTGGACGAGCGGGTTGCGGACCGCCACGTCGAACTTGCGCGGATCGACGAGAGGGATGTCGTGCTCGAAATCGGACCGGGTCTCGGGATCCTCACCGAGCGCCTCCTCGAGAAGGCTGCCAAAGTCCTGGCGGTGGAGAGGGATCGGCGTCTGGCTCGGGCCCTCCGAGACCTCGACGGGAATCTCGAAGTCATCGAAGGCGACGCGGTGAGGGTTCCACTGCCTGCATTCGACAAGGTCGTGAGCAACCTTCCGTACCAGATCTCCTCGCCGATCACGTTCCGCTTGCTCGACCTTTCGTTCGATCGCGCGGCGCTCATGTACCAGCGCGAGTTCGCCGAGCGACTCGTCGCGGGGCCGGGGACGGAGGAGTACTCGCGCTTGGCGGTGAAGGCGTACGTTCGGTGTCGCGCGGAGATCGCCGAGCGCGTGTCCCGCGCCGCGTTCTGGCCCCAGCCCAAGGTGGACTCCGCAATCGTCCTGCTCGAGCCGCGCCCCTACCCATTCGCCGTGACCGACGAGGCATTGTTCGACGCGGTCGTCGACGCCACGTTCGAGCACCGACGGAAGACGATCGAAAACGGACTACGCTTGTCCTGGCGTCGATTCGCCGACTCGGAGGCGATCTTTGAGCGCATGCTCGACGCGGCCCCTTATCGGAGGAATCGGCCCGAGGAACTCGCTCCCGAACAGTTCGGCGAACTCGCGGACGCCCTCGCCCATGGGAAGGGTTAAGACCCTCCAGAGGTCTCTGCGTCTACTTCGGGGCGGGGTATGGTCCGTAGGAAGGTTCCCTCCGAGCTCGAGAAAGCGGAAGTCAAGCTCGGCGACCTCGTGAACAAGCGGGACAACTTCAACGAGCAGGCGCACGTCCTCCGGCAGGAACGCGACCAGCTCCACGAGCAGAAGCGAGGCCTCTCCGCGGAGATGAGGAACCTCAAGGGCGAGCGGGACGCGCTCGTGCGCAAGATGCGCGTGCACAAGGGCGCAAGGAACGAGCTGCAGACGAAAGCGAAGAATCTCGTCGACCTCCGCCGCCAGTTCCGGGGAAAGGTGAAGGAGAACGTCACGGGCGAGTTGGCGGCGTTGCGCAAGGACTTCAAGCGCATCGAGATGGAGCAGCAGACGCGTCCGATGGAGCTCCACGAGGAGAACGAGCTCATCGACAACCTCCGGGCGACGATGCGTCACATCCGCGAACTCGAGAAGATGAAGGGGCAGCAGGACGCCGTCACGCAGGAGGTCCGAGAGATCGACGCGACGATCGACGACCTGTTCAAGGACGCGGACGCGGAGCACGAACAGGTCGTCCTGCTGTCTCGGAAGGCGAACGACCTGCACGACAAGGTCACGGAACTCGTCAGGAACCTCGCCGTCCTCATCGCGGAGTCGAACAAGAAGCACGAGGAGTACCTCGAGGCGCGCGCGAAGGCGGACGAAGTTCACCAGAAGATCGTCGAGATGCGGGAGAAGGTCCTCACGACCCGCGAGGCGGAGCGCGCGGAGATCCGGGAGGCACGCCAGATGCTGAAACAGCACCGCCTGGACGTCCGTCGGAACCTGTTCGACGAGAAGAAGCTCGACGAGTTCGCGGACCAGGCCGTGCAGGCGCTCCTGAAGAAGGGAAAGGTGGAGATCCGCGGATGAAGGCGATCGTCCTCGCGGGCGGCGAGGGCCAGCGCCTCCGGCCCTTGACACAGTCCCGCCCGAAGCCGCTCCTGCCCGTTGCGGGACGCCCGTGCGTCGACTTCGTCCTCCGTTCGCTCGTGAACTCCGGCGTGAGGGAGATCGTGATCACGACCGCGTACATGTCCGACCGGCTCATACGGGCGATCGCGGAGGGCCTCGGCTACGACGCCTCCATCTTGTACTCGTTCGAGGGCACGCCCGCCGGGACGGCGGGGAGCGTAAAGCGCGTGGCGAACTTCATCGATGACACGTTCGTCGTCGCGATGGGGGACGTGCTCGTGGACCTCGACGTACGCCCGCTCATCGACTTCCACCGTCGCCGCAAGTCCGTCGCGACAATCGCGCTCACGGAGGTCGACGACCCCACGGAGTACGGCATCGTGGGCCTCGGGAGGGACGGTCGGGTCGAGAAGTTCAAGGAGAAGCCCCGGCCGGAGGAGGCGTTCTCGAAGCTCGTGAACGCGGGGATTTACGTGCTCGAGCCCGAGGTGCTCGACCTGATCCCGGAGAACACGAAGTTCGACTTCTCCAAGGATGTCTTTCCGAAGGTGCTCGCGAAGGGGCTGGCGCTCCACGGCATGAAGATCGAGGGAGTGTGGGTCGACATCGGTCGACCGAAGGACCTCATCCGAGCGAGCATGGAGGTGATCCGCCGCGAGGGTCGCGAACACCGCCTCCTGGGCCAAGAGCCGTTCGGCCCTGCGGTCGTGGGCAAGGGCCTCGTCCTCGAACCCGGCGTGCGCCTCGGCGGTCCGCTGTATCTCGGTGCGGACGTGCGCATCGGAAGAAATGCGGTCGTGGAAGGGGCGTGCCTCTACGACGGCGTCGTCGTGGAGTCGGGAGCGACGATCCGGGAGTCCATCGTCCTCGAGGGGACGCGCGTTGGGAAGGACAGCGAGGTTCTCGACTCCGTCCTGTCCGAGAGATGCGTGATCGAAGAGGGCGCCCATCTCGTCGGGACAATCATCGGGGACGGAATGACCGTTAAGGCGCACTCGCGGCTCGAGGGCGCGACGATCGCGCCGCCCGGGTGAGTGAGGCCAGCCCGGAGTGTGTCCTCAGGTCAAAGGTTCCGTCGGTTCCGTGCGCGGAACGAACCGCTTCGCGAGCCGCTTCTGGACCTCCGCCGCGACGACCACCCACGGGGCAACGAGGAGGAGCGCGGCCCAGTCCCACGGGCCCAGAGGGACGGTCGCGAACATGGCCTGCATCGCGGGGTGGTACACGGCCGCGACCTGGAGAACGAGCGCGCCCGCGATGCCCACCAAGAGGTAGCGGTTCGAGAACAAGCCAACGCGAGACAGTGGCTCGCCGAGGCTCCGGCAGTTGAACGCGTTGGCCAATTCGAACAACACGAGCGCCGTGAACGCCATCGTGCGCGCGCCCGCCAGGCCGTCCGTCCCGAGCTTGAGGGAGAACAGCCCCATCGTCCCGACGAGCATCACCGCCAGGAGGGCGCCCATCAGGAGCCTCACCTCGGAGGAGATGAGACCCGCGTTCAACCTTCGCGGGCTCCTCGTGAGGACCGTGGGATGCCGCGGCTCCAGGCTCAGGGAGAGGACCACCGGGGCGGCGGTGACCATGTTCATCCACACGATGTGGACGCCGAGGAGGGGGAGGGGGAACCCGGCCGCGATGCAGGCGATGAGCACGGCGGCCTCGCTCAGGTTCGTCGTGAACAGGAAGGCGACGACGCGCTTGATGTTCTGGAACGCGACGCGGCCCTCCTCGACCGCGGCGACGATGCTCGTGAAATTGTCGTCCGTCAACACGATTTCCGATGCATCGCGCGCGACGTCCGTCCCGGAGATCCCCATCGCGATCCCCACGTCCGCCCGCTTCAGGGCGGGCGAGTCGTTCACGCCGTCTCCAGTGACGGCGACGACGTTGCCCTTCGCCTTGAGCGCCTCGACGACCCGGAGCTTTACGTGGGGCGAGACGCGCGCGAACACGTTCGTCCGATCGAGCTCCCCCGCGAACCGCGCGTCGTCCATCCCCTCGACCATGTCGCCGGTGAGGACGTTCGGATGAGCCTCGTCGATGATTGCGAGTCGGCGCGCGATCGTCTCCGCCGTAAGGCGGTGGTCACCGGTGAGCATGACGACCCGGATGCCCGCCGCATGGCACCGGCGAACGGATTCGGCGACCCCGGCTCGAGGCGGATCCATGAGGCCGACGAACCCGACGAAGACGAGGTCCCGCACGGTCTCGTCCCCCATCATCGGCGTCGGCCCGTCCAGGTCCCGGTACGCGAAGGCGAGGACCCGGAGGCCCTGCCCGGACATCTCCGACGCGCGCTCTTCGTAGAACGCCCGGCGGTCCGATCCGAGTTCGACCGCATAGCTGCCCTCGAGGCTGCTCGAGCAGCGTTCCAGGATGACCTCGGGCGCGCCCTTCGCGTAGAGTTGCGACGCCGCCCCGGCGCCCTCGTACTGGACGGCCATGTACTTCCGCTCGTGGGAGAACGGGATCTCGCCGAGCCGGTTCGCCCGCTCCAGGACCGGGGTGCCGACCTCCGAGGCGAAGAGGAGGAGCGCGACCTCGGTCGGGTCGCCCTTCACCTGCAGGCCCTCGTCCCCGTACTCCTCGCGCAGGTCGTGGCAGAGCGAGGAGATGCGGCCGAGCATGACGAGCGGGGCCTCCGCGACCCCTCCGTCCGCCGCGTGGGACAGCAGGTCCATGTCCGCGCGATGCCCCGGCAGATACGCGCGCGCGACCTTCATGCGGTTCTCGGTCAGGGTCCCGGTCTTGTCCGTGCAGATGACCGTGGCGGCCCCGAGGGTCTCGACCGCGGAGAGCTTGCGCACGACCGCGTGGCGCCTCGCCATGCGCTGCACGCCCACCGCCAACACGATGGAGACCGCCGCCGGGAGGCCCTCGGGAATGATCGACACGGCCTCGCCGAGCGCGAACAGCACGACGTCCTCGAGCCTCAGGCCCCGCGCGAGGCCGATGGCGATGATGAGGAGGACCGCGAACGCCGCGAAGGCGGCGATGAGCTTGCTGAACGCCCGCACCTCCCGCATGAGGGGCGAGAGGTCGGTGCGGACGGACTGGAGGGTCACCGCGATCCTTCCCACCTCCGTGTCGCTGCCTGTGGCGGTGACGAGGAACGACCCGTGTCCCCCGACGACGAGCGTACCCATGTACACCATGGACGGACGCTCCGCGATCGGGACATCTTCGCGCTCCGAGGCGGTGGCGGTCTTCGTCACGGGAAGCGACTCGCCCGTGAGGATGGATTCCTCGGTCTCGATCCCGTGGCTCTCGATCACGCGCCCATCCGCCGGCACCGCGTCGCCCGACTCGAGCAACACGACGTCGCCGGGGACGACGTCCTTGGCGGGAATGGCGCGGGGAACGCCGCCGCGCACGGCGACCGCCTTCGGCGCGTTCAGGCTCTTCAGCGAGATGAGCGCGCGCTCCGCCTTGTACTCCTGCATGAACCCGATGACGACGTTGACGCCGACCGCGACGGCGATCACGAACGCCGTCAGGTAGTGGTGGACGGCGACGGAGATGACCGCCGCGGCGAGGAGCACGACGATGAACGGGCTGAGGACCTGGTGCGCGAGGAGGGGCGCGGGACCGGCGCGGCGCGCTTCCGGCAACGCGTTTGGCCCGTACGCCTCCATGCGGACCGCGGCCTCCTCTTCCGTGAGGCCCTCGCGGGAGGAGCGCAACTGGGAGAGCGCGGCCGGGACGGCCAGCGCGTGCCACGCGACGCCCTCGGGCCCGGGCGGGCGGCGAGGAGAAGACCTTCGGTTGGAGCGAAGAGAGACTCTGCCCATCCCATCCCTTCCCGCGGACGATGGAGGTTTTGCGCTAAATATTTTCGCGTGCGCGCCGCCAGACGACGCGCCCATCCTTGACGACGGTCTCCACGACCCGCGCGCCGATCCGGTACGCGAGGTGGCGGTGGTCCGGGACGTCGAGCAAGAGGAAGTCCGCGCGTTTGCCGACCTCGAGGCTCCCGACTTCGCGCCCCAGGCCCACGGCGTGCGCCGCGTTGATCGTCGCCGCGGTCAGCGCCTCTGCGGGCGTGAGGCCGAGTTGGTGCGCCGCCAGCGAGACGACGAGGGGCATGGACTCCGTCCAGCAATTCGGGCTGAAGTCCGTGCCGAGCGCGACCGGGACTCCCATCTCCACGAAGTGGCGCGCGCGCGCGAACGGGATGTGCGATGCGAGGCTCGATGCCGGCAGCAGGACGGCGATCGTGCCGCGTTCGGAAAGCTTCCGGATGCCCTCGTTGCTCGCGTGGATGAGGTGGTCCGCGCTCACCGCGCCGACCTCTGCCGCCAAAGCCGCCCCGCCCCCGTCCGTGAACTCGTCCGCGTGCACCTTCGCGGGGAGGCCGAGCCGTTCCGCCTCCGAAAGGATGCGTCGGGCCTGATCCCCACTGAAGTACCCGTCCTCCATGAACACGTCACAATAGCGCGCGCTCGTCTTGGCGGCGACGTCCGGGAGCATCTCGCGCACGACGACGTCCACGTACGCCTCCGCGCGTTTCTCGTATTCCGGCGGCACGGCATGCGCGCCCAGGAACGTGGAGACAACGGTCGCTGGATGGCCCTCCTGAAGACGCTCGTTCGCGCGGAGCATCTTCATCTCGTCCGCCGCGGTGAGCCCGTACCCCGTCTTCGCCTCGAGGGTCGTGGTGCCGTGCGCGAGCATCGCGTCGAGCCGCTGTCGCCCGCTCAGGACGAGCGCCTCCTCCGTCGCGCGCCGCGTCTTCTCCACGGTGTGGCCGATGCCCCCGCCGCGCATCGCGATGTCCTGGTACGAGAGCCCCTCCGCCTTCCACTCGATCTCATGCTCCCTCGACCCTGCGAAGACGAGGTGGGTGTGCGCGTCGACGAACCCGGGGGTGACGGTCTTGCCGGTCGCGTCGAGGAGGACGGAGGCATCGCCGTGGTTCGCCTCCAGCGCGCGGGAGGGCCCCACGTCCTTGATCCGTCCCTCCTCGACGTACACCGCGCCGTCATGGATGATCGCGAGCTCCCGCATCTCTCCCCCGCGTCGCGGACGCTCGCCGCCGCGGAGCGTGACGAGCTCTTCCGCATGAAGGACGAGGAGGGAGGGCGCGGGCGCCACGGGGATCCCGGGGGCTGCGACCTCGGGTTCGCGGACCGTCCCTTTGGGGGCGAGCACCTTGTGGTGCCGTTGTCGTCCCTTCATGGCAGGATGAGGACCCCCTTCGGCTCCGCGTGGACCGTGAACGCGCGTCCGCCGGCGGCCGCGATCGCCTTCGCGGTCTTCTCGGGCTCGTCCGTGAGGGCGACCATGCTCCCGCCGCCGCCCGCCCCCGTGAGCTTCGCCCCGTACGAGGTCGGTTTGGCGGCGGCGACGAGCTTGTCCAGGAGCGGGTGGCCGACCCGGAGCTGGTTCAGGAGCGCATGGTTCGCGTCCATGAGCTCGCCTCCCCGGACGAAGTCTTTCGCCTGGAGCGCCCGCACTCCCTCCATCGTGATCTCGCCGATCTCGGAGATCCACCGGCGTGCCTCCGGCTTCGACTCCACGAGACGCCGCACCCCCGCGACCAGGGGGCCCGTGGCGGCGCTGACCCCCGTGAACCCGACGACGAGGTGAAAGGGCGGGAGGAGGCGGTGATGGAGGAACCAGTGCCGGTCGCCACGGTCGAACGACCAGAGGAGCCCGTCCCTCCTCTCGGGGAGGACCAGGATTGCGCCGCCCGCGGTGGCGGTCGTCGTGTCCGTCGGACTCGCCCGCCCCTGCACCGCCGTCTCGACCTCGAAGGCGTCCCCTGCAATCCTGGCGGCGTCGAACGTGCCCCGCATCCGGTGGAGCGCTCCGAGGGTCGCGACGGTCACCGCCGCGGACGACCCGAGGCCCGAACCTTCGGGCACCCGGGATCGGATCTCGATCCAGAGGGGTTTGGGGGATCCCACCTTCTCGACGGCCGCCTTCACGTACGCGTACCGGGGGTGCGACAGCTCCCCGCCGTCCGCAAGCCACTCCGTGTGGGGGCGCGCAAACACCTCCGCGCGGAGGTCGATCGCGGTGGCGAGCGCGGGCTCGCCGAACACCACGGCGTGCTCCCCGAAGAGGATCAGCTTTCCCGGGGCAGAGCAGCCCGACACGAACGCGAGATGGAAGCGGCCGCGATTAACGTTTCCGACCGAGCGCCCTCACCTAACAGGGACCTCGCGGGGTCTTCTCGATCACGGGCTCGGCCTTGGGCACCCGGAGCGTCAGGACCCCATCCTTCCGTTCCGCGTTCGCCCGGCCAAGGACCGCTTCCGCAGAGAACGAGAGGCGGAGAACCACACCCGACGGCAGCGCCTGTGGTGGTTGCCTTGAGAAGGCTGAAACGGTCGACCCCGAGTTCGTATCTCGTCTAGCGCTTCACCGTGATGGGGATCACGAGCTTTCGGAACTCGAGGTCCGCGATGTCGATGGGGTCGACCATCCCAGAGGGGACGTCGATGAGGAGGGGCGCCCCCATGGAAATCTGCAACGCGCGTGCCCCGATGATGCGCGCACGCTCGAAGCGGGTGTAGCGAATCCCTCCCTCCACCACTCGAACGACCCCCGGGGGTAGTGTCGCGACAATGCGACCCTCCCCTTTAAGGTAGCGGGGCGAACGAATCAAGCCGCTCCGAGAATCCGCGGTGCGATCCTACGGTTCCCCGTGCGTGACGGGGCGGTGCCAGGGCGTTCCACGGGATCGGGTCGAATCCATCGGAACGCCTCGTGGGACCTCATCGATCAACGGGCCGCACCCGGACCTTTCGGGAGCCGCACCGGGGGCACGAGTCGACCTTCCGGGCGGAGACAAACATCCCGCAGCGCTCGGGTCCGCGACACAGGACTTCGAACAGGATTTCGCCGGCCATCGGACCGGGATGGCGGGACCTTGTAAAGGCCTTTCCAACCTTGATAATCGACCCTGATTTCGGCGAGCTAACGGTATTATAAACGGAAAGTCCAGGGAGGATAGAGTTTCGGCCGAAAACTCTACGCGGGGTAGACATTCATGACGCGACGTAACCCAAGGAAAGTGCTGGAGGCGCTCGCGAGCGAGCACGGGCTTCCGATCCTCCGGTTCCTGCAGGGGCGGGACTGGTCCCTGGCAAGCGAGGTCGCCCACGGGCTCGGCGTCCACACGTCCACGGCGAGCAAGTATCTGGCCGTGTTCCATAGCGCCGGGTTCCTCGACCGGGAGGCGCACGCGGCGACGAGGCCCACGCACGCGTACCGCCTGAAATCCCCCGTCATCCGGCTCGAGTTCGACCTCGCGGAGCGCGTCGCCCCTTCCGAGGCTCGGGAGTTCGCGTTTAGGTTCGCCGACGCCCTGCTCGCGGCGTCGTTGCGCGTCGGAGGCCCCCGCCTCACGGCGTCCCTTGCCCGCGCGGCGTGGGGCGAGGAAGATTGGAGGGCCAGCCTCGAGAAGCTGTTCGCCGCCGAGGAACACCCCCGGGCCGCCGTCGATGTGATCCTTCGAGGCGCACGCCGTGCCGCCACCGACCTCCTCGGCGCGACCGCCGCGGGACGCCTCGTCCATATCGCCTGGAACGTGGCCGTCGAAGGTCGACAGGAGCTTGTCGCTTCGCTCGGTCTCGCGGAGGTGACCGCGTGATCGCGCGCCCCGGAACCGCCCTCGCGTCCAACCGTGTTCCTACGGGCATCGGGGGCCTGGATCCCCTCATCCAGGGCGGTTTTCCCGTGGGGAGCGTGAACCTCGTCGCAGGTCCGGCGGGGAGCGGAAAGAGCCTGCTCGGCCTCCAGTTCGCGTACCAGGGGGCACGGGCGTATGACGAACCCTCGGCGTTCCTCGCCCTGGAAGAGACGCGCGACAGCGTCGAGCGCGTGGCGGCGCTGTTCGGGATGGACCTCAAGGGGATGGAGGAGGCAGGCAAGTTCGTCCTGGTCGACCTCGGAGCGATCCGCGCAGGCAGCCCACGCGACCAGCTGACGGTCGGCCTGCGGGAGCTCGAGGACTTCCTCCGCAGCTGCATCGCCTCCACGAACGTCCGCCGCGTCGTGATCGACTCGATCTCCGCAGTCGGCCTCCGGTATCGGAGCCTCGCCGAGCTGCGGGAGGAGATGTTCGCATTCACGCGGTTCCTGCGGGATGCCAAGGTCACCTCGCTCCTCGTGACGGAGTCGCCGGAGGGCGGCCGCCTCACGAGGTTCGGCGTGGAGCAGTTCCTCGCGGACTCCATCCTTCACCTCGCGCTGGATGAGGTGAAGGGCGAGCTCCGCAGGACACTGACCGTCCGGAAGATGCGGCTCACGCGCCACGACACCGGGAGGCACCCGGTTCACATCACGACGGATGGCATCGTCGTTGCGGAGGAACGCGTCCTATGAGCCTCCTGTCTGGCGTCCCGGGATTCGACGCCCTCGTCGAGGGGGGCTTCCCGAAGGGGACCGCAATCGTCGTGCAAGGCCCCGCGGGTCGGGAGAAGGATGCTTTCCTGTTCCAGTTCATCACAGAGGGCTTGAGGAGCGGGGGGTGCGCGCTCGTCGTCCTCTCGTCCCTCTCGCCCGCAAAGTACCAGCAGCAGCTGCGCGAGGCGGGCGTCGACGTCGACAAGGCCGTCGCGGAGAACCGACTGAAGTTCGTCGACTGGTTCACGCACAAGGAGAGCCCCGTCCAGGACGTCGAGCAGGACGGGCCGGTGTTCCGTGCGTCGATCGACCTCGCGAACGTTGGGATCGCCATCGCCCGTGCGACCGTTTCCCTGTCTAAGGATGGCGAGCGGCGCGCCGCCGTGGAGATCCTGTCGCCGGCGCTGAGCGCGTACGACCTGTCCGCGGTGTACAGCTTCGCGCAATCCATGAAAGCAAAGCTCGAGCGGTCCAGTTTCACCTCGCTCTTCGTGCTGGAGAAGGAGATGCACGACGAGCGCGCGGTCTCGTCGATCCACCAGCCGTTCGACGGCGTCGTGGACATCGAGCGGACGCGCGACGGGGACCGGCTCGTCCGCAAAGTGGCCGTGCTGTCCTTGAAGGGGACGGCGGCGGAATCCAAGTACGTCCCCATTGAAGTCGGAAAGGACCGCGTGATCCGCGTGTTCGCGGACCCCGCGCGCCAGCTGTCGCTCCTCCACCAGGCCGAGCTCATTAAGTCCAACCCCGACGACCCAAAGCTGTGGCTCCCGACCGCGCGCAATCTTCGCGCTATGGGAGACATCGAACAGGCGCTCCGATGCGTAGAGGGCGCTCTCAAGCTCGACCCGCACCTCTTGGAGGCGTGGGGCCTGAAGGCAGAATTCCTCGAGGCCCTCGGACGACACCAGGAGGCGGAGGAGGCCCGAGCCCGTGCGACGCCCCCGCCGCCGGCGCCGCCGAAGAAGCTCGACCACGCGGCCCGCCTTGTCGCGTTCGCGGAGCAGCGCCTGCGGAATGATCCGCACGACCCGGACGCGCTGTTCGTGACCGCGGCGGCCCGCGCGAGGGACAAGGACCTCGGCGAGGCCGCCGCGATCCTCGAGAAGCTCGCCGAGGTCGACGACACGTACCCAGGCCTGTGGGTCCTCAAGACGATGCTCCACGCGAAGCGCGGGGAGCTCGACAAGGCCCGGGAGAGCCGGGAGCGGAGGCTGGAGGTCGAGGCCCGGCTGGACCACATGGACCAGGAAGCCACACGTTCACGCGTCGAGCCGGAGCCCTCGCGGTTCTGCGGCTCCTGTCGCTCCGCCCTCCTCGATGAGGAGACGGTCTGCCCGAGGTGCGGCGCCCGGATCGAAGGCCCCCGAGAACTCCCTCCGCCCCCCTTCGAGCCGCCGACGGAGCCGAGTGCGGTTCGGCCTCCGCGGCCAAGTCCCAGGCCCGACCTCCCGTTCCGACCGGAACCGGCCCCGCGGGGGCTCACGAACGGGCTCGGGAAGGAGACGCCTCGCGGGACCGGGCGGACGAACGGGCTCGTGAACGGCACCCGGACGAATGGAATGACGAACGGGCTCGCGGGCGGCCCCGTCTCTTTGCGGACGGGGATGACGAACGGCCTCACGAACGGTTCGGGCTTCACGAACGGGCTCGGATCCGCACGGTACCGCCGGGAGGCCGCGGGCCGCCGATGGAAGCTCTACCTGATTCCGATCCTCTCCGCAATGCTCCTTACGGCACCGCTCCTGGCGCCAACGGAGGGAGGCCGGTACCCAATCGCAATCGACGGAGATTTCTCGGACTGGACCGGGGTGTCCCTGCTCGCCACCTCACCCGTGGGGACCGTGCCCCCGAACATCGACCTCGTCCGCTTCGGCGTTAGCGACAACGTGGAGTACCTCGCGTTCTACTTCGAGGTTGCGGGCACCGCCCTTGCGGGCGGAGGATCGCCCCCGATCATGGACACCTTCCGCGCGTTCCTCGACGTGGACCGGGACTCGGACACGGGATATCTCGTGGCGGGACTTGGTGCGGACCGCCTCGTCGAGGTCTCAGGGTCCGGCGGGCGGGTCCAGCACGCGCAGCTGTCCGAGTGGGAC
>Ga0209342_10001458_pt1 | contig 26557 bp, 22 predicted proteins | sample RifCSP16_2_FD_184023 | JGI IMG/M metagenome (GOLD analysis project Ga0209342, IMG submission 184023) | Soil microbial communities from Rifle, Colorado - Rifle CSP2_sed 16_2 (SPAdes) (version 2) | ecosystem: Environmental > Terrestrial > Deep subsurface > Rock core/Sediment | place: Rifle... | reverse complement strand
GGCCGAGCCGGCGAGGCGGGGGCAGGAGCGCGAGCGCGAGCGCGAGCGGGAGCGCCACGGAGGGGGACCATCGGGCCGGGTCGCCCGAGACCCTTGGGCGGGTTGGCCTCGTCGGTCCCCGGGGCTACGGTGTCCGTGTCGCCAAAACGCACCGGGGGATGGGCTCGTGCATTCGACGCCTGCCGACGCGCCCCGCCGGCTCCGCCGGCCTCGCCTGCCTCGCCCGGCCTCTCGCCCGGCGCCGCGCCGCAGCCGGACGCGGCTTCTCGTCGCCCTGCTGGTCGTGCCGCTGATCGTGGGCCTGTCGGGGCCGCGCGCCGACATCGCGACGGCGACCTCCCGCGGGGTCGCGGTCTCGCCCGCGGCCGCCGCGCCGGCCGCCGCTCCCCTGCCCGCCTCGCGCTTTGCCCGGCGCCTGTCCGGCGAGGTCTACGGCTACCTGCCCTACTGGGAGATCAACTCCGGAACCGACGCCTACCTTCGCTACGACCTCCTCACCGACATCGCGCTCTTCTCCGTTGGCCTGACCGCGGGCGGCGCCATCTCGACGTCGGGGACGGGCTACGGCCCGGTCACCAGCGCGACCGCGGCGACGATCGTGAGCCACGCCCACGCGGCCGGCGTCCGTGTCGACCTCACGATCACGTCCTTCGGACTGGCCAGGAACTCGGCCTTCTTCGGCAACCCGACCGCCATGGCCACCGCCGTGACGGCGATCTCGAACATCGTCCAGGCCGAGGGCCTCGACGGCGTGAACCTCGACGTCGAGATGCTCGAGAACGTCGACTTCGCGGCCTACGGCGTCTTCGTCGGCCAGCTTCGGACGAAGCTCCGCTCGTGGAATCCCGACGCCCGCGTCTCGGTCGCCACGAACGGCTCGCTGTCCGGGTCCGGGATGGCCGTTCAGGCCCTGGCGAACGGCGCCGACCGGGTCTTCATCATGGGCTACAGCTACCGGACGTCGGGGACGAGCCCGGCAGGCGGCATCTCGCCGATCGTCCGGACCGACGGTGGCAAGAGCCTGACCTGGACGCTCGACCTGTACGCCTCGAAGGGTGTCCCGGCCGACCGGATCCTCCTCGGGCTGCCGTACTACGGCCGATCCTGGCACACGACCAGCGGTGAGCTCCACGCCCCCACGACGAGCTCGGCCGGTGTCTTCATCCCGAGCGACGATCTCGCCGCGATCCCGGCCGGGACCTCCATCCAGCACGACGTCGCCGAGGGCTCGAAGTGGTTCGCCGTCCAGGACCCGACGACCAGGGTCTGGACCCAGACCTACTTCGACGACGGGACGACACTCCGGGCGAAGTACGGCCTGGCCGCCCGCCGGAGCCTCGCCGGCGTCGGCATCTGGACGCTCGGCTACGACCGGGGCGTGACCGGCTACTGGGACGCAATCTCGGCCTCGTTCGGTACGGTCCGGCTGGCGGGTGCCGACCGGTATGCCACTGCAGCGGCGATCGCGGGCGATGCCTTCCGGCCGGGGGTCGATGTCGCTTTCGTCGCCACCGGCGCCACGTTCCCGGACGCGCTCGCCGCGGCTGCGGCCGCCGGCCGGGTCGGGGCGCCGGTCCTCCTCGTGGCGCCGACGGCAGTGCCCGCAACGACGCTCGCACAGCTGAGCCGCTTGCAGCCAGGTCGGATCATCGTCGTCGCAGCCAGGTCCGCCGTCTCCGATACGGTCCTCTCCGCGCTCGCGACCATGTCCCCTGGCGGAGCCTCGCGAATCGCCGGCGCGGATCGCTACGGAACTGCTGCGGCGCTGTCGGCGGCGACCCATCCGAACGGCTCGCCGATCGCTTACCTCGTGTCGGGCGAGGGCTTCGCCGATGCCGTGTCCGCGGCCCCGGCCGCCGCCCGCCACGCGGCGCCCGTCCTGCTGACCCGCACCGGCGTGCTGCCTGAGGCGACCGCCGCCGAGCTGCAACGGCTCGCCCCGCGGCAGGTCTTCGTGGTCGGCGGGCCTGCGGTCGTGTCCGACGCCATCGTCGCCGCCATCGGCCAGGCCGCACCCGGGGCAGCGGTCACTCGTATCGCGGGATCGGACCGATACGCGACGTCCGCCGCCGTCGCCGGCTTCTTCTCAGCGGGCGTCGAATCCGTCTACGTCGCGAGCGGCGTCGCGTTCCCCGACGCGCTCGCCGCCGCGGCGGCCGCCGGCGCCCACGGGTCGCCCCTCATCCTGACGGCACCCACGGCGCTGCCGCGCGACGCCGACTGGCGAATCGGTGTCCTCCAGCCGTCGCGGGCGATCGTCGTCGGGGGCCCGTCGGCGGTCTCGGACGCCGTGCTCGCCGCCGTCCGCGGTGCAGTCGCCAGGTGACGGGGTCGGCGCCACGGCCGGCCGACGGGGCCGTCCGCGGGGCGCCGTTTGACAGGTAGCATCGCCCTCCCGACACTCACCGGGACACCTGCGGCACCGATCGACAGCCTCGAAGGAGTCCCATGTCCCCGAAGCGCGCCCTGGCCAGGCTGCTGGCCCCCGCCACGACCGCCCACGCCCACTGCGACCTGCCCTGCGGCGTCTACGACCCCGAGCAGGCCCGGATCGAGGCCGAGTCCTGCTACCGAATCGTCGAGAAGTACGCGGCCAACGAGGATCCGACCTTCCGGGCCCGCGCCATCGCCATCAAGGAACGCCAGGCCGACCTCGTGAAGCACCACCTCGACGTCCTCTGGCACGACTACTTCAAGCCCGAGCACCTCGAGGCCGTGCCAAACCTCCACGACCTCTTCTGGCAGGCCAACAAGCAGGTCTCGAAGGTCAAGGCCTCGGTCGACCTCGCCGATGCGAGGCGACTCCTCGAGCTCGTCGATGACGTCGACGCGGCCTGGAAGGCCACCGGCGGCCCGGGCAAGACCCGCGTTGCGGGTCGCCCGGGCTAGACAGGGCGGGCGCTGAGCCGGGCTGAGCGCCCGGTGGGACTCGACGTGGCCGAGCGCCCGCGGCGCACGGCGTCCCTGCGCGAGCGGCTGCGTGGGCCGTGGCGGATCACGGTCGCGGAGGCATCGATGCTGCCGGCGATCGCGCCGGGTGACTGGCTGCTCGTGGACCCCACGATCCGACGCTGGCCGCGCCCGGGCTCAGTCGTCCTGTTCCGGGAGCCCGACACCGGCGCGCTGGCCCTGAAGCGGGTCGCCGGGCGGGCGGGCGCACGAATCCCCTTCGCCGGGGGTTACCTCGTCCTCGGGCCGGACGAGGCCTGGCTCGAGGCCGATGCCTCACCCGGGGTCGCCGCGGCGGCCGGCTTCGGGCCGCCGATCGACTCCGCCAGGTTCGGGCCGGTTCCGGTCGAGCTGCTCGTCGGGCGAGCCTGGTTCCGCTACGGCCCATCCGGGAGGATCGGCCGGATCGGAGGGATCGGCGAGCGGCGTGGCTGATCCGGTCCCTCGTCCCTGACACCCAGAGCGAACGGCTCGATCGTGGCCCCAAAGGCCACGATGACGAGGACGGTCATGCCCGCGCCGACGGCATCGAAGGTCGTGTGGAGGAAGGCGCTGCTCGCGCCCTCGGGGGCCCGGAGCAGCGGGAAGGCCACGAAGATCCCGAGCACGACGGCTCCGACCAGGATCAGGATCGATCCGAGACCGAGGAGCAGACCCCGGACCCGCGAGCTGACCCGTCCGTGCGCGGACCGGCCGACGAAGCCGGCCCTCGCCAGGATCACCAGGCCGGATGAAGCGATGGCGATGACGAGGAACGCGCCACCGAGCGCGCCGCTCAGGCGGTGCCAGCCCGCTACCTGCGTGGCCTGACCGATGAATGCGGCGATCAGTGCCGCGACGGGCAGGGCGAGCCAGCGGAGACGATCGGGACTGACGAGCAGGATCGCGACGCCGATGCCGGCCGCGATCGTCGAGGTCCCGCTCGGGAAGTCGTTCCGGAGAATCCACTTCGGTCCTTCGACGAGGCCAGGCCGAGGCAGGAGCTCCTTCAGGATCTCGGCCGCGAGGATCGAGCCCGCCATGACTGCGACCGTGAGCAGCCCCAAGCGCGACCGTCCGCGCATCGTCGCCGCGAGGAAGACGAGCAGGGTGGCGATCCCGAACGACACGACGCTGATGAGCGACAGTCGCCCGAGCGATGCTTCCCGATCGGCCTCGCTGCGGAGCACGGCGCCCAGGAGCGCCAGGTTCTCGGATCGCTGGCCGGCCTCGGTGAGCACGAACGCCCCGTAGATCGCCCAGAACGCGATCCCCGACCCGATCGCCAGGCCCGCGAAGCGAGGCCACGACACGGCGGGCCGCCGGTTGGTCGGTGCCGTGCCGACGGAACCGGCCGGCCCTCCCGGCGACGCGGCGACCCGCTCGCCACGGGACGTCGAACGACCCAGACGTTCCATCCTCCCGCTAAGCATGCCCCTAACGGTCCCGGACGCACAATCCGGGACACGCTATCCGGGACACCGACGAGTTGCGCCGTGCCTGCGCGCCAGACATGCCCGCGCTCGGATCAACCACCGGAAGGCTATCCTCCGACGATGACCGACTTCGACGCGAATGTACCGCTGCCCGGCCCGCCCCGGCCGTGGGCCAGCACCGACATGCCGTCGCGGCGCGACGGGCCGCCCTACCACATGACCGACATGATTCGGGCCGAGCCGGGCCTCGCCCGACGGCTCCTGGCCCGGCTCGCGCAGCCCGGCAGCCCGGCGGCCACGCTGGCGGCGGCGGTTCGGGCGACGGCCGCCGCCGGCCGGCCGATCCTCGTCGTCGGCTGCGGCACGAGCGAGCACGGAGCGCTCGCGACGGCCGAGATCCTCCGTGAGGCGGCCCGAACCGCCGGTCTCCCTGCCATCCCCGGCGCGGGCGGCGCCCCCGTCGCGGTCCAGGCCTTCGAGGCCTCGCTCGAGGCCGCCCAGCCGGGTCCCGACGGCCTCCTCGTCGCGATCAGTCACGAGGGCGCCACGTGGGCCACGAACCGCGCCCTCGACGCGGCCAGGGAGGCCGGTGCCACGACCGCCGTCGTGACCGTCAGCTCCGCCTCGCCGGCGGCCGCGCTGGCGGACATCGTCGTGACGACCGACGAGCTGGACCAGAGCTGGTGCCACACCGTGGGCTACCTCTCCCCGATCCTCGCCGCCGCCGCCGTAGGCGCACACCTGACCGGCTCCGACCTGGACCCGGTGATCGCCGCCGGCCTCCTCGCATCCGGGCTGAGCCCGGCGAGCGAGGCCTCGACGGACGTGCTCGCCAGGGCGCTCGCCGGCGCGGTCGCCGACATCGATCGGCTCGTGGTCGTCGGCTCCGGCGCGGACCGGACCGCGGCTCGCGAACTGACCCTCAAGGTCGAGGAAGGCGTCCATCTCCCGGCCGCGATGCGCGACCTCGAGACGCTCCTCCACGGCCACCTCGCCGGGATCGACGGGCGGACTGGCCTCGTCCTCGTCCTCGCCGATCGCGCCGCCCGGGGCCCCCGGACGGCCCGTGCCCTTGGCGTCCTCCGGGCTGCCAGGGAGCTCGACCTGGCGGTCGGGGTGATCCTCGTCGATGTCGTGTCCGAGGCCGTGGACCCGGGCCTCACCCCGGCCGGCCGGATCACGGTCCCCGATGCCCCGGCCCTTCCGGGGCCGGTGGCAGCGCTCCTCGCCACCGCCGTCCCGCTGCAGCTTCTGACGGAGCGGCTGGCGATCGTCCGCGGCGTCGACCCGGATCCGATCCGGCGCGACGAGCCACGCTACCTGGCCGCCGCCGAGGCGGCCGACTGAGTGGCTGCCGCGGCCCGGCTATTTTGTGCTGGTGTCACACAAACGTGTGCTACGCTCGGCAGACTCGATGTGCCAAGGTTCCGGCGCCACGTCCGACGCGCCGGTCGTGGAGGGTCCTGACATGAACCAGCCGTTCTTCCCGGACGTTCCGGGGCCGATCCCGTTCGGCGGGCTTGGATCCGACGATCCCCTGACGTACAAGGTCTACCAGCCCGACCGGCTCGTCCTCGGCAAGCGGATGGCCGACCACCTCCGGATCGCGGTCTGCTACTGGCACTCGTTCAACTGGCCCGGCTCAGACGTCTTCGGGGTCGGGACCTTCGATCGGCCCTGGCTCGACCCGCGGCTCGAGCCGATGCTGGCCGCCCGGGCCAAGCTCGAGGCAGCCTTCGAGCTCTTCGAGAAGCTCGGCGTCCCCTACTTCTGCTTCCACGATCGTGACATCGCCCCAGCCGGCGCGACCTTTGCCGAGTCGGCCGCCAATCTCCAGGCGATCCTCGACGACGCACAGGCCCACATGGCCCGGACCGGCGTCCGCCTCCTGTGGGGCACGGCCAACCTCTTCAGCCACCCGCGCTACGCGGCCGGCGCCGCGACCAACCCCGATCCGGAGGTCTTCGCCTACGCCGCCGCCCAGGTGAAGGTCATGCTCGAGGCCACCCACCGCCTCGGCGGCGCCAACTACGTCCTGTGGGGCGGGCGCGAGGGCTACGAGACCCTCCTCAACACCGATCTCGCCCGCGAGGAGCGCCAGCTGGGCCGGTTCCTGGCGATGGTCGCCGAGCACAAGCACCGGATCGGCTTCAAGGGCAGCCTCCTCATCGAGCCCAAGCCCCAGGAGCCGACGAAGCACCAGTACGACTACGACGCGGCGACCGTCTACGGCTTCCTCGCCCGCCACGGGCTGGAGAAGGAGTACCGGGTCAACCTCGAAGCCAACCACGCGACCCTGGCCGGCCACAGCTTCCACCACGAGGTCGCCCAGGCGATCGCCCTCGGCATCTTCGGAAGCATCGACGCCAACCGGGGCGACTACCAGAACGGCTGGGACACGGACCAGTTCCCGAACTCCGTCGACGAGCTGTCGCTGGCCCTCTACGAGATCCTGCGGGCCGGCGGTTTCACGACCGGCGGCTTCAACTTCGACGCCAAGCTCCGCCGCCAGAGCGTCGACCTCACTGACCTCGTCCACGCCCATGTCGGTGGCATCGACACCCTCGCCCGGGCGCTCCTCGCCGCGGCCGGGATGATCGAGCGGGGCGAGATCGAGCGGCTCCGGGCGGCTCGCTACGCGGGCTGGGACGGCGAGCTCGGGCGCTCGATCATCGCCGGCGACGCGCTCTTCGAGATGCTCGCAGGACGGGTCATGACCGGCGAGATCGATCCGGCCCCGGTGTCCGGCCGCCAGGAGCTCCTCGAGAACCTCGTCAACCGCGAGATCTGGGCGGTCGACGCCGGCACCGGCGCAGGTGGCTCCGGGCGCTGACCAGCTCGATCGCGGCCGATCGCTGACGACATGGGCGAGATGGGGCTCGTCCTCGGCATCGACGTCTCGACGACGGCCACGAAGGCCGTCCTCGTCGACGGCTCCGGGGCGGTCCGCGGGATCGGAACGGCCGAGTACGGCTACGACACGCCGCGAGCGCTCTGGAGCGAGCAGGATCCCGGGCTCTGGTGGGCCGGATCGGTCGAGGCAATCGGCCGGGCGCTGGTGGCTGCCGGCGTGGCCGGCGAGGCCGTCGAGGCCGTCGGGCTCACCGGCCAGATGCACGGGGCGGTCCTCCTCGACACGGCCGGCGAGGTGCTCCGTCCGGCCATCCTCTGGAACGACCAGCGAACCGCGGTGGAGTGCGACGAGATGCGGGCGCTCGTCGGGCCCGAGCGCCTGATCGAGATCACCGGCAACGATGCGATCACCGGCTTCACGGCCCCCAAGCTCCTGTGGATCCGACGCCACGAGGCGGCGACCTGGGCCCGGTTGGCGCACGTCCTCCTGCCCAAGGACTACCTCCGCCTGCGGCTCACCGGCGAGTACGCGATCGACGTCGCCGACGGCTCGGGGACGATCCTCTTCGAACTCGCCGCGCGGACCTGGTCGAGCGAGGTCCTCGAGGTCCTGGGCCTCGATCCGGCCTGGTTCCCGCCGACGTTCGAGGGCCCCGAGGTGACCGGCGCCCTGACCGCGAAGGCCGCCGCGGCCACCGGCCTCCGGGCCGGCACGCCCGTCGTCGCGGGCGGCGGCGACCAGTCGGCCAACGGCGTCGGCGTCGGGGCCGTCGACGAGGGCATCGTTGCCCTCTCGCTGGGGACGTCGGGCGTGATCTTCGCGGCGACGCACGCCCCCATCCACGAGGCCCGTGGACGGGTCCACGCCTTCTGCCATGCGGTCCCCGGTCGCTGGCACCTCATGTCGGTGATGCTCTCGGCGGCCGGCAGCCTGCGCTGGTTCCGCGACACCCTCGCTCCTGGCGAAGGGTTCGGCGAGCTCGTCGAACCCGCGGCGAACGTCGCCGCCGCCACCGACGGCCTCTTCTTCCTGCCCTACCTGACCGGCGAGCGGAGCCCGCACCCCGACCCCCTGGCGCGAGGCGCGTTCGTGGGTCTCACGGTCCAGCACGATCGGCGGCACCTCACCAGGGCCGTCCTCGAGGGCGTCGCGTTCGGGCTCCGCGACGGCCTGGACCTCATGCTCGCGGCCGGGATGCCGCGGCCGGCCCAGATCCGGGCCTCTGGCGGTGGCCTGGCCAGCGATGTGTGGCGCCAGATCCTGGCCGACGTCCTCGATGCCGAGCTCGTCACGACCTCGACGACCGAGGGCGCGGCCTTCGGCGCGGCGGTCCTCGCCGCGACCGGCGCGGGCTGGTATCGCGACGTGCCGTCGGCGGCGGCGGCACTCGTCCGGACGAGCCATGCGGCCTCGCCGGGTGCCGCGCGAAGCGCCTACGCCACGGCCCACGCAGCGTACCGCGAGCTCTACCCGGCGCTCACGCCGACATTCCACCGCGGCCAGCCGAGCGACGGCGCCAGGGGCTGACCCACCGGCCGCCGGGCGGGCGGCCGAGCCTCACTGCGTGCGAAGCTCGAGCTCGGCGAGCTCCTTCTCGCTGACCTCGCCGGGCTTCTTGCCGAGGATGATCATGCCCAGGACGTCGTCCGGCGTGACGTTCGCCTTCCCGACGGTGTCGACGATCCGGCCGTGGTACATGACGCTGATCCGGTCGGACAGGTCGAACACGTCGTGGATGTCGTGGCTGATCAGGAAGATCCCGATGCCCTCGTCCTTGAGCTGCCGGACGAGGTTGCGGACCTGGGCGGTCTCGGCCGGTCCCAGGGCGGCCGTGGGCTCGTCCATGATCAGGATCCTGGCGTTGAAGTAGACCGCCCGGGCGATGGCGACGGCCTGGCGCTGGCCGCCGGAGAGCGACCGCACCGGCATCTTGAAGCGGGTGAAGTTGGGGTTGAGGCGGCCCATGACCTTGCGCGTCTCGGACTCCATGGCCGAGTCGTCCATGCTGCCCAGGCGGGTCGTCTTCTCGCGACCAAGGAACAGGTTCCCCGGCGCGTCGATGTTGTCGGCCAGGGCCAGGGTCTGGTAGATCGTCTCGATGTTGTAGGCCTTGGCGTCGCGCGGGTTGCGGATCGTCACCGGTTGACTGTCGACGAGGATCTCGCCCGAGTCCGCCGGATGGGCGCCCGACAGGACGCGCATCAGCGTCGACTTGCCGGCGCCGTTGCCACCAACGAGGCCGATCACCTCGCCCGCGTACAGGTCGACGGTCACGTCGAGCACGGCGTGGACGCCGCCGAAGGCGACGTTGATGTTGCGCATCTCGACGAGCGGCGTCCGCTCCGCGACGGTCACGCGTCAGCCCTCCTCACCGCTCAGGAGCCGCGCCGGCGATTGAAGGTGTCGAAGCCGACGGCGACGATCAGCACGATCCCGGCCACGACGTTCTGACCGGGCGAGTTGACACCGATGAAGCTGAGGCCGTAGGCCAGCGACTGCATCACGAACGCCCCGAGCACGGCACCGGGGATCGTGCCGATGCCGCCGGCGAACGATGTCCCGCCGACGACCGCCGCCGCGATCACGTAGAGCTCGTAGCTCTGGCCCACGTCGAGCGTCGAACCGTTGAGTCGTGCCGATGCGATGGCCGCCGCGAGGGCGCAGAGGATCCCCATCAGAACGTAGGTCTTGAGGATCGTCCATCGCGTGTTGATGCCGGCCAGCTCCGCCGCGTCCGGGTTCCCGCCGTAGGCGTAGACGTACCGCCCGAATCGTCGCCGGTTGGCCATCCAGGTCATCACGAGGGTCACCCCGATCAGCAGGACGATGGGATTCGGGAACCCGGTCGGGATCTTCCAGCCGCCATCCGGCGCGGGCCCCCAGTTCTGCTCCACGGCGATCCGGTTGGCGAGACCCTCAGGCCAGAGGTTCGCATTGGCGAACGCGGCCACGCCGAGCACGGCAACGCACCCGAGCACACCGATCACGGCCTCCGCCCACATCGGCCTGACGGGGAAACCGAACCGCCGCCGCTGTCGCCGGCCGTTGACGAGGAGCGCGACGATGGCAGCGCAGCCCACGAGGCCGAGGATCCAGGTCGCCGCGCCCCCGATCGATCCCTGGGCCCCCCCACCGATGAGTTGGAAGCTCGGATCCAGTCCCGAGACGGCGGCACCACTCGAGAGGTACCAGACGACGCCGCGGATGGAGAGCAGCCCGCCGAGCGTCACGATGAACGACGGCACGCCGACGTAGGCGATGATGTAGCCCTGCAGCCCCCCCACGAGCGCTCCGAGACCGATCCCGAGGCCGAGGGCGATGGCCCAGCGGAAGGGGAAGTCCGCGCCGATCCCGAGGGCGGGCATCCAGTCGGTCATCAGGAGGGCGTAGGTCATGGCGATAACGCCGACCAGCGAGCCGACCGACAGGTCGATGTTGCGTGACACGATGACCAGGACCATGCCCGTGGCGATGATCGCCACGCCCGTTGCCTGGACCGCCAGCGTCACCATGTTGGTGGGCTGGAAGAGCTTGCCCTCGCTCAGGATGTTGAAGGTCAGCAGGATCGCCCCGAGGGCGACGAGCATGCCGAACAGACGGAGATCGATCTCCGTCTGGGCGATGAGTCCACGCAGGGACGTTCGGGCTGGAGGCTGAACCTGACCGGATACCGGTGTCGCGTCGGCCTCGTTCGTCACGACGGCTCTCCCTGGCCCTGGGCAGTGGCCTGCGCCCCCGGGAGGGTCCCGTGGGCGCAGGCACCTATGACAGGATGCGCGGTCGGCTGACCGCTACTTGCAGGCGGCTGGCCCCGTCGCGGGGTCGACGCCCTTGCAGAGATCCTCCTTGGTGATCTGGCCAGCATCGATCGCCACCTGCAGGTTCTCTGCGGTGAGCGGGGTCGGCTGGAGGATGAAGGACTGGACGGAGGTCCCGTCAGGTGTCGTGAAGGGCTTGGCGGAGAGGCCGGCGACCGGGGCGACGGACGCATCGATCAATCCGCTCGGCAGCGTCAGGCTGGCCATGGCTGTGCCCTTGCACAGCTCGAGCGCAGCCGCGCCGGCGGTCTTGCCGAGCTCGTTGGCGTTCTTGAAGACGTCCACGTACTGCTTGCCCAGGGCGACGTTGTTCAGGTTGGCGGGGTCGCCGTCCTGGCCGCTCAGGGGCGGGAAGCCGTAGTTCTTGGCCGTGAGGGCGCCCACGACGCCGAGCGCCGTGCTGTCGTTCTCGGCCAGGATGGCATCGATGGTGTTGCCGTCGGCGACGGCCTTGTCGATGATCGCTTCCATGTTCTGCTGGGCCTTCTCGGTCTTCCACGCGTCGGTGAAGGTGCCGTCGGGGCCGTTCAGGATCGTGATGTCGCCGGCATCGACCTTGGCCTTGAGGCCGGCCTCGTCCCAGCCCTGCGGCAGGAACGTCGAGGCGTTCGGGTCACCCGGGTCGCCCTTGATCAGGACGTAGTTGCCGGTCGGGACCTTGGCCAGGACGGCCTCGGCCTCGGCCTTGCCGACGAGCACGTTGTCGAACGTGATGTAGAGGATGCTCGCATCCTCGATCAGGCGGTCATAGGCGATGACGGGGACGCCTGCATCCTTGGCCTTCTGGAGGGCCGGGAGGATGGCCTTGTTGTCCTGCGCCAGCAGGATGAGGACCTTGGCGCCCTGCGAGATCAGCGTGTCGACGTCGGTCAACTGCTGCTCTGCGCTGAGGTTCGCGTCGGCGCTGATGTACTTGCCGCCGCCATCCTCGACGGTCTTCTTCAGGTTTGGCTCGTCGTGTGCCGCCCACCGCGGCTGCTGGAAGTTGTTCCACGAGACGCCGACGGTGCAACCGGCGGTTGCGCCACTCGGCGCCGGGGTCGTTCCCGTCCCGCACGCCGCTAGGACCATGGCGGCGGCGGCCCCGAGGACCGCTGCCCTGCGCAGAATCATCAGTGTCTTCTCCTCCTCAGAACGTTCGTCGTCCCACTTGGCGAACTCTCGTAGGCTAGCACCCTCCTCAACGGCTGCTGTGGCTTCCGCGACAATGGCTCCGACCCTCGTCCGCGGATCGCGGCGACCTGGGCGGCGGAGCGGAACGAGCTGTGATCACGCGCTCGCCAGCGCGACGAGCGAGCCCCGCGGCGCGAGCCACGCGGCAGGATCGGCCAGGAGCGGCTCGAAGGCCATCTCGGCCGCGCCGAGCAGCGGCGCGTCGACACCGAGCGTCGAGGGGACGACTGACACGAGCTGCCGGGACGCCACGAGGGCGAACCGGTCGAGGCCGCGGGCCACGGCGTCGTCGACGAAGGGGTAGATCCGCGCGAACAGGCCGCCCAGGACGACCCGGCGCGGGTTCAGGATGTTGACCAGCCCGGCCAGGCCGACGCCCAGCCAGGTGCCCGTCTCCTCGATCGCAGCCAGCGCTTCCGGGCGTCCGGCGGCGGCGTCGCTGAGGACAGCGTCCACGGCGGCACGTCCGCCGTCGAGCGGGTGGCCGGCCCTGGCCAGGAGGGCGCCCTCGCCGACCTCGGTCTCCCAGCAGCCCGTCGAGCCGCAGCGGCAGGCCCGACCGGCCGGATTGACCGGCATATGGCCGATCTCGCCGCCGTAACCCCCGACCCCGCCAAGGGGCCGGCCGTCGACGATGATCCCGCCGCCGACGCCGACCTCGGCGTGGGTGTAGAGGACGTCGTCCGCGCCGCGGGCGGCGCCGCGGCGGAACTCGGCCAGGGCACCGAGGTCGGATTCGTTGGCGACCTCGACCTCGATCTCGACGGGCAGCGCCAGCGCCTCGGCCAGCCGCTCGCCGAGCGGCACGTCCACCCAGCCCAGATTCGGCGCAAATCGGACGAGCCCCCCCGCCCGGCTGACGATGCCGGCGACGGCCACGCCGACCCGGACGGGCACCTCGCCCAGCGGTCGCCTGGCCCGCACGATCCGGGCCAGCTCGACGAGATCGGCGACCACGTCGTCGAGGGACGAGTGTCCGCGCGGCCGGTCGACCCGGACGAGTTCGTGGACCACGCCGCCGGCGCCGACGATCGCCACGGCCAGCGAATCGACGGCGATCTCGAGGGCCAGCACGACGACATCGTCGGCGAGGAGCCTTACGACGGGCGATGGTCGGCCCGGCGTCCCGCTGCGGACGGCCGGCTCCTCGACCACCAGATCCCCGGCTGCCAGCTCGCCGATGAGGGCCCGGATCGCGCTCCGGGTGAGCCCGGTCCGCGCGACCAGCTCGGAACGCGACAGCGGGCCGCGGAGATGGAGCTCGCGGACGATCGCGCTCAGGTTCGCCCGGCGGACCGTCTCGCTCCGTTGTCCAGGCTCGTCGCGCCCCGTGAGCAAGTTTGTGTTCCTCTCTTGCAAATTGCCTGTGCTAGGCTCGTCGATGGGAACGGGCACTGTCAAGCAGGGATTTCGAGCGCTGGCGGTCGCCCGGCCCGTCACCCGTCGCCAGCCACCCCGAGGAGCCACGCCATGACGTCTCTGCAGGATCGGGTTGCCCTCATCACGGGCGCCAGCCGGGGCATCGGTGCCGCCACCGGACGGGCCCTCGCCGGGGCCGGGGCGCGGGTCGCCCTCGCCTCGCGAAGCGGCGACGACGCCGGCATCGAGGGCGCCTTCGCGATGGCCTGCGACGTCCGCGACCCCGCCTCGCTCGAGGCGATGGTCGCCGCGACCGTCGAGCGCTTCGGCGGCCTGGACATCCTCGTCGTCAACGCCGGCGTGGGCGCCTACGGTCCGTTCCTTGACCTCCCCGTCGACGACATCGAGGAGATGATCGCGGTCAACGTGAAGGGGACCATCTACGCCGTCCGGGCTGCCCTTCCCCATCTCCTCCGGAGCGACGCCGCCGATCTCGTGACGATCGCGAGCGAGGCCGGTCGTCGCGGCCTGCCGAACGAGGCGGTCTACTGTGCTTCGAAATTCGCCCAGGTCGGCTTCACCGCGGCCCTCGACCACGAGCTCCGCGAGCGCGGCGTCCGCTGCACGAACGTATGTCCAGGTGGGGTCTCGACCGACTTCGCGATGGGCCACGGCCGGACCCGGGAGATGCCCCAACTGGCGGGGATGATGCGGCCCGAGGACGTCGCCGAGGCCGTCCTGTTCGTCGTCACCCGGCCGCGAACCCATCGGATCCTCGAGGTCGCCTTCCGGCCGGTCACCGAAACCTCCTGGGGCTGAGGCCGGACCCGTGAGCGAGCTGCGCTGGGGGATCCTTTCGACCGCCGACATCGCCCGGACGAAGGTCATTCCCGGGATCCGGAAGGCGGACCGCTGCCGAGTCGTGGCCATCGCCTCGCGGGACCACGCCCGTGCCCGGGACGCCGCGGCCCAGGCCGGGATCCCCACGGCCCATGGCTCGTACGAGGCCCTCCTCGCCGACCCCGAGGTCGACGCCGTCTACATCCCGCTCCCCAACCACCTCCACGCCGAGTGGGCGATCGCCGCCGCCCGGGCCGGCAAGCACATCCTGTGCGAGAAGCCCCTGGCGATGACGACCGCCGACGCCGAGCGGATGATCGCCGCGGCGGAGGCTGCGGGCGTTCGGCTCATGGAGGCATTCATGTACCGCCTCCACCCGTCATGGGTCGCCGTCGTCGACCTGGTCCGGTCCGGGCGGATCGGGCGCCTCGTGACCGTCCAGAGCTGGTTCTCGTACTACAACGACGACAGGACGAACATCCGCAACATCCGCGATGCCGGCGGCGGCGCGCTCTTCGACATCGGCTGCTACAACGTCAACCTGTCGCGGCTCCTCTTTGGCAGCGAGCCGGACCGGGTAGAGGCCTCGATCGCGCGCGATCCGGCGACCGGCGTCGATGTCCTGACAAGCGGGCTCCTCGAGTTTCCGGGTGGCGGGACGGCGACCTTCACCTGCACGATCCGGGCCGAGGACGACCAGCGCGTCCACGTCTATGGCACCGAGGGCCGGATCTCGGTCGGGATCCCGTTCAACATCCCGCCTGACCGGCCGACCCATGTCTTCGTCACCCACGGCGGCGAGCCGCCGGTCGATCCGGCGACGGAGCGGCTGACCTTCGATCCCGCCGATCCGTACGCCGTCGAGGCAGCGGCCTTTGCCGCGGCGGTCCTCGACGGGACGGCGACGCCGGTTCCGCCGTCCGACGCGGTCGCCAACCTTCGGGTCCTCGAGCGGCTCTTCGCCGCCGACACTCGAGAGCGGATCCTGTCCATCTAGATCTAGACTCGCCCGCGGAGGAGGGCCACGTCATGCAGTCGGGCAAGGCTCGGATCATCGCCGTGGTGGCGGCGCTCGTGGCGGTCGTCGGGGTCACGTCCTTCGCCGTCGTGGTCCGGCCCTGGGAGTCGAAGCCGACCTGCGCCGCCACGGCCAGGACCGAACATCCCGAGTGGTCGGTCGCCCGGCGCTGGGACGAGGCGCTCCTCGACGCGATCCGGCGAGCCCTTCCGAACCCGCCCGTCCATGCCCGCAACCTCTATCACCTGTCGGCTGCGATGTGGGACGCCTGGGCGACCTACGACTCGACCGCCGACGGTGTCTTCGTGACCGAGAAGCATACCGCCTCGAACGTCGAAGCGGCCCGGGCGGAGGCCATCAGCTTCGCCGCCTACCGGGTCCTGTCCGCCCGCTTCATCAAGTCCGTCGGCGGCGAGGAATCGCTGTCCGAGTTCGCCGACGTCATGGACTCGCTGTGCTACGACCTCACCGTCGAGACGACCGAGGGCGACAGCCCGGCGGCGGTCGGCAACCAGATCGCGAAGGTCGTCCTCGAGACGGCCCTCGAGGACGGTTCCAACCAGGCCAACGGCTACGCCGCGCCCGACTACACGCCCCTCAATCCGCCGCTCGTCGTCGCCGAATCGGGGACGGTGCTCATCGACCCCAACCGCTGGCAGCCGCTCCAGATCGAGCACATGATCAGCCAGAACGGGATCCCGGTGACGAACGGCGTCCAGGAGGCAGTCGGACCGCACTGGGGTCACGTCACGAGCTTCGCCCTGCCGTCGGGCGGTCCGGCCGGCACGCCGATCGACCCCGGACCGCCACCGCTCCTTGGAACCGCCACGGATGACGAGTACAAGGCCCAGGCCGTCGAGGTCATCCTGGACAGCAGTCTGCTCGACCCCACGAATGGGGCGATGATCGACATCGGACCCGGTGCCCGTGGCGCCAACTCGCTGGGCGCCGATGACGGCACCGGTCACCCCGTGAACCCTGTCACCGGAGAGCCGTACGCGCCGGATATCGTCAACGAGGGCGACTTCACCCGGGTCATGGCCGAGTTCTGGGCAGACGGGCCAAGGTCCGAGACCCCGCCCGGACACTGGAACGTCCTGGCGAACCTCGTCTCGGACGAGCTCGATCCGGAGCTCCGCGTGGGCGGCGCCGGGGAGCGCGTCGATCGGCTCCAGTGGGACGTCAAGCTGTACCTCGCCCTGAACGGCGCCGTCCACGACGCGGCGATCGCGGCCTGGGGCCTCAAGGGCCGCTACGACTCGGTTCGCCCGATCTCGATGATCCGGTACATGGGCGGACTGGGCCAGTCGAGCGACCCGGACGGATCCTCCTACCACCCCGACGGCCTGCCCCTGGTGGCCGATCTCATCGAGGTCGTGACGGCGGAGACGACGGCCGCGGGCGCCCGACACGAGGCGCTGGCCGGCCACGAGGGCGAGATCGCGATCAAGGCCTGGCAGGGCAATCCGGAGGATCCGGCGACCGAGATCGGCGGCGTCGGCTGGATGCTCGCCGTCGACTGGGTCCCCTACCAGCTGCCGACGTTCGTCACGCCCGCCTTCCAGGGCTTCGTCTCCGGCCACAGCACGTTCAGTCGTGCGGCGGCCGAGGTCCTGACCGTGTTCACCGGCAGCGAGTACTTCCCGGGCGGCGTCAGCGGCTACACGATCGAGGCCGGCTCGCTGAAGTTCGAGAAGGGCCCCTCCACGGATATCCGGCTCGAGTGGGCGACGTACTTCGACGCCGCCGACCAGGCCGGCCAGTCGAGGCTCCTCGGCGGGATCCATATCCAGGCCGATGACTTCACCGGGCGACGAATCGGCTCGCAATGTGGCAAGGAGGCCTGGGCCCTGGCCCGACACTACTACGACGGCACTGCGTCGTGACCACGGGACGGCCACGCCGCCTCGCCGGGCGGCGGTGACCCGCCGACAGGCCGGACTGCTCGTCGTGGCCGTGGTCGCCGTCGCCGGCGGAACCGGCGGAGCCGCGCTGCTGTTGGGGAACCCGACGCCGTCGACGGCCGCCGGGCCACCGACGTTCATCGACGAGACAACGTCGTCGGGTGTCGTCCACCGTTACGGCGGCGACGACCGCTTCCAGGTCGGCGGCGGCGTGGCCGTCCTCGACTGCGATTCGGATGGCCGGCAGGACCTCTACCTCGCCGGTGGCGAGGGTTCGGCCGCGCTCTTCCGCAACGCCTCCGAGCCCGGTGGGGAGCTGCGCTTCGAGCGGCGGTCCTCCGCGACGACCGACCTCGTCGACGTCAACGGGGCCTACCCCATCGACGTCGACGGCGACGGGCTCGTTGATCTCGCGGTCCTCCGGGTCGGGGAGAGCACCCTGCTTCGCGGTCTCGGCGCCTGTGTGTTCGAGGCGGGCGGCGACACCCTCGGCTTCGCCGGCATCGACGGGCACACGACGGCCTTCAGCGCGACCTGGGAGGGCACGGCCCGGCTTCCGACGCTCGCGATCGGCCGCTACCTGACGCTCGACGCCGACGGCGAGACGACCTTCGACTGCGACCTCAACGCCCTCGTCCGGCCGGCGGCGGCAGGCGAGGGCTACGATCCGCCGATCGTGCTCGCCCCCGGCTTCTGCAGCCTGTCGATGCTGTTCAGCGACTGGGACGACTCGGGCCGGCGCGACCTCCGCGTGACGAACGATCGCCAGTACTACCGGGACGGCATGGACCAGCTGTGGCGCGTGGCGCCCGGTGAGGCGCCGCGGCTCTACACAGCCGAAGACGGCTGGGTTTCGATGCAGATCTGGGGCATGGGCATCGCCAGCCGCGACCTGACCGGTGACGGGCTGCCGGAGGTCTACCTGACGAGCCAGGGCGACAACAAGCTCCAGACCCTGACCGCCGGATCGGACCGACCGACGTACCGTGACATCGCCCTTCGTCGCGGGGTCAACTCGGCTCAGCCCTTCGACGGCGGCGGGAGTCTCGCGTCGACCGCCTGGCATCCCGAGTTCGCCGACGTCAACGACGACGGCTTCGTCGACCTCCTCGTCACGAAGGGCAACGTCGGCGCCCAGGCCGGCTACGCGATTCGAGACCCGAACGATCTCTTCCTCGGCCAGCCCGACGGGACCTTCGTCCAGGGAGCCGAGGAGGCCGGCCTGCTGCGCTACGAGCGAGGGCGGGGCGCCGCTCTCGCCGACCTCAACCTCGACGGCCTCCTCGATCTCGTCGTCGTGAACTACCGGGCCGACATCGTGGTCTGGCGGAACCTCGGGAGCGGGACGGCCGGCGAGCCGGCGCCGATGGGCAGGTGGGCGATGATCGACCTCGTCGACGGCGGGCCGAACCGAAACGCCATCGGGGCCATGATCGAGGTCCGGGTCGGCGAGCGCACGACGACGATCGAGCGGACGATCGGCGGGGGCCACCTCGGTGGCCAGCTCGGCTGGATCCACCTGGGCCTCGGCCCCGCGACCTGGGCCGAGGTCCGGGTCACCTGGCCGGACGGCGAGGCTGGACCCTGGCAGCGTCTCGAGGCTGACGCATTCTGGATCCTCGAACGGGCTGCCGCCCCCGTCCGCTGGGCGCCGGGGGAATAGCCCGATGCCGGCCCGTCTCGCAACGCTCGACCTGCCGATCCTCGCCCGGCCCGAGGTCGCCCCCGATCTGCCGGCAGCGCTCCACCGGACGCGCCTCGAGCGCCTCCGCGAGCGGGCCGCGGTCCGTCATTACGACCGTCTCGTCGTGTACGCCGACCGCGAGCACAGCGCGAACCTCGCGTGGCTGACGGGCTTCGATCCCCGCTTCGAGGAGGCGCTGCTCGTCGTCGGCGCGACCGGCAGGCCGGTCCTCCTCGCCGGCAACGAGTGCATCGGTCTCGCGCGCGCGGCACCCCTGCCGGTCGAGGCGGTCCTGTTCCAGGAGCTGAGCCTGCCGAGCCAGCCACGCGACCGCTCACGGCCGCTCGCCGAGATCCTCGCCGGCGCCGGGATCGGGCAGGGATCGCGAGTCGGCGTCGTCGGCTGGAAGGCTCACCGCGACCGGGCCTGGATGGAGGCACCGGCCTTTCTCGTCGACACCCTTCGTGATCTCGTCGGGCAGTCTGGGCTCGTCGAGAACGCCACGGACCTCCTCATCGATGCCGCCGACGGGCTCCGCGTCATCAACGAGCCCGAGCAGATCGCGGCCTTCGAGCACGCGGCCTGCGAGACCTCGAGCGGCGTCCGGAGCCTTCTCTGGGGGCTGCGGCCCGGGATGCGGGAACGGGAGGCGGTCCGGCTCCTCGAGTGGAGCGGGGCGCCGCTGTCGTGCCACCTGATGCTGACCGCCGGGCCGCGGGCCCGGTACGGGCTTCTGAGTCCGGGCGATCGGGTCATCGAGCGGGGCGACCCGCTGACGGTCGCGTTCGGGATCTGGGGCGCCCTCAACTGCCGGGCTGGGTTCGTCGTCGAGGATGCGGCCGAGCTCCCGGCGGGGATCGGCGACTACGTCGAGAAGCTCGTCGCCCCCTACTTCGAGGCCGTCGCCGAGTGGTACGGGGCGCTTCGGATCGGGACGACGGGCGGTGAGCTCCAGGCCATCATCGATCGCCGCCTCGGCGACCCGTTCTTCGGGATCTTCCTGAATCCCGGCCACCAGCTCCATCTCGACGAATGGCTGAACTCGCCGGTCGGTCCCGACAGCCGGATCGAGCTTCGGTCGGGGATGGTCATGCAGGTCGACATCATCCCGGCGACGGGCGGCCCGTACTTCACGACGAACATCGAGGACGGCATCGCGATCGCCGACGCCTCGCTGCGCGCCACGCTGGCCAGCGCGTACCCGGACCTCTGGGTGCGCGTTCAGGCACGTCGCGCGTTCATGCGCGAGACGCTGGGCCTCGATCTGCACCCGGACGTGCTGCCGCTTTCGAACATCCCGGCCTACCTGCCGCCGTACCTGCTCCGACCCGACCGCGCCATGACCCTGGCCGGTTGATGGCCGCCGAGATCCTGCGGATCGGCGGGGGCGAGCTCGAGCTCGAGCTCCTGCCGGCGCTCGGCGGCCGGCTCCACCGCCTGCGTGTGTTCGGCATCGACATCCTGCGCACGCCCGACGACCTCGAGGTGCACCGGAGTGACCCGTTCTACTGGGGCGGCTACGTCATGGCGCCATGGTGCAACCGGCTCCTCGCCGAGCCGACGACCGTCGCCGGCCGCGAGGTCCGGCTGGCCGCGAACTTCCGTGACGGGTCGGCGATCCACGGCCAGGTCTACCTCGCCCCCTGGTCGGTCGAGGGCGAGGGGCGGCTCGTCGCGCGCGGCGGCGGAGACGGCTGGCCGTGGGCCTACGAGGTCGAGCAGCGGATCACCGTCGCCAGCACGGACCTCGACATCGAGCTCTCGGTCACCAACCTCGCCGACGGGCCGATGCCGGCCGGAATCGGCCTCCATCCGTGGTTCCGGCGGCCAATCGAGGTGCGGATCGCGGCGTCGACGGTCGTGGCCGCGAGCACGGACCCGGCCGCGACGATCGTGGCGGTCTCGGGCGACGTGGACCTCCAGGTCCGGCGGCCCATCCCGGACGACGTCGATGCGGCCTGGCCCAATCCCGGCGACCCGGCGCTTGAGATCTGCTGGCCGGACGTGGACATCGGGGCCACGCTTCGGCTGCGATCAACGGCCGGCTCGGCGATCGTCGCGGCCAGCCCGGCCGGCCTCGGGTTCGCGGCGATCGAGCCGCAGACCCACCTCCCGCAGGGCCTCGGCCGCATGCTCCGGGGAGAGCCCGGCGCGCTCGAGCTCCTCGGGCCCGGCGCCACGCTCCGGCTCGTCACGGCCTGGCAGTTCAGGCGTTGAGGACGCCCGGGCGGCCCGGCGGGGCGGCCCCGGGATCGCCTACACCTTGTCGACGAGCTCCCGACCCATGAGATCGACCATGTCCAGGTCCCGGGGCAGGAAGTCCTGGAGCATGATCCGCTCGACGCCGGCATCGGCGAAGCGGCGGACCGTCGCCCGCGCCTCGTCGGGCGTCCCCAGGATCCATCGGCCAATCCGAGCCTCGTACCAGGGATCCTCCTCGGCCGCATCATGGCCGAGGGCGGTCATCAGGGCTGCCCGCCGGCGGTCGAGCTCGGCCGCGCTTGCCCCGAGCAGCGTGCCGACCATCGCCGAGTGGGTGATCGAGGCCGGCTCGCGGCCCGCCGCCCGGCAGGCCGCGTCCAGCTCGGCGTACTTCCGGGCGGCTCGTTCCGGGGATGACGACGTCAGGTTGAACTCGTCGGCGTACCGGGCCGCGATCCGGAACCCGCGTGGCGAGCCCTCGCCGCCGACGAGGATCCGCGGCCGGACCCTGCCGTCGGCGGTCCTCGGGCGGCCCGGGACGTCGACCGGCCGGGGCCGCAGGAAGCCGCCCTCGACCCGGACGCGATGGCCCTCGTATGACCAGCCATCGGGCTCGGTCCAGAGGCCGTGGAGGAGCGCCAGCTGGTCCTCCATGAGGTCGGCCCGCTCGCCGATCCCGGGGAACGCCAGGCCCAGTGGCCGATGGTCGTCGTCGTTCCAGCCGGCGCCGACCCCTACCTCGATCCGCCCGCCGCTCATCTCGTCGACGGTCGTGACGACCTTCACGAAGTTGCCCGGATGGCGAAACGTCACCGGGCTCACGAGCACGCCAAGGGTGATTCGCTCGGTCTCGCGGGCGAGGCCGGCGAGGATCGTCCAGGCGTCGGTCGTAGGGCCGTCCGCGGGTCCCGGGAAGCTGGCGTAGTGGTCGCTTCGGAAGAAGGCCTCGAAGCCCGCGGCCTCGGCCCGCCGGGCGAGCGCCAGCTGGTCGGCGTAGGAGAGGCCCTGCTGGGCCTCGATCATGAGCGCGAAGCGCATCGATCCCTCCCGGCATGTCCCGCTGATTCCTCGCGGTTGACCGAATGGTTGCCAACGAGTAGATTATTCACTACATGCGAACTATTGGTGTCGGGCCCTCGACTCCGACCGTGGCCGGCGAGGCTGCCTCGCGCCGGATCGCCGCGGGCATCCACGACATGATCGCGGGATTCCGCTGCGCCGGCACCGGCCGGCTCGTGAAGGCCGGCGTGAGCATGACCCACATGCACGTCATGTGGCTGCTCCAGCATCACGGCGACCTGACGATGAGCCGTCTCGCCGACCTCATGGACGTCTCGCTCAGCAACGCGACGGGAATCGTCGACCGGATGGAGGAGCGCGGGCTCGTCGAGCGCGGCCGGGTCCCCGACGACCGGCGGGTCGTCCTCGTCCGGATCGCCGCCGGCGGTCTCCAAACCCTCGATACCGTGGAGGCCATCAAGCAGGATCGCCTCGGGGCGATCCTCGGCCACCTCGACGCGATGCAGCTCGATCGCGTGGCGTCGGCCCTCGACGATCTCCGCGGCGCGGTCGCCGCCGAGCTGGGGCCGGACTTCGGGGCCGGCCACGACCACGTTCACGCAGCCCGCACGGAAGGAAGGTCCTGACCCTCATGGAAGCGTTCCCCGCCGAGAACGACGCCACGGCGCCGTCGCTCGACGAAGACCCGGCGCTCGGCCTCAGCCGGCGCACGAAGTTCGAGATCCTGGGCGCGGTCATGCTCGGCATGTTCCTCGCCGCGCTGGACCAGACGATCGTAGGCCCGGTCCTGCCGAAGATCGTCACCGAGCTCCAGGGCGTCGACTATTACACCTGGGTCGTCACGATCTACCTGCTCACGAGCACCGTGACGGTCCCGATCTACGGCAAGCTCTCGGACCTGTACGGCCGCAAGCCCGTCCTCATGATCGGGATCACCCTGTTCCTCGCCGGCTCGGCGCTGTCGGGTGCGAGCCAGACGATGTGGCAGCTCGTCCTCTTCCGCGGCATCCAGGGGCTCGGCGCCGGGGCACTCTTCCCGATCGCGCTCGCGATCATCGGCGACCTCTTCACGCCCGCCGAGCGCGGCAAGTACCAGGGCCTCTTCGGGCTCGTCTTCGGGGTCGCCTTCATCATCGGGCCGTGGCTCGGGGGAACGCTGACCGACACGTACAGCTGGCACTGGATCTTCCTCGTCAATGTTCCGATCGGGCTCGTCGCCCTGGCCGTCGTCTGGCGCCTGCTCCCGAACATCAAGCACATCGAGAAGGCCGGCGAGATCGACTGGCTTGGCGTCACGACCATCGTCGCGGGCCTCGTGCCGATCCTCATCGGCCTGACTGTCGCCCAGAACGAGGGCTTCGGTGATCCGGTCACCTGGGCCTGGATCCTCGGCGGCCTCGTCGTCCTCGGCGTCTTCGTCCTGGCCGAGCGGCGCGCGATCGAGCCGGTCGTGCCCCTCCATCTCTTCCGCAATCGGACCTTCTCGGCCTCGATGGTCGCGATCTTCTTCGCCGCCTTCGGCTTCGGGGCGCTGGTGATCTTCCTGCCCTTCTACTTCCTCATCGTCGAGGGTGTGTCGGCGACGGAATCGGGCTACCGCTTCCTGCCCCTGATGTTCGGCCTCATCGCGAGCTCGATCGCCTCCGGCCAGATCGTGAGCCGCACCGGTCGCTACAAGCCGGTGATGCTGGTGGCCCTCGCGGTCCTCATCGCGGGGCAGGTCCTGCTGACCGCCCTCCACGTCGGGATGAACGACACGGACCTCGCGATCCGGATGTTTGTCGCAGGCCTGGGCGTCGGTCCGACGTTCGCCGTCTTCACGATCATCGTCCAGAATGCCGTGCCCTTCCACGAGCTCGGCGCGGCGACCGCCGACCTGACCCTCTTCCGGCAGATCGGGACGACGGTCGGCATCGCGATGGCGTATACGGTCTTCCGGGTGAACTTCACCTGGGACCTCCTCCGCGAGCAGGTCATCGCGGCCGGAGCGCCCGCCCAGCTCCTCCCGACCTCGGCCCCGGCCGGTTTCGACATCGGACAGTTGACCTCGGTCGGCGGGGGCGGTACCGACTTCCTGGCCCAGGTCCCGGCCCAGTTCCAGGCCGTCTTCGTCCAGGGCTTCCACGGTGCCCTGACGACCGCGATCGCGAGCAGCCTGTGGCTCGGCGTCGGGGCGGCCGCGGTGGCCCTCATCGCGACCGTCGCCCTCCGCGAAATCCCGCTCCGGACGACGCTCGGCGCGACTCGGGCCGCTGCCGGCGACGGGGCCGCCGCTCGTCCCGAGCGTCCATCCCCGGCACCCGCGGTGGACTGATCGCGGCCCGCGGCCGCCTCGCACGCGGTCCGAGCTCCCATCGCTCCTCCTCGCGTCGTCGGCCCCGTCCCGTCCCCGGGCGGGGCCGACGTCACACCTGCGCTACGATCGCGGACCAGTGAAGACCGACGCGTCGCCGGCTCCGGCTCCGTTCCCGGCCGCGCTCACCGCCCCGGGTGCGGCGCGCGGCGCCTGGACGGCGCTGCTCGATGCCGCGGACATGCCCCCGGGCGCGATGCGCCGAGTCACCCGCGGCGAGCTCGACCTCCTCGTCGTCCACACGCCGGCCGGGATCGTCGTCACCGACGACCGCTGTCCGCACATGTCGGCGCCGCTGTCGATCGGGACGCTCGAGGGCTGCGTCGTGGCCTGCCCGCTCCACGAAGGCCGGTTCGACCTGTGCTCGGGCGACCCCGTCCGGATGCCGACGACCGGCGGCCTCGATCCCGAGGGGGTCTACCACCCGACCTGGAGCCCTTCGGGCGGCCCCCCGAAGATCGATCCGCCGGGGCTCAAGGCCGAGGCCCGCCGGCTGACGCGCGTCCGGCGCTTCCGCTACTACCCGGTCCGAATCGCCGACGGCGTCATCGAGGCCTCCCTCCCGGTCGAGAGCGCCTGAGGTCGGGCCGCGCCGACGCTCGCGCGGTCAGGCGCGGGGCTCCTCGGCCCGTCGCCGTGAGGCACGCTTCATGATCTCGACGACCTCGTCCGGGTCGTCGGTCACCACGACGAGATCGAGATCGCCCGGGTCGATCATGCCGTCGCCGACGAGCCGGATCCGGATCCAGTCGAGGAGGCCACCGAAGAACGCCGACCCGACGAGGATGATCGGGAAGTGCTCGATCTTGCCGGTCTGGATGAGCGTGACGGCCTCGAACAGCTCGTCCATCGTGCCGAAGCCGCCGGGCATGATGACGAAGCCGTCGGCGTACTTCACGAACATCGTCTTGCGGGCGAAGAAGTAACGGAAGGCGACGCCGAGGTCGATGTACTCGTTGAGGTCCTGCTCGTGGGGCAGCTCGATGTTGCAGCCGACGGACATCCCGCCGCCTTCCTGGGCCCCGCGGTTGGCGGCCTCCATGAGCCCCGGGCCGCCGCCCGTGATGATCGCGTAGCCCTCCCGGGCGAGGCGGCGGGCGATCTCCCGGGTCTGCTCGTACACGGGCGACTCCCGGCCAATCCTCGCGGATCCGAAGATGGTGATCGCCGGCCCGATCGTGGCCAGGGCATCGAAGCCCTCGACGAACTCGGACAGGATCCGGAGGGCGCGCCAGGGGTCCGTGTTGAGGAACGCCGGCCGTTCCGTCGGCTCCAGGAGCTTGCGGTCCTCGGTCATGCGCGGGCCGCCGGCCATCTTCGCCGCGGCTCGCGGCCCGATCGTCAGGCGGCCGCTCCGCCGGTGATCGCTGATCGGCTCGCCGCGATGGTCGTCGCTCGCCTCGCCGCGGTCGTCGCGGCGGTCACCGGGATCGTCGCGGCTGGCCACGATCTGAACCTCCGATTCCTGCCCCAGGGGAACGTGGATGGCATCCTACGCCGATGGATGCCCCGAGCTCTGCAACGCCACCGCCGTCGCCAGCCGGTGGGACGCCTCCGCCGGCTCGGCGGTCGCCGCTTCGCCTCGGCCTCGCCGCGGCAATGGTCCTCGCGGGGCTCGTGTGGATCGGCCAGGGGACGGGCGTCCTCAGCGCCGGCGGCAGCTTCATGATCGGCGACCCGGCATGGGCGGTCATCGGGTTCGTCGCCGCGGCGCTCGGCGGGCTCGTCGCAGTTCGCGAGTGGCGGCGAGGATCCTGACGGACGTCCTCGCCAGGGCCTCGTTGGCTGGGCGTCACGAATTTCCCGCGAGACGTCCATGGATCAGCCGCGCCGGGTCGCCGGGCGGGATTTGTTGACTGGGCGTCACGAATCCGGGCACGAGACGCGGTGTATCGGCTACGCCGGGTCGCCCAGGCCGGGTTTGCTGACTGGGCGTCACGAATCCGGGCACGAGACGCGGTGTATCGG
>Ga0209342_10001457_pt1 | contig 26560 bp, 29 predicted proteins | sample RifCSP16_2_FD_184023 | JGI IMG/M metagenome (GOLD analysis project Ga0209342, IMG submission 184023) | Soil microbial communities from Rifle, Colorado - Rifle CSP2_sed 16_2 (SPAdes) (version 2) | ecosystem: Environmental > Terrestrial > Deep subsurface > Rock core/Sediment | place: Rifle... | reverse complement strand
CCCGCCCCGCCCGCCCCGCCGAACTCAGGGTAAGGAGAATCACCGCCGTTGGCACTTGCGGTAGCGCCGCCCGCCACCTGATCGAAGTTCAGCGAGCTGCCGCCCGTGCCAACGTTGGTATTCGACCGTCCACCACCACCACCACCACCACCACGTATGACGCGACCGCCGTTGGACGTGGCCTGTGACGTGCCGCCTCCCGCGCCGCCGCCACCGCCACCGCCTATGTTGTCGCCACCAGCGCCAGCGGTCGTACCGCCCGTCCCACCGCCGGCCATCTGGTCCGTGAAACTGGCGACGCCTGCCGCCGTTGCCGATAACTTGCCGCCGCCATTACCACCGAGGCCGCCGGAGCCCGACGACGACACGCCCGCCGCTGATCCACCTCCGCAGATGAGGAGACTCAGCCCATTGCCGACGACCGTTGATGCCGAGCCGACGTTACTAGCGGCGCCGTCTGAGTGTGCAGTTGCCGCGCCGCCTGCCCCCGCCGTCACGGTCATCGTCGCTGAAAGCTGAGCAGCACCGATCTCCACCTGATACCACCCGCCGCCTCCGCCGCCTCCTCCACCCGCCGCGGTGGCGGCGTTCCGCCCGCCCGAGCCCGACGCACCACCACCGATGCCGGTCATCACGGAACGTACGGCGCCCGATGGTCGCGTCCAGGTGTCGGCGAAGCCGGGGGTGAGAAATATCTGCCGGTCAATGTGCTCGGCCTTGTTCAGATAGCCCGAGGGGAGCATGAAGAACGTCAGTCCGACATCGACCGTGCTGGTTTCGGTGACGGTGGTGGCGACGAACGATCCAGCCGTGGCAAGGACGCCCGTTGCTACGCCGATCCCGCCGCCGTTGCCGTCCGCGGTTGCCACGTCGATCTGCTCGGTGATGCTCGACAGGCTCGCGTTCGTCCAGCCGGAGAACACTGCGGAGGGCGAGTCTAGGGCGTGGGCGAACGCCTGGACTACAAGGCAGTTGTCCGCGGGGGTCGCACCCGCTGAGCCGGTACCCGTGGTCGAGGCGGTCGTCTTGATCGTCGCGCCGACGTTGCGGAACGGATCGCCCGAGGTTGGACAGCCGCGGATGGCGAGCATCTGCGCGAGGGTGTGATCCCCGGTATCGGCCACGGTCGGATTGGATTCTGCCCCACCGTCGCGCTTCCAGAACGCGGCCAGGCGAGTCGCCGCAGCCGCTCCCGCTACGCCGATGCCTATCTCCGGGCCGAGTTGCGTGTACGTCGCCGGCGCGGCGGCGGTCTGGTTGTCGGACTGGACGAACAGCAACAGGATGTCGTTGGTGATATGGCCGGCAGGGAGCCCCGGCACGATCGCCCCGGTGCCCGTTGCGGACGCACCAGCCGCGACCACGGTCGGTGCCGTGGTCGTCGTCGAGGCGAGGCCCGATGACATCAGGGTTTCGGTGCCGGCGTCGTCCTTGGAGTACATCAGGCCATCGGCCTTGGCGTACATGTAGACGTCCGTGCTCGCCGGGGTCGAAGGTGCGGCGCCCTCCGAGAACAGGAGCTTTGGAATGACTACCGCGTCGATCTTTGCCACGATGGACCTCCTAATCGGCCACGAAGCCGTACAGCCAATCGTCTTCGGCGATATTCGTCACGGCGATTGGCGGGGCCGTGCCGTCGACGATCACTTCATAATGTCCGCCCGCCCCAGCAGGCGTGTCGAGGATCGCGCCGATCTCCTGCAACGCGGTTTCGACCTCTGAGCCGGTGAAGTACCCGCCCGCGTCGTCGATCGGGATGTCGTCGGCCCGTAGCGGCAGGGTTTCGGCGCTCACGATGTCGAGCACGAAGTTACCGCCCTTGGCGACCGACAGGGCCGAGTTCAGCCCGCCGTAGACGCCGTGCCAGATATTGCCGTCCTCATACAGCGACCCGCGCCACGCCGCCATCTCATCCCAGCCCGACGAACTCGCCGACAGGATCGGGTTGCTCGTGTGCTTGGTCCACGGTCCGCCAGGGTCGTCGGCGTAGGCGAGGCCGAGATGCCACTTGCGCGTGCCCGTGCCGCCCTCGCTCCCGCCACCCGAGTACATGATCCAGTAGCGCCCGCCCTCGGCGAACAAGAATGGATCGGCGCACATGTCGTCGTCCCATTCGCCGTTGGCGCCGTGGTCGATGATCGGATTGCCCGAGTTGCCGATCGTCCACGGGCCGCTGGGCAGGGCTGCGGTGTAGATGTAGATTTTCTCCGACAACTGGAAGGCGAAGTCTTCGTCCTCGGCCATGAGCGCCATGATCCACTGGCCGCCGAAGTGGATGACCGACGCCTCGCCCACCTGGAGCGAGGTATTCGATGACGGGGCGCCCTCCGAGACGATCGGCGCCCCGTGGTCAGTGTACGGACCCGTGATCGCAGACGCGGTGGCGAGGCCGATCTTGCCGTCCTGCCCGGTCGTGCTGTTGAGGACCGAGTAGAACAGATAGTACGTCCCGGCATCAAGGACGAGCCCCGGCGCGTTGATCTCGTTGGCCGTCCCGAGAGCCCATGGGACATCGCTCAGTTCGTAGATCGGGTTGGAGCCATAGGCCGTCCACGGACCGGCCACGGCGGTAGCCGTCCACAAGTGAATCTGCCAAGGCGAGGTGGTCCACGTCTGTCCGATGCAGTAATAGGTCGAGCCGACCTTGATGACGTCCTCGGGTATGAAGTCGCCGTCGAAGGTCGGGTTGCCGGCAGCCTTCGTCGCGGTGATGTCCGATGTCGGCACCAGAAGTTCGGTGCCGCCCACCGTGACGAGGACCGTTCCATCGTCGAGGTCAGAGACGAGGGCGCTGTCGAAGATGACTGTCGTGACGCCATCGACCTCGGTCGTGCCGTCAGTGACGGTAATCCCTGAGCTCGCCGCCCTCGTCGACGCGATGTGACCGCGGACCACCGCACCCGCTCGATCAGGGGTCCGGACGGTGACCTTCATGCCGTCGGCGTGATGACGATGGCCGCGGCGCACCAGAGCCCGTCGAGATGGAGCAATCCCGTGCGCGTTACGGCGCCGGTCAGGGCACCGCCGTCACCGTAGGCGTGGGCGATTACGGTATATGGACTGTTCTGGATGATAAGTGGCCCGTCATACGCCCAGCGGAACCAGTCGATGACCCAGGGATCGGCCATCGTGGCAGCCGGGTTGCCGCTATCATCCCAGTTCTTTTGGTCGGCCCAGACGAGGACCATCAGGGCGATCGCACCGGATGCCACGGTACCGAGCGAACCGACAGACATTGGGTTCGCCACCGCCGGCGCGTCCTCGTAATCCGAGGTGATCGCGGCGATGGTGGCCGCAGCGTCCGGAACGGCGATCTCGTAGATGCCCATATTGGCGTTGGTCGATCCCTGGTAACCGGTCCGTTCCGTCGAGTCAGCTTCCTTGACCCAGAACGCAACGCCATCATTCCAACCGACCGAGTTGATGGTGACATTAGGGATCTTGGTCCATGCCCCGGCGCCCCAACGCGGTTTCGTCGGGGCCGTGTTCGGCGCGGGCGGTGCGGGCTGAGCGCGGTCGCCGATGGCGAAGACGAGCAGATTGCCGACCGTCACAGGGTTTGCCAGCGAGAGGTTCAGGCCACCCTCACCGGAGCGTCCGAACGCCGACTGGACGATGACGGCTGCGGGTGGGGCGGCCTCCTGCGGGCTGAGCTTGAGGCTGACCTGGTAGAGCGCGGCGGGTTTGGGCAGCGGCTTGACGCGGCGCTCCAGGACTCGCCACCAGCCGAACGAGTCATAGCCCTCCGACGCGAAGTGAGCGAACTTGGCCTGGATGCGGTCGCCCGCCCGGACGAGGTTGACGCTATCGGGAGGCAGTAGGATCGAAGTCTGGATGAGATCCGTTTCTGTGTGATGCTGCCAGAGGTAGTCGGTCGCCTCGTCGTGAGCCTTCGACGCCGTCTTGATGGCCGAGTTGTCGGCGGTCGCATGGCGCTCGGCGAAGGCCGTCGCGGTGGCCGGCCGAGTGTCGGTGACGCTAAGCTTGGCGTAACTCATCGTTACCTGCGACGCGACCTCCGAGGGATCGCGGGTCAGGGTCGTGTCGAGGAACGGCGGAAACGTCGTCGTGTCGACGTCGGCCTCGATGTTCGAGATACGGAGGGTCGAGGCATCGGCAGTCGAGGTGTTGTCGTTGCGGAAGATGAGCTCGGGGCCAGCGCCGAAGTCACGGACATAGTAGTTCATCCCGGCGGCAGCAGTCGCGCAGGCGGCCAGGACGTCGCCCGGCCGGCTGTTGCGGAAGATGTTCTTGTCCATGCCCTTGTCGGCTGGGTAGACGACGCGGCCGTTGTCGATGACGAGCCCGGCGAGGTAATCCGAGGCGAGCAACCAGGTCAGGCGCTCGCCGACCGTCTCGGCCGGACGCTTGCCGTCGGTCCCGGTGATGACCCGCTGGCCGAGGAGGTCGTTGAGGTCCCATACCGTGACCGCGATCTCGCGGGCGCCGTCGGTGCGTTCGACCATCCGGCGGTAGGTCCGCGGCCCGACGAAGCCGGCACTGAGGATCGGATCGGCGCAGTCCGCTTCCGTGACTAGCACGTCCTTGAGGCCGACGATCCCGATCGTCCCATCGGCATCCTCGACGACGATGCGACCCGAGCCAACCTGGCCGAGCTCGGCATTCTCGACGAGTTCCGAGTCCTCGTGGCGGACGGTATCGATGTCCGATCCGTCGATCGTGTACCAGTAGGCCATCAGATCAGGTCGTGGGTCGGCTGGGTCCGACTGAGGCTCGTGCCGGTCTGGAGGCGGACGGTCCCGAACAGCGGGATCGTCAGGTTGAACGTATTGGACAGGCGCAGGTTGCGAATCGCCGAGACGATGGCTGAGTCGCCGGACCGGATCGCGCTCGTCTGGACGTCTGTCTTTCCCCCGATCGTCAGTCGGTTCGCCTCCACCTTGTCATAGACCGCATCGTTCGCGTCGCGGATCTCCCGGAGTGCATCCTGCTGGCGTTCCAGCATGTCGGCCGAGACGACGCCGCCCGTCGCGATCTGGCGCTTGGACGAGGAGGCGATCAGGGCCGCCGACAGGGCCGCCTCCAACCCCTCGGTGTGGACCTTCACGCCGTTCGCGTTGAGATCGTAGAGCGCACGCTGGAGCGGGTTCAGGCTCTCGACACTGCTCTGGATACCCGCAAGAGCGGCAGCGATCTTGGCCGAATCGCCTGACGCGATGATCGCCTCGGTGCCGGTGATGTTGCGCCCCGCCTGCTCCTGGAGCTTCGGCATGTTGACGTTGTCCTGGACCCACACGAGGGCCTCGGTCAGGACGGCAGCGGAAATGACTACGCCACCGAGCCACTTCAGGCGCGATGCCAGCCCGCCCGCGGCTCCAGCTGCCCCAGCTGCCCCGCCGGCCCCGTTGACGACCCCGGCGTTGATGTTGACGACCCCGGCGTTCATCCCCAGCACGCCGCGGATGAGGCCCTTGCCGAGTTCGCCGACGATCCCGCCGAGCGCCCCGCCGGTCAGCTTATTGAGGCCCCAGCCTGAGATGACCGCCGTCTGGATCCACGGCGGCAGGCCGACGAACGCGTCGAAGATCGCCTTGGCCCCGGCCCCAGCTAGCTTCATGGCGTCGCCGATCGAGGCCCACGGGATCTGCTTGGCCGCGTCCAACAGGTCCCGGAAGCCGCCAGCGAGTCCCTGGCCGAACTCGCGGATCTTCGCCAGCGTCTCGGGCTTGGCGAGCTCCGTCTGGAGCGTCCTCGCCACCTCCGAGATCAGCGGCAGAAAGCCGGTAGCAAGCGCCTGTTGGGCACCCTCGACGGCGTCCTGAAAGCGCCGCATGTCGGCGCCGAAACCCTGCCCAGCCGCCTCGCCGGCCTTGCCGAACTCCTTTTCGAGCTCGGCGAGAATGATCTTCTGAGCACCAAGGAGATCGCCCGACTTGACGAGTTTCTTGATAAGCGCTTCCTGATCCTTGGTGAACGACACGCCCGAGCGACGGAGAGCGAGCAGTCCACGGACCGGGTCCTGTAGTGCCTTGCCGATCTGGAGGGCGCTGTTCTTGAAGTCGGCGTTGGCGACGTCACCCTGGGCCAAGGCGATGCCGAGGTCGACCATCGCCTTCGTCGCCAGCGGGAAAACGTCCTTGCCGATGTTCGTGAATGTCAGGAGCAGGTTCTCGCCCGATTGGATGACCTTGTCGTCCGCGGTCGTGACATCCTCAAGCCGCTCGGCAAGTCGGCGGACCTGTTCCGCCGTGACGCCAGCCACGCCGCCAGTCGATTTGATGACGCCCTCGGTGGCATACGTCGCCCGTTGCAGTTCCTCGAGCGAGCGGACTCCGGCATAGACCTGCGAGGCGAGCAAGCCGCCCGCGACGAGGCCTAGTCGTTCGAGATTGCGGATGGCGGTTCCGACGCCCTGTCTGGCGATGCCGCCGATCCTGCCGAGGCGCGACTCGAAGCCGCCGAGTGCGCCAGAGGCACCTCGGATCTTACCTGAGAAGTCGTCCTTCAACGAGAGCCGGGCGACGAGCTCGGCGCGCTCGGCCAGGGACATCAGGCCGTCTCCCCGTGGACCTTCGGGGTCCGCGCTCGCTCCTGCCGCTGAAGCACGGCTTTCGTCCGTGCCGCCGCCCGGTCCTCAGCGCGCTGCTCGTCACGTAGCGCCGTTCCGATCCGTTCCTCGACGAGGACCTGGCGGGCAGCGGCGAACTCGGTCAAACTCATCGCCCGGACGGCACCGTAGCCGCCGTAGTGGCGGGCGACGATCGCTTGCGCGGCGAGGGCGTCGACCCGTTCCGATGAGAGGTCGAGACGCCCATCGGCCCAGAGGGCGAGATGCTCCCGAGTCGTCGCAGTAAAGGGCGCATCACCACGTCCCCGTAGAGTTCGTCGCAGCGCTCGGCCACGGCCGCCGCGAGGCCGTAGTCGGCCAGCAGGGCGTCGAGGTCGAACGGCATCGCCGCGCCCTCGACGTCCAGCAGGTTCCAGCCGACTGCCCCGTGGCGGACGAACGTGATCTGCCAACGGGCCCGGAGCATCGCCCCGGAGCCCGCCGCCTCGATGATGTCGGCCTGCGCTTCGAGGCCGCAGGCCAGCGACGGAGTAGGGGCGATGTACACCAGATCGCCCCCCTCCGCGTGGGGCGCGCCGGGACATTCGCAGTCCCGGACGCGCACCGCTACGGGCTCGCTCATGGCAGGGCCGTGAGCTGGTTGACGACGCGGGCCCTATAAGCGTAGCCGAGCGTCGCATCGTAGTACGCCCGGTACGTCAGGGTGATCGTGGCGTTGCCACCGATCTCGCCGTCGCTCCGGTCAAACAGCCGGAACGCGCCCTGCCGCTCGTAGACGTAGGGCGTGGCCGCCTGCGCCAGCTCTGTCGAGGTGGTGCTGACCTTGAAGAAGCGGTTGGGGACCGGCGAGTCGTCGAGGGTCGCCGCCTCCGTGATCGCCGCCGCCGACTTGGCGACGGTCAGGACAAGCTCGATCTGGCGTGCCCCGCGACCGTAGCCGGAGAGCTGGAAGCGGGTGTTCGACCCGTTCTGATAGCGCTTCCGGTCAAGGTTATTGGAGACGCGGATCGTGGCGCCGTGGATGGTATCGACGAGCTGGGTCACGCCGATCGCGCCCGGCGTCGAGTCCATGTAGATCGCGGTGTCGGTGCCGAAGGCGAAGACGGGCGAGTCGTCGACCGTCAGACCGTTGGTCGCATTCGCGCCGAGCGTGCCCCCGGCGAAAATCCACTGGTCGGAGATCGTCCATGGCCCGCCGTCCTCGGGCAGCGTCTCCTCCAGCACGTCGGCCACGCCGCCAAAGGCGATGATCGCGTCGGTCGCCTCGGTGTCGTCGCCCTGTTCGTCGGTGAAATAGTCGAAGTCGTCGGCGGTCAGGGAGGCGACCTGGTAGACCCATGTCCGGGCCGTCCCACCGCCGGTCGGCGCGATGCCGCCGAGCAAACCCGCCGAGAGCCGGATCGGCAGGTCGTCGAAGGTGATCGGCCCCGTCGGGTTCCAATCGACGTCGACCGCCGTGGGATAGGGGCTGATGACCGGATCGATCGAGCCCACGTCCACATCGGGGTCGGTCCGGTTGGGGTTGTACGTCGGGATGCCGCGCCACGGGACGCGGCGGGTGGCCGCCACGGCGGTCCCGATGACCGTCTGCTCGGCGACCTGATTGAAGCGAAGCCTGGTGAGGCCCGCGATCGGCATGACATGTACCTCCGAGGTGCTGCGAACGTCGATGAGTTGGAGCTGCGGACGGCGGGAGCGGAGGTCTTATGTGCGGCCCTCCGTGATGAATGTCGGATTGGCCGGATCGCCGAAGCCGAGGATGCAGCCGCGATAGGTCGCGCTGTTCGCCTCCCCGGTCAGGGTTATGTCGGTATCGGAGATGGAGGTGAGCTGGACGAGCGAGCCGCCACCAGTCACGGCGGCATAGGCGGCCGTGAAGCGGTCAATCAGGAGGTCGACCAGATCGTCGAGGCGGTCGGTCGTTTCGGAGGCATCGATGAGTCGGTCGACGATGACCACCGTCAGGCCGGTCATCGTCCGCGTCCGCAGCGAGGATCCGTAGCGGATCATCTCGTCGCGGTTGCCAATGTAGGCGCACGGTGTTTCTGGGAAGGCACCTGGACGTGCGGTGTAGACCGCCCGAAGTTGCGTCGGCGTGGCCGCCTGTTGGGCCAGCAGGACGGTCCTGATCGCCGCCACAACGTCGGAGCGAAAGGTCGTCGCCATCAGTCGGCCCGGTTCCAGCGTTCGACGAGGGCGCCGAGCCCGACCTGTGCCAGCGCCTTCTCGATGCCCGGGATGAGATACGGCCTAGCCCGCGCGCCGGGATGGTTGACGCGGCGGGCGAAGTGGTCGGCGTGGGCACCCTTGCGGAGCCGACCGCCGAGCGTCCGGGCACCACCCCAGGCGAGGACCTTTCGGCGCCGCGGCACGATGACACGGGCCCGCGATCCGAACTCGACGGCCGCGGCATAGCCGACCTCGCGCTCGCCACCGGCCCGGATCTCGATGTAATCGGGACCGTGGGCGCCGATGCGGATCGTGTGCCCGAGATTGCCGGTCCGCCGCGGCACGAGCAGTTTGGCCTCCATTTTGGATCGGACGCCGACATCACGCAGGATGTCCCGCGGTGCTTCGCCGAGCGCCCGCAGGCGCCGGCCGAGGCCCTGTGCCCCATCGAGACGGAACGAGGCGCTCACAGCCCGCTCACCTGCGGCCCGACGCGCCACTCGTCGATGAAGGCGCGGACCTCGATCGGGAGGATCGAGAGGTTGACGAAGTTGCCGTCTGGCGTCGTGATCGCGCCCGACAGGATCGCGTCAGGGCGTTTCGTGTAGTACGACGCTAGGACCTTGACAGCATGGCGGGCAGGCTCGGGCATCGCGCTGTCGGTCCAACCCCACGATCCGGCGATCGAGAGATCGTTCGGGAGGGAGGACGGGCCGCCGTAGTTGGCCGGGTAGAACCGCGAGTCGAGGTTGCGATCCCACCACTCCGGGTTGGACAGCCACCACGCCGTGCCCTGCCGGGCCGTGCCGAAGGCTCGGAACTGGATGCCAGTATAGACCCCCGTCTGCTGCACGTCGGGGATCAGCCAGTAGGTCGAGTCGACGGTCAGGGCCGCTCCCTGGAGCGTGACGGCCGAGGCCGAACGAAGTCCCGGGAGGGGCAGGAACGCCGCGCCATTGGTGCTGTATACCCTGGTCGCGCTCACGTCCTCGAAGGTCCGGCCTGTCGCCCGCTCGAGCGTCGCCTGTGCGGCCCGGATGTTCGAGCCGAGCGTCGTGTCGCTGTACTGCGAAGTCGAAGGCGTCGAGCTGAGGGCCATGTATTCGCGGACGGCGGCAGCGGTGACGATCATGCGACGGCTTCCTTTCGGTCGACGATCCCACCGAACTGCTCGGCGGCCCGGGTCCAAGAGAACGACGAGTGGACGTGACCGGGCCCGAGCCGGCCGAGCCGAATCCGCTGGACTTCGTTGTCGAGCAGCGTCGCGACCGCTGCCCCGAAGGCTCGCTCGTCGACCGTCGCCCAGGCATGGTCGTACTCGTTATCGTCGAGCCGGTTGACGGGCGCCAGTAGACCAGCCGGGCCGATGACCTCGGGCACCGCGCTGTAGTCCATTCCGACCGCCGGCGTGCCACAGGCCAGCGCCTCCGCGATCGTCAGACCGAAACCCTCAGCTGAGCAGGAGGCGTAGATGTCGGCGGCGTTATACAGCGCGGTCAGGATGTCCCGCGGCGCGCCGCCCATGCGATCGTGGAAGCCGGTCACCATCATCCGCGCCCGGATCGGTGGCGGGTACTTGGAGATGAGATCGCCGAGGTTGCCGCCCTCGTCGACCGTCCGACAATGCATCATCACCAGCACGTCTGGGCGCCCGGCGAGGACCGGGGCGAGGGCCCGGAGGTACGAACCGAAGCGCTTGCGGGGCATGAAGCGGTCAGTGCGGAGGACCCAGCGCATCTTCGGGTTGCCGCCGAAGAAACGCTTGCACTCGGCTTTCGTTCGCAACTTGCGCTCACCGAGATAGAGCGGCCGTTCGGCCGAGACGGGCCGGAACTGCCCGGTATCGACGCCGTGATAGACGACTGGCGGCCGCTCGCCTGTCACCGTCGCGATCTGCTCGGCCCCGAACTCGGACATGGCGACCGGGTGGACGATCCGCCACAGGCCCGCCCACGCTGGCGGCAGGTCGACTCCCTCGATCGGCACATAGTGGTAGGTCGGCAGGGAAGCGAAGGCGGCAGCCGTCTCGGCATCGCCAAGCACCACGCGGCGGACGTTGACGAAATCACCGAGCACGATCGCCGCTTCTGGGCGCCAGCCGTCCTCCCAGAGATTGCCGCGGATCAGTTGAAGGACGCTCTCGGATGTCAGGGACATCGAGTTGAGTCCGTACTCGACCGCCGCGCCGGCATCGACGAGCGAGGGTGTCACCCGGAAGGTCCGCGAGGCGAACGGCTCTACCAAGTCGTCGCCGAGATCGTTCTGCGAGACGAAGCGGACGTCGTGGCCGGCGTCGAGCAGCGCCCGGCCGAGGTCCTGGGTCACCGTCCCGAAGCCCGTCCCGGCAAGATCGCCCCAGAACTGGATGCGACTCATGCCGCCACCGGCTTCCGGCTCATCGCCCACTCGCACAGGGCGCGGATTGACTCGGCTTCGGCGTCGAAGTCGACTACCTCGCGGAAGCGGGCGGCCATCGCCTCGCACATCCGGCCGTGTCGCTCGGGGTCGGACCGCAGCCCGCGCAGGAAGTCGATCGTCTCGGCCTGCGAGTGGTGATCGATGTCCCAGCTCGTGACGCCTTCGACCCATAGCGGGCCGGCGAGCTTGTCGGCGTAGTAGCGACGCGCCCCGACCACTGGCCGCCCGAGCGCCGCCCAGTTGTGGATGACGTGGCCGAAGCCATCGCTCCAGTATTTGGCGTGGTAGCCAACCGAACAGGCGCGCATGAGGTCGGCTATCTCGGGCACCGCCGCGATGTCCCCGGCCGCGTACTCGTCGGGCACCGCCGTCCCGTAGGCGCCGTAGCAGCGCCAGTCGAGGTCCGGGCTGGCGGCCGCGAAGTCACGGAAGCGCGGGTATTCGGTCGTCTCGGCAAAGCAGTTCAGGAACGACGCCACCGGCCCGAACCCGATCGGCGGCTCGTAGCGGAACATGCCAAGGTCGAACTCCTGGTGGTAATAGACGTGCGGGATCGCGGGCGTCGGGATCGTCGCCGAGGCGAGGACGAAGTCGATGCCGCGCATGTCGAGGTCGTTCCACTGGTTGCCGATCTGGACACCGATCGGCGCGCCCTTCTCACGAGCGAGACGAGCGAAGCCAGCGGCGTTCGCGCCGAGTGTGGTGAGCACGAGGTCCCAGCGCTGGTCCCGGAACTGATCGAGGGTTACCATCTTGAAAGACTGGCCGGGATACTTGGAGTCAGGTCGGGTCGAGTAGTCGCCGCGGTCGGCATCGCCCCCGTAGGGAGAGAGGTACTGGCGGGCCACGGCGTCGCCGTGCCAGTCGCGCTCAAACAGCCAGTAGCCCTCGCTGAACCAGTCCATGCCGATCGGCCGGTAGAGCTCCCAGCCGAAGCGTTCCTCGAAGACGAGGCGCAGCGACTCCCAGAGTGCGTGATGGTGGAAGTCGGCTAGGATGCGGATCACGCCGCCACCATGATCTTTGGCCGGGCGCTGAACGTCCCCACGCCGCCACGATCCGCCGACTCGAAGGTGTGCGTCGCGTCCAGCCGGGCATGGAGGCCCGGCACCGCCGGGTCACCGTGCCACTCGCCGACGATGATGCCGACGTGGGAGAGGGCCGGGTCGTCGAGGCCGGCCCACTCGCAGCCCTCGCAGTCCCACTTGACGAGCGAGACTTCGCCGCCGGCCAACCTGACCAGGGCCGAGAGGGTGTAGGCCGGTACGTCGGCCCACGAGTCCGAGAAGTCGAGTTGCTCCTCCAGGCCGCCGATGAAGCGGTTAGTCCGTCGGAAGTCGCCCACCTCGCCCCGGAAGTCCCAGCCGATCCGCAGCCGCTCGCCCCGCCCCACGGCCCCGAGCACGGGCGTCAGGCGTTCCTCCCAGCCGTTGAGAGCCGCGTTCTCGCGCATCAGGTCGAGGTTCTGGTCGAGCGGTTCGACCGCGATGACCCGAAGGTCGGGATTGTCGGCCAGCAGCGCCATCGTCACGAAGCCGGCGTGGGCACCGATGTCGAGCGCCACGCCCGAGACATGGCAGGCGGCGAGCCCATATTCGTCCTCGCAACCGCCATGCTCCTCGGCCCGGAAGGTCGCGTAGACGATCGAGAGGTCCGACGAGTCGTCGCGGACGTGGAGTACGACCGGCGCGCCGCGCGGACTCCAGACGGTCCGGATGCTCATGCCACGCGTCCCGCCAGGCGTCGCTCGACATTGCTCACGCCGGCATCGAGATGATCGCGCCACTGGTCGCCCACGGTCGCCACGTCGAACAGGGCGAGCGCCTGTGCCCGGGCGACAGCCGAGGCAGCATGGTCAGGCTCGGCCAGCAGGTCGCGCAGGGTCGCGTGGGCTTCGCGCGGGCTGGCGGCCGTGATCGGGGCGAGCTCGGCCGCCTCGTACAGCGCCGGAGTGTTGGCGTTGCCGGCACTCATCGCCACGACTGGCACGCCGGTCATCAGTGCCTCGATCAGACCGAGGGTGTAACTCGCCGGTTCCGTGCCGGTATAGAGGTAGGCGCGGCAGCGACGGAGGTAATCCCGCATCTCGTCGTAGGCGAGGGCCCCGACGCCACCCGGAAGCAGCTCCGAGCGGGGTCCGGCGGGCCGGGCCGGGAGCCCGTCCGTCGCTGCCTGCCAGAACGAGAGGCCGCACGCATCGGCGCGGCCGATCATGTCCTGGGTCACGTTGCCGACCACCGCATCCTCGCCGTTCCAGTCAGTCCAGTCGGCGGGATACTTGCCGAACCTGATAACAGCGTCCTCGCCGGCGAACGAGCCCGTCGGTTCGTAGGCGCGCCGTTCGGCGGGTGAATAGCGGACGATGCCGAGGCCATCGTCGCGGAGGCGGCGCATGTATGCCTCAAGCGGTGGGCTTGACTGGCCGCAGGTCCGCCAGATGACCCGCTTGTGCCGGATCGACGGCCACTGCGGCACGATCCAGCGCTCCGGGTAGTGGTGGACGATGATCGTCTCGGCCCACTCGACGATGGCCGGATGGAGGATCGCCTTGGCCCAATCGATGTAGGGGCCGGGCTCGCCGTAGCGCTCGCGCTGCTCAACACAGAGCGCAGCGAGGTCGGGATGAGCGGCCACGCCGGGCAGGGCCGGACGCTTGTCGTCAGCCGGATCAGCCGGATCGGTATAGGCGCCGATGCTGAACACGTCGTAACCGAGGTCCGACAGCATCCGCAGGTCGTCGTATTCGGCGATCGAGTGGCTGGTCAGGAGCAGGACCCGCAACTTCGGACTCCCTTGGTGGTGCCGGGCCGGCCGGCGGAGGGCGCGACCGGCCCGGCGATAGCTCACGGGATGACGTCTGCGACGAACTGGAACTTGCCGGCGAAGACGGCCGGTCGGGCGTCGAGCCCGATCTCCTCCTCACCGCGGAAGCCGATGAGGTTGTTGTCCCAGCGGTTGCCGGCCACGTCGGAACTGTCGACGCGGTAGCTCTCGCCGAAGTAGACCTTCAGCGCCTTCCAGTTGCCGACGATGAGGTCATCGGTCCCGGCCAGCGACGAGCTGTCGGGGTAGACCGGGACGCCGAACGGGCTGATGAGGGTGGTCGGATCGATGCCTTCCGGCGTCCCGCCCTGACGGCTGCCGGCGAACCAGAAACCGGCCTCGTCGGTGCCCTGACTCAGCATCGTCCAGTAGGACGTTGCCGCGAGGACTGCCGCCGTGACCGGCTCGTTGCGTCCAGCGAGCGCACCGGCCGCCGTCGCGATCGCCGCGGCGACCGAGCCGACGAGGGTGGAGCCCGGCGTGAACGCGCTTGTGAACGCCGCGGCGCCACCGAGGGCGAGCGCCGTCTGGAGGCCATAGGGCTGGCCGGTGCCGGTGCCTTGGGTGATGTAGAACGCCTCGCCGAGGGCGAAGGCGGTGGCGAGCTCCTGGAGGACATCCTGCTCGGCCGCACCCTGGCTCTGCCGCGCGAACTGCTTGGACAGATCGTGCACCCGGGCGATGGTGTACATCGTCGCGGTGTAGCCCTCGTAGACCAGGTCGACGTTCTCCTTGGCGTCGCCCCACGGCGCCACGACGGCCCGGTTCGGCGCGTTGCGGCGGAACGGGATGTCGATGGACGGGGCGGTGACGCCGGGCACGGTCGTCACCAACCGGCGGTACGGGTTGGCGTACGTCGCCGGCTTGATGAGACTGTCAACCAGTGCATTCGGCACGATCCAGCCGCCGAGGGCATCGGTGGTGCCGAGCGTCGCCTTTGAGTCGGTCGGCACGTCCGTCCAGCCGGAGCCGAGTGCCTGGAGGGTCGCCTTGGCGGCCTTCTGGGCCTCCCAGTCGCCGGACTTGACGGCCATCACCGCGCCGAGGAACGCCCCGGCCTTGGCGGGCTGCGGCGCGTAGAACGCCGAGCCGGTGCCGATCAGCCCGGCCTTGGACGGGCTCCGGTAGGAGGCGGCGAACTGCCGCCACTCGGCCGCTGTATCTAGGGCGGCCTTGACCTGCGCCTCGCGCTCCTCGGACTCGGCGGCCTTCTTGAGTTCGCCGAGGGTCGCGGCCTGCGCGACCTGCTCCTTGCGGAGTTCCTCGTAGCGCGTCGAGTCCTCGGCCTTCGCCTTGGACATCTCGTTGGCGATCTCATCGAGCCGATGGGCGGCTCGCCCGATCTGTTCCGCGATGCCGGTCGGGAGGTTGTCCTCGCCGAACGCCTCGCGGACCAATCCGGTGCTCATGGTGTATCGGTCCTTTCGTAGTCGGGTTGGCGGCCGATGACGACGCGAACGCGCGCCATCGCCACATCGAACGCTGCCAGCGCCTCGGTCAGGTCGGCCAGGTTCACGCCCGAGAGCACTCGCCCGGCCTTCGCCCCGTGCTCGCCCCCGAGGGAGGTTGCGTGGAGGTCAGAGCCGAGGTCGCGCAAGGCGATCTCCAAGTCCTGCCAGAGAGCCGGCGTGTCGTTGTCGAGGTCCGCCAGCACCGCCTTGAGGGGGCGCAGGACGGACAGGGTGTTCTGGGGCGAGGTCGAGAGCGTCTGCCGCCAGTAGGGCCAGACGAGGATCTCGCCCGTGTCGGCCTTGCGGACTAGCCCGGCGACCGACTCGGACGAGCCGTAGATCTGGGCGCCCCGCTCGGCAAGCCGGCGGATCAGCTCGAGGCGCTTCTCGCCAGCGTGGAGCCAGACCGTGACCCACCAGCCGTCCTCGTCGGGTTCCTTCGATGGCCCGTCGAAACGGCCAAGGTCGATGGCCTTGCCGAGCGGCGTCCGCCGCATCAGGCCGTCGCTACCGTGGTGCCAGTCGGTGACCCGATAGGACAACCAGTCTGGCTTGATGTCGGTCCGCGGGGTGAACGTCTCACCATCGATGTCCACGCCGTCTGGGAAGGCCGGATGTGGGATCGGGCCACCGAAGGGGATCGCCAGGAGCCGGAATGCGTCGTCGTCGAGTGGGCTGGCCTTCAGCGGCAGTAGCGCCTTGCCCATCCCCTCGGCGTCGGCATGGCGCATCAGGTGGGCGTGAGCGCGGGCGTGCATCGCCTCGGCCATGTCAGTCTGTGGCTCGCGGCTCGTCGCGTTCCGAAGGTGGGCCATGTCGACCGCCCCGGAGGCGTCGTGGTGGGGCAGCTTGCGAAGGCTCCGCGGAACTGTCTTACCCTCGTCGTCCTTCTCACCGCCGGGCAGGATGACGGCGAACGCCGAGTCCGGCAGGTCATTGATGTAGGCGGTGTCCCACCGCGCCTTCGTCGCTTCGTATGACATCAGATGTCCCCCACCGGATCGCCGAGGCCGAGCAGCCACAGCTCCTCCGGGTCGTCGAGGATGAGCACGGTCCGGCTACCGCGTTTCCGCTGGCCAGCCGGGCCGCTGACCAGCGCCGCGCCGCTGATCGGTCCGAGTCGTCGGCCGCCACGGCGCCGCGGTTCCTCACCGAACGTCAGGATGGCGACTGTCGCGTCGAATGCTTGGCCGATCCCTGCCGCATGTCCAGCCGGCGCGTTGGTTCCAGCGCCGAACTCGATGATCTCGACGGTCGGGTCGAAGGCCAGCCCCGTGCCCGAGGCGAGCCCGGCGAAGGCGGCTACGGCGCCGGTTGCGTCGAAGGCGGCGCCGACGAGGAGGGCCGCGGCGGCGTTGACGCCCAGGGCAGCCGTCGGAGCGCCGGCGCTGGCGGTACCGCCGGCGTTGCCGGCCTGAGCTCCGACATCGGTCGCTGGCCCGTAGGCCGTGCCATCTCCGCTCGCCGAACCGGCCACAGTCCCGACACTCGCCGACGGCGCGTTCGCTGTGCCGGTGCCGCTGGCTGCCTGGATCGCCGGCTCGACCCGGGTCGATGGCCCGTACGCCGTGCCGGTGCCGCTGGCGTGGCCGGCCTCAGGAGCGGCGCCGGTCAGGACCGTCGCATCGTAGGCGACGCCTGTCCCCGACGCGAGCCCGGCGTTGACGTCGAGGCTGATCGCCGGCTGATGGGCGGTACCCGTGCCGGCGGCGTTGCCGGCATTGGCCGCGGTACCAGCTCCGCTCGCATCGAGCTCGACGATGAGGTCGCAGAACGTAGAAGCTGAGGTGCTGCCCCAGGTAATGACGGTGCCGGTGAAGCCCGAGTCGCGGCTGACGTACTCCTGGCCCGCATCAGGCGCGCTGTAGCCATCGTCGGCCCGCTCTGTCCAACCCGAGGGATTGGTCACCGTCGCCGGATTGGTACCGTTACCCACTGCGCCGAGCGTTGGGTTACCTGTCAGCGCCGAGGCAGGGAAGGTCGCTGTGGGCGTTCCGCCCGCCGACTGATTCTCCAACTTGGCCGACTGGAGGATCGCCGTCAGCCCAGTCTTGCTCATGCCCGCGATGCGGGCCACCTGGACGATTGCGCCCGAAGCGGGGTCGCCGGTGCAGTCGAAAGTGACGGTCATCGAACTGGCCGCCGCCAGGGCGTTCGCCACGAACGCGTAGAGCGTGTGGGCGGTGCCGCCCTTCACGGCCGAGGTGACCTTCGTGAAGCCAAGACTCTGCGAGTCGGTCATCGTGCCGGTCGCCACGGTGCTCGTGGCGAAGACGAATGCGACTAGCAGATCATCAGCGGCAGGCGTGAAAGCGCCCGAGGCATACGATGTTCCGCCTGCCGTGCTCGCCGTCGAGATGGCGTGGGTGACGGTTGCCATCGGCTTACAGCGTCAGGGCTAGGATGCCAGAGGTGTGCCAGATGATCGTGAATCGGCCGTTGGTCACCGACTGTGTCCCGCCGAAGTAGTGGTACGAAAGGCCCTGGTCCACGACCGGCGCGGCCAGCGTGTCGTTGTAGACGAGGGTGCCGAAGGCCGAGGCGATCGTCGTCGTGTCGTTGGCCGACACGGTGTCCGCCGCGTCGAGGGTGTAGACGTTCGAGGCGAAGGCCGATGTCACCGACAGCAGTTGGCGACCGACGAACGGCCAGCCGGCGGCGTCCTGGATGTTCGGCGACGAGCCGGCCGTCCAGACGCCGCCGCCGTAGGCCGCGTTGGCGCTGGTGACGGTCTGGCTCGGCGTGATCGAGTCGTTGTAGAGCGCTGCCTTGAGGTTATCGGCGTCGACGTTGAACGAGGCCGTGCTGTTGACGGCATCGGTCGGGAAGGCCGAGAAGATCTTGGATGCTGTCCAGGACACGGGCTAGGCTCCTTTCCTACGTGGCGCGGCCCGATCCGACCGCAAGTGGGGCGAACACGGCGACGTCGTTGGACCCGTCGGGGCGCTCGGTGACGATGGACGCGACCGGCCGGCCGTTGCCGTCCGTCTGAACCCGATCCGAGCCGACGTAGTCCTCCCGCTCGCGGGTGTAGACACGGGCCCGCGATCCGGCTGGGACCATCGGCGCCGTGAGGCTCCGGAGCCCCGGGCAGACGTGGTAGCGCGTGTGCGGCTGAGGGTCGACGGTCACGTCGATCGCAGTGCAGTTCGGGCACTCCCAACGATGCTCGGGTCGTATCAGGAGGGTCATACCGCCTCCTCGATGACCTGGACGATCTGGCCCGCCTCGTTGCGGATCGGGGTCCGGCGGATTGTCGGAGGCTTCCGCATCAGCGCCTCGCGCAGCTCGGCGATGATCGCCGCGACCGGCGCCATGTCGATGTTCACGATCGGGGCTGGGACATTGACGATCGGGGCCGGGACGACAACCGGCTCGTTCGGCAGGTCCGACAGAGCCTTGGCGAAGGGCGCGGTATCGACCACCACCGGCTGCGACTTGGCCTCGATGACCGCCTCCACGAGCTGGCGCATCTGCTCGTCGGCCGCCGCATCTTCGCGCAGCAGTTCGGTGACCGAGTCGAGAGCTCGTCGTGTCGTTGAGCGCATCGGGATCTCCATGCTCTGCGGGGCGGCCTTGCCGACGACAGGTACCCAATCAAGCGTCCCGTTCGGGTGATCCTCGATCCCGGCGGCTTCGTCGATCGAATAGGTCTGCCCGTTGCGTTGGGCACATTCGAGGTCGCCGTCGCCGTCGATGGCCTGGACGCGGTCGATGCCGAACTCGGTGTAGGAGGCGAGAGCGGCGGCGTTGTAGACGAACATCGACTCCGTCCGAGCGATCATCTCGGCGCGGGCGAGGTCGAACGCCGGCAGCGACTCGATCGTCTCGGCTACCTGGAGCGGCGAGAGGCCGGCATCGAACCCTGCGGCGATAGCATCTTGGACGGCCTGCTTGGTCGTATCGTTGATGCCGCTGATCCGTAGGCCCGTGGCCACGAGGATCTGGGTCAGGACGCGATCCACGAAACCGTCCGCCTTTGCCGGCCGGAGGAGCTCCTGCGCTCGGCCCGCCACTGTCTGGGCCAAGCCGGCGAGGCCCGCCCGGAGCACCTTCGCCAGCCGGTCGTCCTCGCGCTTGGCGTTCCACCAGACCGACACGTCATTCGGTTTGGCGGCGAGGTGACCGCCCTTCGCCCGGATCGCTGCTGCGATGGCATCGCGCTGCTCGGCGAGCACGCCGGCGAGATGATCTCGGAGGCTCGGCACGAGCCTCGCGTCAAGCGTGCGGCGCAGGCCCAGGAACTCGCGCTGCTCCGTCGTCCGGGCCTTGCCGGCCAGTGGCACGGCGGCATATTCGAGGATCGTGGACGGCAGCATGATCGCGTTGTCGATTCTCGGATCACCCGTCGGCGGCTCACCGACGAGGGCGAGACGCTGGGCGTTCGTCAGCGGGATGTTGACTGCCTTGGCGGCGAGGTCGTATTGCGGCGTCCGATCGTCGAACTCCGGCTCCTCGATCTCTAACTCGACCGTGAGGCCGACCTTCTGCCACCGATCGAGGATGCGGAACTGGATCGTCTCGGACAGGGCGATGACGCGATCGTGGACGGCGCCCTGCATGAGCGTCGCCTCCTCGTACTTGCGCGTCTCGCCCGAGTTGAGACCTCCCGACGAGGTAACGATGCCGGCCTGGCTCGGCGGCACGCCCCAGATCGCCATGATGTCGTCGCGGTTCATCGTCGCGATCTCGACGAGGTTCAGCTCCGACGGGTCGGCGGCCGTCTTAGTGAAGTCGATCGGGCCCCGGATAATCGTCGTCCGTTTCGCAGCGTCGGGGGCCTCGTTGACGTTGCGGAACTCGCGGACGAGAGCGTTGTATTGCTCGTCCGGGATCGTCCCCTCCTTGGGCGAGACGATGCCGGCCAACCGGCCGCCGGTGCCGAGGACGTAGCCCGCGTGGCGATCGGCGAGGGTCGTGATCTGCGCCTTCAAGAAGGCGGCCGCGACGAGGCCCGTGCCGAGGTTGCCGAAGTCGGGCGGGGCGAGGTAGAAGGGGATCAACTCGTCCATCGTCAGCGGTGTCCCGCCGTGCCCGGACGAGTCGGCCGGGTCGAGTATCCAGCCGATCAGGTTGCCGGCTTGGTCCTCGGCCGGCCAGACACGTGCTGGGTTGACGTACAGGATCGAGGTCGGCAAGCCTTCGGTACCCATCCGGTCGAGATACCAGTAACTCATCCCGCAGAGGCCGATATGACGAGTCGTGATCGACCACATCTCGCGGCGGGTCATCTCGCGGCCGACCTGGACGAACCGCTGCGGCCGCTCAATGAGGTCGCGGACCCGACCGGCCTCGCCGGTGGCATCCTCGGGAATCTCCTCGTCCTCGCCATCCTCCAGGTGCCACGGTAGGCCGACCGTCCGCCGAACGACGGTCGCCTCCGCGGTCCTGATCCAGGGGTTGGAGTGGTAGAGCGCCTGCGCCTCGCGCATGATCGCCTGTGGACTGCGGGCCAGCGAGGCAAGCTGGGTGCCGTAGGTCACGTTGGCGACGAAGGGTCCGGTGATTGACTTCGTCACCGTCGGGACAACGATGCGCTCAGGCTCGGCCACGGTGATCCCTCCCCACGCCGTGCCGTCCCACTCGGTAGTCATGCTGGCGCCCCCGGGTGAGCGTACCGACGAGTACGGTCCCCGGTAGTTCGGCCCTCACTCGTACTCAGGCCGACCGGGTGGCGGTCACTCATGCACTGCCCCACTGCCGGCCAGCGCCCCACACCTTCGCGTCGTCGACCCGCACGCCGAACAGCTCCGACAGGCCCCAGACCAGCGCATCGAGCCGGTCGGGGCTCTCCTCGCCAGGAGCACCGGAATACGAGCAGAGCTGATCCTCCAAGTCCGGGAACGGCTGGACATGGCTGACCCGGCCCTGCTCGTAGAGTGCGGCGACTGGCTCGGCCCGCGTCCGCTTGCCACGGGCCGCATGGACCAGCGTCACCGGGGCGAGGGGATCGACCGCTCCGATCACCGTCGAGACGAGATCACCGCCATTATTCGCCTCGGCCACGATCCGATCGGCGCCGAAGCGGTGCCAGGCGGCGACTGCCCGGCGCGCCCATTCGGCCGGCGTCGCCCGGCAGGTGAGGTCGTCGAGGACATAGCCGCGTCCGTCTGAGCCGAGGCCGACGACCATGATCCCCGTCTCGTCGGCATCCTCGCCTGACGTCACCGCTGGGTCCACGGCGATTACGACGCGGCCGAGGTCGGGCGTCTCGACGCCCTTGGGGTAGACCTTCGGCGGGGCATGATAGCGGATCATCGGGCGGTGCCAGAGTGCCCCCTCGACGTCCTCGATGATCTCCGCGTCGAGCTCCTGGCGGCCGAGCGTCGTACCGCCGTAGCGGGCATACAGGGCCGCGACGCGCTCTGGCGGCAGCCCGGTGGCCTCGGAGGTCCGCCCTCGCGTCACCACCGTCGACGGCTCGGCCATCACTCGCCGCAGTAGGGGTCGGCGCTTCGGCGTCGTCGTCAGGACGATCCGTGGATGCGGTCCAAGGCGAAGGCCCAGCTGGAGATTGTCCCAGCTCTCGTCGAGCTTGCGCCAAGCGGCGAACTCGTCACCCCAGATCAGGCAGTGCTGCGGACCGCGGAAGCGCTCGACATCTTCGGGGGCGAAGGTGCCGAACAGTTCGGCCTCCGCGCCATTCGGCCACGTCACGTCTGCCTGCTTAGCCGCGCCCGGCGTGAACCGCACGGCCCGGTTGACGTGGATCAGGCCCGTCTCGCCGCGAACACAGGTATCGACCGCGTCATCGTGGGATGGGGCGACAATCGCGATCCGATGCGGTACGCCGTTGCCGGTCAGGCAGGGCGGGCCCTCGGCATGGTCATCGACATACCGAGCCCCGGCCTCCGTCTTTCCGGAGCCGCGCCCACCGAGCAGCAGCCAGACGGTCCAGTCACCCTCGGGTGGCACCTGCCAGGGATACGGCGGTCGACTGACGACGGACTGGGCCGCAGCCTCCCGTCGCATCCTAACGATCATGGCACCGGCGATGATCGCCTTGCGAGCTGTCTCTGGATCGACGCGGTAGAGCAGGCTCGTCACTTCGACGCCGCCAGGATGCGTTCCGCCTCGGCCACCGCGGCGTCAGGATCAATGCCCATCTCGTCGGCCGCTTGACGGATGATCGCAGTGATGTCCATCGAAACGGATACCTGATCACGACGAGCGTAGTCCTGGTACTTGCGCCGCTCAAGCCACCACGCTGCGGCCTGCCAGATCGTCGGCACCTTCGAGACCACCGCCGCAGTCATCTTCGCCTCGGCCAGGAGTTCGGCTTTCTCGACGGCATCCGAGAATGTCGGATCGTTGGCCATCCACAACCAGAACGTCGATCGCGTCACTCCCGCAGCCCCAGCCGCAGCTCCGCGAGTGCAGCCGTTCTCCAGTGCCAACAGGGCCGCGGTAATCCGCGGCTCGGTCAGCTTGGAGTTCGGCTCGCCGCTCACGTCAGCCACCCACCACGTCAGCCGCCACGTCGTAGGTCTTGCCCGCCAGCCCGGCGATGCCGATCCAGGCTAAGAATGCGGCGAAGGCGTTGACGGCATCGATGCTCGGGGTTGTAGCGAGGTAGGCGTAGCCCACCAGCACGGCGCTCAGGATGACCGCCACGCCGGGCTCGTGCTTGGCATCGATCCAGGCACCGATAACCGGCAGCTTCTTCGCGATCTGGATGACCGAGGCGATGGTCGCCGCCGCGAGCGTGGCGCCGGCAGCGGTCAGGATCATCGCGAGATCGAGTTCCATAGTTCCCTCCCTACGGATGCGTGGTGACCCACGTATCCCACTTCGCCTCGTTGGTTGCGACGGCGGCGTCGAGCTGGGCCTGAGTGAAGCCGCCGGGGGCGATGTACAGCGGATGCGTCGTGAACGCCTCCTCGACGGTCGGGAACAGGATGTACCAGAGCCCGGCGTCGGGGTAGTCGTCCATCGCCTTCTTGAGCGTCGCCTCAGTAATCTCCTCGCCGATCGAATGCGCCTTGCGGAGCGGGTTGACGATCCGCAGGAGCGAGCCGTTCCAGTAGATCGAGACTCGATGCCTGACCGCCACGCCGTCCTTGGTGGCGATGGCCGCGGAGAACACGCTGGACGAGGCACACCGCCCACTCTTGACAGCGGCAAGGTAAGCGGCCCAGGTCCCGGTCCCGGCGCTCACGGTGAGTCTCGCGCCGATCTTCGGCCAGAGGGCCCTGATCGCTTGGACCGATTGCGCTTGCGAGAGTCCATCAGCGGCGCTCGGATCATCAGGATTGCCAGCCGCAGAGCGGTAGGCCGTGGCCGATGGCAGCGAGGACCACGGGGCGCAGGCGTGGGCGCAGGTGATATCGGCCAGCACGGCGCAATCATCGACGTCACCGACCCCACGCCATAGCTGCTGGCTGAATACGCCCTGGGTGAACTGCGGGATCACCCGACGTACCTTCGGAGACGGGTCCTGACCCGACTAGGTCGCCGAAGCCACGCCACGAACCGGCGCAAGAACTTCATGTCGGCAGCCCGAAAGCGTGGCGTAGGGCCGGAGCTACCAACTGGAAGACGATCAGCAGAACGGCGACTCCGCCGAGCACCTTGGCAATCGTCGTATCGATGCGGGCGAGCCGCTCATCCTGGCGTTGGACGATGGCGGTGAGTTGGGCCACGCTACGCTCTATCCCCGCGTGGATCTCCGATGCCACCGCCAACTCGCGGCTGATCTGCTTCACCAGCTCCTCGACTAGCACCTCGAGGCGCGTCACGCGTTCACCGAGCTCTGGCATGGCGTCAGAAGGATGGGCCGGCCGCGGAGGAAGGCAACCGGCCCGGCGCGACACCTTCTAGCACAGACCCATCCTAGCCGTACCTGTCAACCGGCGCTCAGCGTCACCCGCAGCACACCCCGCGACAGCGGCGCGAGCGTCCGGAAGGCCGCCGCGTACAGGTCGATGATCCTGCCGCCCCCGCATCGGCACCAGTCCACCAGCGTGACGACGACCGAGCGCCCGTCCGCCGTCACCGTGACCTGCTGCCCGCGCCAGTCCGCGCCGAGCCATGCCCGCAGCGCGGGACCCGCGGCCGCGTACAGGCCGTCGGGGTAGCCGCGGGTGCACGGCGACCGACCCGCGAGGCAGAACCACGTCGCGATCCCGGCAAGTGAGGCGCCGCTGCTACGCGCCGTTACCTGCCCTTCCGGGCGTGAGATGGTCGGTGCGGGGCTGGTGCCCATGCTCAGCGGCGCCTCGGTCCGCCCCTGGTCCGGCTCGCCGTGCCCCGAGAACGAAGGGGCAGCCGGGATGACAGGAGCGGGCCGGGGAGTCGCGGAGGCACGTCCGGCCAGCAGGCCCGCGAGGAACGCGATCGCGATGCCGGCCAGCGCCACCCGCTGCCAGCGTCGGCGCTCGCGGCGAATGAGGTCGAGCGGGGTTGACCAGGTATCGGCGAAGCGAATGGGGCCGGTCATCGGAACCGGCGATCGTGGACGTGGCAAAGCTGGACGGTTCGGACGCCGACCTTCACCGTCGACTTTGCCAGGCGCCCGCACGGCTCGTCACGGTAGGCCGGTTCCTCGGTCGCCCAGCCATACTCGGCCCGCTTGACGGTGGCCTCGCATCGAGCGCGAGCGTCGATCACAGCACCACCGTGCGCGATTGCGTGGCCTGAGCGCGCTCCCACCACCCCGGAGGGATCGCAGGCGTGCTTTCGGTGAGCGCAAAGTCGGCCGGCCACTCGAACGGCTCATCCCGCGGCTCCACCGGCTCAGGCTCCACCAGCCACCGCCAAGCGAGCCACACGGCCACCCACGCCCCGAGCCCTGCGGCGATCAGCGCGATGGCGAGGCGGCTCATCGCGGGTCCGCCTTGTAGACGCGGTTCATGCCGGGAATGGCCGCTGCGCCGTATTCCGGGGGTACGGGCCAGATCGTGGTGTCGTCCCAACCTTCGTTGTCGCCGCGAGCCATCGGCTCCGGGGGTACGGGCTGGGCTGAGAGCAGGGCGAGGACGGCGTCCAGCGCGTCGTTGTAGCCGTGCCCGTACCGCGTTGCGTAGTCCGACCCGGTGATCCGCAGCGCCTCCACCGCAGCCCGTAGGTCGGCTCTCCGGCTGTCGAGGAACGATGCGGCGAGGTCGATTACCTTGACGGTTTGACACGGCCATGCCCCCCGGTCATTGGCGCACATCCGCATCGGATTACCGTTGGCCGGGTCCGTGCTTGCGATGTTCGCGTGCCGGTAGCGGAGCGAGCCGAGTTGGTGCTGCCACGACTCAGGCGCGGCGCAGCACTCCCGTTCGGGAAAGTGCCGCCTCCAAGCCGCGATCCGCTCTACCTCTCGGGCCTTCATTCCGTCCCTCCTTCGATGCGTGCCAGGTAGGCGCGCAGCTCGGGCCGGTGCGAGGTTGCCCAGCCGCCCAGATGCGCACGGCCGCACAGGCTCACGAGCGTCGCCATCGTGGACGGAGCGCGCCGGCCCATCCGGCCATAGGCGGATTGGACGTGATCGAGGGTCAGCCGCTCGAGGGCTTCCGATAGGTGGGGGTTGCCCCAGATGTCCTTGCAGGTGTGGGTGATGTCCAACTGCGCCTGGACGCAGCGACGATCCCGGACGAGCACGGCGGCGTGGAGCTCGGGGGTTACGGGGTCACGACGGGTCATGTCGTCGGCCCGTGTTGCGCGAGCTTGATCGCGGCGAGTCGCACTTGGCCGGGCATGGCCCACCAGCGCGACTCCTCGACGGCCATTGGACGGAAGGTGCGGATCATCGCCAACAGGTCCGGTAGCGGGTAGTCGCACCAGCCGCATGCCAATGGGTGGAGCTGTACGACGCTGACCCGGATCGTGTGGAGGTCTGGCAGGCCGGATTGGCGAGCCAGCCAGCAGACGCCCATCGCCTGCGCTTCCGCTACGGTCGGTCGGTACGTCATGCCGGCTGCCTCCCGAACTCAGCCATGTATTCACGAGCGATCCGGTCGGCATCTTCGGGCGTGATCTCGATCGGCGTCGGAAGCATCCTGATCGGCTTGCGTTTCTCTTCGTTCCGTCGTGTCTCGTCGGCCAGCTCGGCCCGTTCCGCCGCGTGATCCTCGGCCCGTAGCGTGTCCTGGATAAAGGCGAGGTAGTCACGCAGGTTCCGGTCGCCCTGTTCGGTCGCGTTGATCTTCTCGGCTAGCCGTACCTCGCCGAGTCGCACGGCGAG
>Ga0209342_10001456_pt1 | contig 26563 bp, 25 predicted proteins | sample RifCSP16_2_FD_184023 | JGI IMG/M metagenome (GOLD analysis project Ga0209342, IMG submission 184023) | Soil microbial communities from Rifle, Colorado - Rifle CSP2_sed 16_2 (SPAdes) (version 2) | ecosystem: Environmental > Terrestrial > Deep subsurface > Rock core/Sediment | place: Rifle... | reverse complement strand
GAGCAGAACCACGATGAGCGGCGCGCCGATGATGGGCACGGGGCGCCGACGGATCACGTCCCGGAACTTGTCCACGGGCCCGGGCTCGAGCACCGGCGGCCGCGGCGGCGCCGTCACCGGCGGAGCGACGCGTTCGGTTCGGCGCGGCGCCTGCTCCGGCGGCGTGCTCGGTGGCGCGCCCGGCCGGCGAGTCACCTGCGACGCGCGGGCCAGTTCCCGCATCACCTGCGCCTGCTCGCCGCCTTCCTTCTCCAGGGCACAGGCGGGGCAGCCCCGGGGATTGTCGTCGTTGAACGGGACACCGTGCTTGGGGCAGCGGATCAGCGCCATGAACGGGTCAGATCTTCGGCAGCGTCACGCCCTGCTGCGCCTGGTATTTCCCCTTCTTGTCCTTGTAGGAGACCTCACACTCGTCCTCCGCATCCGCCTCGAAGAACAGCACCTGGGCGATGCCTTCGTTGGCGTAGATACGCGCGGGCAGGGGAGTCGTATTCGAGATTTCCAGCGTCACGAATCCCTCCCACTCCGGCTCGAACGGCGTCACGTTGGTAATGATGCCGCAGCGGGCGTAGGTGCTCTTGCCCACACAAATCGTCAGCACGTTCCGGGGGATGCGGAAGTATTCCACCGAGCGCGCCAGCGCGAAGGAGTTGGGGGGGATGAGGCAGCTGTCGCCCGTGTACTCGACGAAGGACCGCTCGTCGAACTTCTTGGGATCCACCAGGGTGGAGTGCACGTTGGTGAAGATCCGGAACTCGCCGGCCACGCGCATGTCATAGCCATACGATGACACGCCGAAGCTGATCACACCGGAGCGGACCTGGGAGGTCTCGAAGGGGTCGATCATGCGGTGCTGCGCCGCCATGCGGCGGATCCAGCGGTCGGACTTGATGGACATGGCGCTCCGGGCTCGGGCTGGCATTCCCTGAGTGAACGGCGAGCACTAAAGGTAGTCTGCGTTACGCATTACGCCACTTACACTTTGCTTGACACTGCTTCGCGCCCTAGGGTAATTTGCCGCGTCCGAGGCAAGTGAAATTTTTCACGAGTACGGCCAGGGCATGACGCAGGAATACCTGTCGCTGATTCTGTTGGCCGGCTTGGTGATGGTCACGGGGGTCGGGATGATCGCGGTCTCCCACCTGATCCTCCGTCCCCGCTCGACGCCGGTCAAGCAAACGCCCTACGAGTCCGGGATGCCGCCCATCGGCACCGTTCGCGAGCGCTTCAGCGTGAAGTTCTACCTCGTCGCCATGTTGTTTATCGTGTTCGACATTGAAACCGTGTTCATGATTCCGTGGGGCGTCTCGTTTCGCCGGCTGGGTCTCTTCGGGCTGGTGGAGATGCTGGTGTTCATCGTCATCCTGCTCGTCGGGTACGCGTACGCCTGGAAGCGAGGAGCCCTGGAATGGGATTGAGCCAGCATGCCTCGGGGCCGGAGACCCAGGTGCTTTCGAGCCTGTCGCCCAACTGGCTGACGACCAAGCTCGATTTCCTGGTCAACTGGGCGCGCACCAGCAGCCTCTGGCCCATGCCGTTCGGCACGGCGTGCTGCGCCATCGAGTTCATGGCGACCGCCGCGGGCCGGTACGACCTGGCCCGCTTCGGCATGGAACGCATGGCCTTCTCCCCGCGCCAGTCCGACGTGCTGATCTGCGCGGGTCGCCTGCCGTTCAAGTTGGCGCCCGTCATCCGGCGGATCTACGATCAGATGACCCAGCCCAAATGGGTCATCTCCATGGGCGCCTGCGCGTCGACCGGCGGGATCTTCGACAACTACGCCATGGTGCAGGGCATCGATACGGTGGTGCCGGTGGACGTGTACGTGCCCGGCTGCCCACCCCGCCCCGAGGGGCTGTTGTACGGCATTCTCCTGCTCCACAAGAAGATCCGTGGGGAGACCGTGGTGGATGGGTCCCTGCGCCAGGAACGGCCGCTGGACGACACCGGCCTGCGGCTGCCGCCGGACGTGGTGGACGAGCTGTCCGAGCCGTTCGGCAACTCCATTCACCAAACGCGGTCAGCCTAAGCGGACGTGAACCCTTCGGTTGACGCCCTCCGCCGGCAGTTCGGGTCGACGATTGGCCGGGCCCTGGTCTCCTGCGGTGACACCATCGTGTACGTGGACGCCGGGCGCGTCGCCGAGGTGCTGCGATGGCTCAAGGAGACGCCGGGGCAGCGGTACAACTATCTGGTGGATGTCACCGCGGTCGAGTACCGCGATCCCGAGCGGCCCATCGAGGTCGTCTACGAGCTGTTCTCGCTTGACCGGCGCGCACCCCTGCGGGTCAAGGCGGAGCTGGCCAAGGACCGCCTGGAAGTCGAGTCCGTCGTACCGATCTGGGCCGGCGCCAACTGGCTCGAGCGGGAAGTCTACGACATGTTCGGCATCACCTTCCGGGGCCATCCGGATCTGCGGCGCATTCTGATGTGGGAGACCTACGCCGAGGGGCACCCGCTCCGGAAGGACTTTCCCCTGCGCGGCCGCTTTTCGCGCGCGGAGCAGGTGCGCCAGGCCCTGGGAGCCAGCCCGGAGGCGCACTACTCCCTGGAGGAGCTGTCCATCGCGGACGCCTACCACGAGCTGCCGGAGGACATGCGGGAGCGGCTGGCCAAGGGCGAACGGGGGGCGGTCCCGGAGCGCCGGCGTGAGTAAGCGCACGGTGGAGTTCGAGCTGGCGACCCCGGGCCTGGATCCCTCGGGTCGTCCCCTGCGCGTCCCGCTGACCGCGGTGGCCGGGACCGCGGTGGCCGAGGCGGACCCCGAGCGGGGCGCGGACCACCTCCTGCTCAACCTCGGGCCGCAGCACCCGGCCACGCACGGGGTGTTGCGGCTGGTGGTGGAGCTGGACGGCGAGGTGGTGGTGCGCTGTATCCCCCACGTAGGCTACCTGCACTCGGGCTTCGAGAAGCTCGGGGAGTACCGGCACTACAATCAGATCATCCCGCTGACCGACCGGACGGACTACCTGTCCCCCATGTCCAACAACATCGGGCTGGCGCTTGCGGTCGAGAAGCTGATGGGGATCGAGGTCACCGAGCGGTGCAAGGTGCTGCGGGTCATCGCCTGCGAGATGAGCCGGATCATTTCCCACCTGGTGTGGTTGGGAACCACCGGGATCGACATCGGCGCCTTCACCCCGTTCCTGTGGATGTTCTACGAGCGGGAGCGGATCTACAACCTCCAGGAAGCCTGGACCGGAGCCCGGCTCACCACCAGCATGGCGCGGGTGGGGGGGCTGATGGCCGACGTCCCGGACGGCTTCGTGGACGGGCTGCGCGAGTTCTGCAAGAACTTCCCCAAGACGCTCGCCGAAGTGGACCGGGTGCTCACCGGGAACGCCATCTGGTGCGGCCGGACCCAGGGCGTCGGCGCGTTGACGGCCGAAGAAGCGATCAACTACTCGCTCTCCGGGCCGATGCTCCGCGCCAGCGGCGTCCCGTACGACGTGCGGAAGGACCGGCCCTACCTGGACTACGAGAGCTACGAGTTCGAGGTCCCGGTGGGAGAGCACGGCGACGTGTACGACCGCTACCTGGTGCGGTTCGAGGAGATGGTGCAGTCCACCCGGATTTTGGGCCAGGCGCTGGACCGCCTGCCCGACGGCCCCCTGAACGTGGACGATCCGCGCGTCATCCTGCCGCCCAAGAGCGCGGCGATGACCGACATGGAGGCGATGATCTTCCACTTCAAGCAAGTGATGGAGGGCGTGAAGACGCCGGTGGGCGAGGCCTATTTCCCCATCGAGAACGGGAAGGGCGAGCTGGGCTACTACTTCGTCTCTGATGGGACCGCCAAGCCGGTGCGCTGGCGGATCCGCCCCCCGTCGTTCATCAACCTCGCCGCGCTGCCCAAGATGGCGGAGGGTGGTTTGCTCGCGGACTTGATCGCCATCAACGCGAGCGTGGATATCGTGATGGGGGAGATCGACCGATGACGCGCCAGGCCACGGCCTACGAACCGGTCTTCACGGGCGAGCGATTGAAGGAGCTCGAGAAGCTGCTCACGCGCTACGCGACCAAACGGGCCGGGCTCCTCCCCGCGTTGTGGATGGTGCAGCAGGCGCGGGGCTGGATCTCGGATCACGCCATGGCCGAGGTCGCGGAAGTGTTGGGCCTCACGCCCGCGTACGTGAAGGGCGTGGTGACGTTCTACACCATGTATCACCAGCATCCGGTGGGAAAGCACTTCGTGCAGGTGTGCACCACCACCCCGTGCAACCTGTGCGGTGCCGAGGGCGTGGTCAAAGCCTTCCTGGAGCATACCGGCTGCAAGGAGCTTGGGGCCACCTCGCCGGACGGGAAATACACCGTGATCGAGGTCGAATGCCTCGGTGCCTGTGGCTTCGCGACGCCGGTGATGATCGGCGATGACTTTGTCGAGCATGTCACGCCGGAGAAGGTGCCTGGGCTGTTGAGGGAGTACCAATGATGCAACGGCACCCCCGCACCCGACCCGACCACCCCACGGCATCCCAGCCCAGCCGCCCCGCCGCCCCACGGCATAGCGGCAGGGGCACGAATGCCGTTATGCCGTCATGCCGTTTTGCCGTCACGCCGTCATGCCATGCCGCGGTGGGGAAGGGAAGGGTGGCATAATGGGCTACCCCCATAAGCCGCATCCCAACGAGACGGTGGTCCTCAGCCAGTACTTCGGGGACGCCGAAGCGCGGAGGTACGACGGCTGGGTGAAGCGGGGCGGGTATCAGGCGCTGAAGCAGGCGCTGGCCATGGAGCCGGCGCAGGTGATCGAGATCGTCAAAGAGTCCGGCCTGCGCGGACGCGGCGGGGCGGGGTTCCCAGCGGGCGTGAAGTGGTCCTTCATGCCCAAGGAGAAGAGAAAACCGCATTACCTGTGCTGCAACGCCGACGAGTCGGAGCCCGGCACGTTCAAGGACCGGGAGATCATGCGCTGGACCCCACACGGGTTGATCGAGGGCTGCGCCATCGCGCAGTACGCCATCCAGGCCGAGGTCACCTACATCTACATCCGAGGGGAGTTCACCGAGCCGATCCGCGTCATGGAAGAGGCCCTGGCCGAGGCCTACAAGAAAAAGGTCCTCGGGCCCAACGCCATGGGGAGCGGCAAGCGCCTGGACATGTACGTCCACCGCGGCGCCGGGGCTTACATCTGCGGCGAGGAAACCGCTCTCATGAACTCGATCGAGGGCCGCCGCGGGAATCCCCGCATTCGGCCGCCGTTCCCCGCGGCGCAGGGCGTCTTTGGGATGCCGACCACGATCAACAACGTGGAGACCCTGACGTCGGTCCCGCACATCATCAACCGCGGCGCCGCCTGGTACAAGGCCCTCAGCCTCTCCAACCCCAGGAGCACGGGCACCAAGCTGTTCAGTGTGTGCGGCAACGTGAAGCGCCCGGGCAACTACGAGATCACCATGGGCTTCCCGCTGGGTGAGCTGATTCATGAGCTCGCCGGCGGCGTGCCGGACGGCCGAACCCTCAAGGCCTGCATCCCGGGCGGCTCCTCGGTGCCCATCCTGACGCGAGAAGAGTCCGAGAGCTGCAAGCTGGACTACGAAGGGTGCGTGGAACAAGGCACCATGCTGGGCTCGGGCGGCCTCATCGTGTTCGACGACACCGCCGACATGGTCTACCAGATCATGCGCCTGGCCCGGTTCTACGCGCACGAATCCTGCGCCCAGTGCACCCAGTGCCGGGAAGGCACCGCGTGGACCGTGCGCATCCTGCAGCGGATCCTGGCTGGGCAGGGGGAGCTGAAGGACCTGGACCTGCTGCTGGACCTTTCGGAGCAGATGACGGGGAAGACGATCTGCGTGTTGAGCGACTCCTGCGCCGCCCCGGTGGTGAGCGGCATCAAGAAGTTCCGCGGTGAATTCGAAGCCTACATCAACGGCACCAGGCGGCCGCGGCCGGTCCTGGTGCATGCGTGAGCGATGGCCGACCAGCCGTTGGTCAACCTGACGATTGAGGGGGTCCCGGTCAGCGTGCCGAGGGGCACGATGGTGATCGAGGCGGCCAAGCAGGCGGGCGTGATGATCCCGCACTACTGCTACCACTCCGGGCTGCCGGTGGCCGGCGTGTGCCGCATGTGCCTGGTGGAGATCGAGAAAACGCCCAAGCTCCAGATCGCCTGCGCCACCCCGGTCGCCGAGGGCATGGTGGTCAACGTGCTCAGCGCGCAGGCGAAGGAGGCCCGCAAGGGGGTCCTCGAGTTGTTGCTCATTAACCACCCGCTGGATTGTCCCATCTGCGATCAGGCCGGCGAATGCGAGCTGCAGGATTACGTCTTCCAGGAAGGCCGGGCGAGGACCCGCTATACACCCACGTACGCCAAGCGCTTCAATCCGGTGGAGGACTTCGGCGGCGACGTGCTGTACGTGCCCAACCGCTGCATCCTCTGCACCCGGTGCGTGCGGTTCATGGAGCACGTGGCCGAGGAGCCGATCCTCAACGTCAGCGAGCGCGGTGACCGGGCGTACATCGGCATCCACCCGGACCGGCAGCTGGATCACCCGTGGGCTGGCAACGTGGTGGATCTGTGCCCGGTGGGCTCGCTGCTCTCCAAGGACTTCCTGCACAAGGCGCGGGCCTGGGAACTGGACAAGACCGCCAGCGTCTGTACCGGCTGCTCGCAGGGATGCAACGTCAACCTGGACACCCGCAACGACGTGGTCGTGCGGATGCGGCCCCGCACCAACCTCGAGGTCAACCAGTACTTCATGTGCGACCACGGCCGGGCGCAATACCGGTGGCTGAATCGTGGGGACCGCATGGAGGCGCCGCTGGTGGCGCAGGCGCGCGAGCTGGCGGGGGTGTCGTGGGATCACGCGTTGGCGCGCGCCGGCGAAATCCTTCGGGGCGCTGGGGGCCGGGCTGTGATGCTGGCGTCCGCCCGGGCGTCCACCGAAGCGCTGTTTCTGGCCAAGCGCTTGCTGGCGCGTTTTGAGCTCACCGCGGCGGTGAAGGTGGAGCGCGTTCCGGAGGAGATTCCGCTGGCGGGGGTGCCCAACCTCGCGTTGCGCGGCGAGCGGGCTCCCAACGTCGCCGGCGCCACCCTCCTGGGATACACCGAGGGCTATGAGGACGCGCTGCGGGCGGTGGACGGGGCGGCGGTAGTGCTGGTGGTGGACCTCCCGCTGGACGGCGTTACCGCGGATCGCCTGCGGGCGGCCGGCCAGGTCATCTACCTCGGGACGGTTCTGCCGGACGCGGCCCGCGCGGCGCAGGTCGCGCTGCCCATGGCCAGCGTGGCGGAAGAGGAAGGCACCTTCGTCAACCGCGACCATCGGGTGCAGCGGTACTTCCAGGCCAAAGCGGCGCCCGGCATGGCGCGGCCGGCCTGGTGGGTCCTGGGGGCGCTCCTCGCCGAGATGGAGCTGGGCGGTCCCTTCGGGTCCGCGGCCGAGGCGTTCGCCTGGCTGGCGGCGGAAGAGCCGCGGTTTGGCGGCCTGTCCTACGACCTGCTGGGCACGCGCGGCGTCGTCTTGCCGGCAGGCCGGTCTGCGGGAGTGGGCGCGTGACGCCCGAGCTCAAGGGCTTCCTGGTGGCCGCCACGGTGAAGGTGGTGGCGGTGTTCTCGGTCTGGATGGTGGGCGTGATGTTGGCGACCTGGCTGGAGCGCCGGGGCAGCGCCTTCATGCAGGATCGGCTGGGACCCAATCGCGTGGGCCCGGCAGGCCTGCTGCAGCCCGTGGCGGACGGGCTCAAGAACTTCCTGAAGGAAGAGACCTGGCCCAAGTGGGTGGATCGGCCGCTCTTCCTCCTCGCACCGCTCATGTCATTCATCCCGTCCCTCATCACCTTCGCGGTCATTCCCCTCGCGGCGCCGCTGCCCGGGTTCGATTTCACGCTTCCGGTGGTGGGCCGGTTCACCTACCACGGGCCCATCCCCATGGTCGTTGCCGACCTGCCCATCGGCTTCTTGTTCGTCCTGGCGATCTCCTCCCTGGGGGTGTACGGTATCGTGCTCGCCGGGTGGTCGTCGGCCAGCAAGTACGCCATGCTCGGCGGCATCCGGTCCAGCTCGCAGATGATCAGCTACGAGGTCGCGCTGGGCCTGAGCGTCATCACCGTGTTCCTCCTGAGCGGGAACGTGACGCTCACGGAGGTGGTCGCCGCCCAGCAGCGGACGGTGTGGTTCGTCCTCGCGCTGACGGTGGCGTTCGTGTTGTTTCTGATCGCCGCCTTCGCGGAGACCAACCGCCTGCCGTTCGACCTGCCCGAGGCCGAGGCCGAGCTGGTCACCGGGTACCACACGGAATACTCGGCGATGAAGTTCTCGATGTTCTTCATCGCGGAGTACGCCGCGATGATCACCATGTCGTGCCTGATCGCCACGCTGTTCTTCGGCGGCTGGGACATTCCGTTCACCGAATGGGACGAAGGGCCGCCGTCGATCGCGCGCTTCGCCGCCACGCTCCTGGCGTTCGGGGCCAAGGCCACCTTCTTCCTGTTGTGCTACATCTGGATCCGGTGGACGCTGCCGCGATTCCGGTTCGACCAGCTCATGGAGCTGGGCTGGAAGGTCATGCTGCCCGTGGCCCTCGGGTACATCGTCGTGATCGCGTTCGTCGTCTGGGGTGCGGACCGGACGGGCGCGCCGGAGGTGCCGGTGCTCATCGGCGTGAACGTGGTGGCGACGGCGGGGTTGCTCTGGGGGCTGGACCGGGGGCGGCTGCTGGCGGGGGCGGGGCGGCGGGCAGGAGTGGTTGCATGAGCAGGGCGCCGTTCATCCCCCTCCATCGCCCTCCATCCCCTTCCATCCCCCTCGCGGGGAGGATGGAGGAGGATGGAGGGCGATGGAGGGGGATGGACGACGGCACACGGGGGAGGCCATGCCCATAGCCGTCAAGGTCGTGCGCCGGCCGGCAAGCGGCGTCAGCTACCTGCGGGCCACGCTCAAAGGCATGGCGGTGACGCTGGGCCACGTGTTCCGGCCCAAGGTCACTATGGAATACCCGGAACAGAAATCCACCGATGAGTGGACCCTCTCGCCCCGGTGGCGCGGGACCCACCGCATGCTCACCGACGAGCAGGGGCGCGCCAAGTGCGTCGCCTGCGGCCTCTGTCCGCAAATCTGCCCGGCCAACTGCATCAAGCTGGTGCCGGGAGAGGACGAGGAAGGGCACCGGTACCCGCTGATTTACGAGATCGACGAGTTCCGCTGCATCTTCTGCGGCTATTGTCAGGAAGTCTGTCCGGAAGAGGCGATCCACGTGGGCGTGCACTACGAAAACGCCGAGTACCAGCGGTCCCGGTTCGTGTACGATTTGGAGCGGCTGTGCGCGCAGACCCACGAAGTCTCGACGCTGTGGGATCCGTCGGATCCGAAGGGTGAGTAGCGCCATGATGCCGTCATGCCGTCATGCCGGGGTGGGGAAGGGCGTGAAATGACCCAGGTGGCGTTCTGGCTGTTTGCGGTGCTGGCGGTGTTGGGAGGGCTGATGTGCATCACCCGCCGCAGCCCCGTGGCCAGCGCGCTGTGGCTGGTGGAGACGCTGTTCAGCCTGGCTGCCATCTTCGTCCTCCTGGACGCCCAGTTCATCGCGGCGTTGCAGGTCATGGTGTACGCCGGCGCCATCATGGTGTTGTTCCTCTTCGTGATCATGCTCCTCAACCTCGGCCGGGAGCGCGCCACCGACATGCGCGGGTGGGCCGGGCGGCTGGTGGCGCTGGCGCTGGGCCTGCTGCTGGTGGTCGAGCTGTGGGTGCTGGTGGGTTCACCGCTGGCGGGCCAGATCCAGCTCCCGGCCGGAAGCATGAGCCGGGCGTCGCAGGAGCAGGGCGTCGTGGGCGTCATCAGCGACTCGCTGTTCCGGACCTACCTGGTGCCGTTCGAGGTGACCTCCATGCTGCTGGTGGCGGCCATCGTGGGCGCCGTCGTCCTCGCGAAGCGGAGGCTCTGAGTGCTGCTCGGTCCGGCGCTCGCCGTCTCCGCGATCCTGTTCAGTCTGGGCGTGGCGGGCGTTCTTCTCAGGCGGAACGCGATCATCATCTTCATGTGCGTGGAGTTGATGCTCAACGCGGCCAACCTGGCGTTCGTGGCCCTGGCCCAGCAGCTGGGGCCGGACGGCCAGGTGATCGTGTTCTTCGTCATGGCGGTGGCCGCGGCTGAAGCGGCCGTGGGTCTGGCGATCGTGCTGGCCATCTACCGGCACAAGCAGACCCTGGATATCAAAGACATCAACCTGCTCCGGGGATGAACGAGATCCCGTCGGCCGTGGCCTGGACCTGGCTGGTGGTGGCGCTGCCGCTCGCCGGGTTCGTGGTGAACGGCGCGTTGAGCTTCTTCCGCCCCGATGCCAAGCGCGCCATCAGCGCCGTGGGCGTGGGGGTGCTGGTCGCGGCCTTCGCCGTCGCGTTGGTCGTGGTGCGCGCGGTCGGAGCAGCCGCCCCGGAGGAGCCCTGGATTCTGACCTACTGGTCGTGGATGCCCGCGGGCAGCCTCCAGGTGGACTTTGCCTTCCAGGTGGATCAGCTCTCGGCGGTCATGCTGATGGTCGTGACCGGCGTGAGCGCGTTGATCCACATCTATTCCGTGGGCTACATGGGCGAGGATCCCGGCTACGCCCGCTACTTCGCCTACCTGAACCTCTTCGTGTTCTTCATGCTGGTGCTGGTCCTCGGCGCCAACTTCCCGGTGATGTTCGTGGGCTGGGAGGGCGTGGGCCTGTGCAGCTATCTGCTGATCGGGTTCTGGTACGAGGACAAGGTGAACGCCGATGCCGGCAAGAAGGCGTTTATCGTGAACCGCATCGGCGATTTCGGGTTTCTGGTGGCGATGTTCCTGATCTTCCAGGCCACGGGGAGCCTCGACTTCCGCGAGGTCTTCGCCGCCGCGCCCGCGACCTTCGAGGTGGGTGGCCCGGTCATCACGCTCATCACCCTGATGTTGTTCCTGGGCTGCACCGGCAAGTCCGCCCAGATCCCCCTCTACACCTGGTTGCCGGACGCCATGGCAGGTCCCACGCCGGTGTCGGCGTTGATTCACGCGGCGACCATGGTGACCGCCGGCGTGTATCTCGTGGCACGGTCCAACGTGCTGTTCGCCATGGCGCCGATCTCCAGCGCCGTCGTGGCCGGCGTAGGCGCCCTCACCGCGCTCTTCGCCGCCACCATCGCGCTCAAGCAGTGGGACATCAAGAAGATCATCGCGTATTCCACGGTATCGCAGCTGGGGTACATGTTCCTGGGCGTGGGCGCGGGCGCGTATGCCTCGGGCATCTTCCACCTGGCCACCCACGCCTTCTTCAAGGCCCTGATGTTCCTGGCCGCCGGAAGTGTGATCTACGCCATGCATCACGCGTATCACCACACCGGCAGTCACCAGGACGCCCAGGACCTCCGCAACATGGGGGGCCTGCGACGGTATCTCCCATGGACAGCGGCGCTGATGTGGATCGGCGGGCTGGCGAACATCGGCGTGCCGCCGCTGGCGGGGTTCTTCTCCAAGGACGACATCCTGGCGCGGACCTTCGCCCGCGGCCATGAGGCGGGGATTTACTACGTGTTCTGGGCGCTCGGCGCCGTCGGAGCCCTGCTTACGGCGTTCTACATGACGCGCCTCCTGGTGTACACCTTCCACGGACCCAACCGGACCGGCGAGCGGGAACAGGGGCATCTTCACGACGCCCCGTGGGTGATGACCGGGCCGCTGGTGGTGCTGGCCGTGGGCGCGGTCGTCGCCGGCGTGGTGAACCTCCCCGCCGTGCTCCCGGGACACGAGTGGCTGGTGCACTGGCTCGAGCCGGTCACGTCCATGGGGGGTGAGTACCTGGTGGAGGCGCATCTGGGCGCCGGCACCGAGTGGACCCTGCTGGCCCTGGCGACGGTCATCGCCGCCGTCGGCATGATCGGCGCCTGGCAGCTCCTCAAACCCGCCGCGCTCAAACCGGCGCGTGAGGCGCCGGCCGAAACCGGGATCCAACGGGTGCTGCTGCGGAAATACTACGTGGACGAGCTGTACGACACGCTCTTCGTCCGGCCGCTCGCGTGGGTGTCCGATCGAGTGCTGTGGAAGGTGGTTGACGCATTCATCATTGACGGCGTGGCGGTGAACGGTGTGGCCCGGGTGGCACGGCTCGTCGGCTGGGTGGGAAGCCGCCTGCAAACCGGGCAGGTGGGGATGTACGTGGTCTTCTTCGTGCTGGGCACCATCGTGCTGCTCCGGGCCCTGCTGAGGTCCTGAGCCCGTGAGCGCGGCCCTGACCGGACTGGGATACCAGCGCTGGGCGCTGGACGCGATCCTGCTGCTGCCGCTGCTGGGCGCGGTGCTGGTGATGCTGAGCCCGCCCGCGGCGGCCAAACGCCTGGCCCTGTACGTCACGCTCGCCGAGTTCGCGGTGTCGCTGGGGCTGTGGTGGGCCTTCGAGCCCACCGCCGCGATGCAGTTCCAGGTGGTCCGCCAGTGGATTCCCGAGTGGGGGATCGCCTACCGGCTGGGGGTGGACGGCATCTCCCTGTTCATGGTACTGCTCACCACGCTCACCATGCCGCTCGCCGTGCTGGGGAGCTGGACCTACATCACCAAGTACGAGCGTCCCTACTACGCGCTGCTATTGGTTCTGGCCACGGGCATGATGGGCGTCTTTGTGGCGCTGGACCTGTTCGTGTTCTACGTGTTCTGGGAGATCATGCTGATCCCGATGTACTTCATCATCGGGGTCTGGGGCGGTCCCAGCCGCCTGTACGCCGCCATCAAGTTCTTCGTGTACACCTTCCTGGGATCGCTCCTGATGCTGGTGGCGATCCTGACCATCTACTTCGCGGTGGCGCGCGCCACCGGCGAGTCCTCGTTCGCGTACGAACACCTCTGGCGGAACATCGGATACGTGCGGCCCTGGGCGTTCTGGCTGTTCGCGGCCTTCGCGCTGGCGTTCGCCATCAAGGTGCCCATGTTCCCGTTCCACACCTGGCTGCCGGACGCGCACGTCGAGGCGCCCACCGCCGGCTCGGTGATCCTGGCTGGCATTCTGCTCAAGATGGGCACGTACGGCTTCCTGCGCTTCGCGCTGCCGCTGTTCCCGGAGGTCGCGATGGACCCCACCGTCACCGCGGTGGTGGTGGTGCTGTCCCTGATCGGCATCATCTACGGGGCGCTGGTCTCCCTGGTGCAACCTGACTTCAAGAAGCTGATCGCGTATTCGTCCGTGAGCCACTTGGGCTTCGTGATGCTGGGCATCTGGGCGCTCACCCTGCAGAGCGTACAGGGGGCCATCGTCATCATGATCAATCACGGGATCTCCACGGGCGCCCTGTTCTTCCTGGCGGGGATGATCTACGAGCGGCGCCACACGCGGGACATCGCCCAGTTCGGCGGCCTGGCGAGGGTGATGCCGGCGTTCGCCGCGGTCCTGACCTTGGTCGCCCTGTCGTCCATCGGGTTGCCCGGCACCAACGGTTTCGTGGGGGAATTCCTGGTGCTGCTGGGTGCCTTCCGCACCCATCCATGGGCCGCAGGCATTGCCGCGACCGGCGTGATCTTCGCCGCGGCGTATCTCCTGTGGGCCATCCAGCGCATCCTGTTTCAGAAGGTGGATAATCCGGAGAACGCCAAGCTGCCTGACCTCTCGCCCCGCGAGCTGATCGTGCTGGCGCCGCTGGTCGCCTGCATCCTGTGGATCGGGATTTATCCGGCGCCCATCCTGCGACGCATCGAGCCATCGGCGCGGGCGCTGGTGACCCAGGTGCGCGAGGCGGCCGGCGCGCCGCTGGTGGCTGAACCGGCAGCCTCGGACATCGAACGGGGGACCCAGGACTAGTCCATGCCCATCGACCTCACCACCCCCGGCGGCGTGACACTGGCCCTGATCCCGGAGCTGGTCCTCACGGCCTGGGCCCTGGTCCTGATGCTGGTGGCCGCCTGGCGCCACCAGGACGCGATGGTGCGGCGGGACGTGGGTCTCCTCACCATCATTGCGGTGGTCAGCACCGGCCTCGCCGTCGCCTGGCTGTGGGCGCGGGGCCCCACGTCCGTCGGCGTGCCCGCCATGATGTCCTTGGACGGCTTCCGGTTCGCCACGTCGCTGGTGTTCCTGCTTGGCGCGCTGCTCACGGTCATGCTGTCCCTGGGGTACGTGGACCGGGAGCACATTCAGGCCCCCGAGTACTACGTCCTGATCCTGTTCGCGACGCTCGGCATGATGTTCATGGCGGGCGCGGCGGACCTGGTGGTGATGTTCTTGGGGCTGGAGCTGATGTCGGTCGCCGTGTATGTGCTGGCCGGTGTGAACCGCAAGAGCGTCTTCGCCGCGGAGGCCGCCCTCAAGTACTTCCTGCTGGGAGCATTTGCGTCGGGGTTCTTCCTGTATGGCATCGCCATGATCTACGGCGCCACCGGCACCACGAACCTGTGGCTGATCCACAGCCGGGTGCTGGAGCTGGGCCTCGGCACCAACGTGATGCTGATCGCGGGCATCGGCCTGCTGTTGATCGGATTCGGGTTCAAGGTGGCGGCCGTCCCGTTCCACATGTGGACGCCGGACGTATACGATGGCTCGCCCACGCCCGTCACCGCATTCATGGCCGCCGCCGTCAAGGCGGCCGGGTTCGCCGCGCTGGTCCGGGTGCTGCAGCAGGCCTTCGACGGGCTGTCCATCTGGCACGGTGCGGTGTGGTGGCTTGCCGTGATCACCATGGTGGTGGGGAATCTGGTCGCGCTGGCGCAACGCCCGCTCAAGCGGATGCTGGCGTACAGCTCCATCGCGCACGCGGGCTATCTCCTGGTGGCGGTCGCCAGCGGAAGCGCCATCGGGTCGGCCGCCTTCCTGTTCTACGCGGTGGCGTACACCCTCATGACCGTGGGCGCGTTCGCGGTGCTGGCCTCGGCCGGCACCGGCGGTGAACGGGAAGTGTTGATTGACGATCTGGACGGCCTGGCGTCCCGACGGCCGTGGATCGCCGCCGCGATGACGGTCTTCCTGCTCTCGCTCCTGGGGTTCCCCGGCACCGCGGGGTTCATTGGAAAGTGGTACATCCTCTCGGCGGCGGTGGAGGCAGAGCAGCGGCTGCTGGCCGTGATCCTGGTGGGCACCAGCGTCGTGTCGGCAGGCTTCTACCTGCCGCCCATCATGGCGATGTACATGCGGCCGGCTCGGTCGGCGCAGTCGCATCAGGCGACCAGCCTGGCCGGGGCGGCCCGATGGGCGGTGGGGGTCATGGCCGTGGCGCTGCTCCTCTTCGGGTTTTGGCCCAACCGGGGGCTCGATGCCGCGCGGCGGGGTGGTGAGAGCCTGCGGCCCGCGACCGCGTACACGCTCGAGCGCTAGCGTGGTGTTCCGGGAGCCCGTAGTCTCTCCACGCGCCGGCGGGTCCCAGAGGGTGCGTTGGTGCGGCGTGGTCTCGGCGGCGTCGGGCGCGGCGGTCATTTGTGGCGAGGAGGGCGCCGGTGGCCCCCTCGCTCATGCCCCGCCGGCGCCCAAGCGTCGAGTCCACGCCGCACCACAGCGCCCGGCGGGACCCGCCGACGCGTGGAGAGCCTTGGGGCTCCCGGAACACCACTTCAGCGCTCGACATCCGCCGCGGCCGTGAACGTTCCCGCCGTCATCTTCCGCGAATACGATGTCCGAGGCATCGTCGGCGACCAGCTGACGCCTGACTTTGCGCACATTCTGGGTCGCGCCTTCGCCACCGCCGTGCACCGGCGTATCGGGAAGGTGCCGCGCATCGTGGTGGGTCGGGACAACCGGCCGTCGGGGGAGGGGTTGGCGCGCGGCGTTCGGGAAGGGATCGCGGCCGCCGGAGGCGGTGCCATCGACATCGGCGAGCTGCCCACGCCGGCGCTGTACCTGGCGGAGCGCCAGCTCGGCGTGGACGCCGGCCTGCAAGTCACCGGGTCGCATAACCCGCCCGAGTTCAACGGCTTCAAGATGGTGGTGCGCGGTGAGGCGTTCTTTGGCGGCGACATCCAGGGACTGCTCCAGCGGATCCAGCGAGATGAGCTGGAGGCGGGGAAGGGGACATTCGCCGCGGACCAGAGCGTCCTGGAGCGCTACGTCCGGGCGATCGTCGAGCGTAACGGTCCCATCGCGCGACCGGTAAAGGTCGTGGTGGACTGCGGGAACGGTGTGGCCAGTCTCGTGGCCGAGCGGGTGCTCTCCGGCATCGGCGCCGAGGTGGTGCCGCTCTACTGCGAGTCGGACGGCACCTTCCCCAACCACCACCCTGACCCTACCGTGTTGGAGAACATCCGGGACCTTCAGGCCACGGTCCGGCGGGTGGGCGCTGAGCTGGGTGTCGGGTTCGACGGCGACGGCGATCGGATCGGATTAGTGGACGAGACCGGCCGGGTGGTGTACGGCGATCACATTCTGTTGCTGTTGGCCCGGGACCTGGTGCGCCGGGCCGGCACCGGCCACGCCGTGATCTTCGACGTGAAATGCTCCGAGACGCTGCGGACCGGACTGGAGCAGGCCGGTCTCCGCCCCGTGATGTGGAAGACCGGCCACTCGCTGCTCAAGGCCAAGATGAAGGAGTTGAAGGCGCCGCTCGCCGGCGAGATGAGCGGGCACATGTTCTTCGCCGGCGACTACTACGGGTTCGACGACGCGCCCTTCGCGGCGGCCCGCTTGATCGCCTTCCTCGCCGGGACGCCCGGACCGCTCTCGTCGCTCCTTACCGACGTGCCGCGCACGTTCACCACCCCGGAGCTCCGGGTGGATTGCCCGGACGATCGAAAATTCCAGGTTGTCGAAGCGGCGGCGCGCCATTTCGCGGAGCGGTATGAGATCATCACCATCGACGGCGTGCGGATGACCTTCCCGGACGGCTGGGGACTGCTCCGGGCCTCCAATACCCAGCCGGTGCTGGTGCTGCGTTTCGAAGCGTCCTCGGAAGCGGGCCTGGTCGCGCACCGCGATGAGGTGGAAGCATGGCTGCGCTCCCAGGGCGTGACCGCGTGAGGGGATGACGCCGCGCCGCGCGTGGGTGCGGGCGGCGGTATTGCTCGCGCTCGCGGGGTTGCTGGTGGGTCGCTGGACCGCCGTGAGCGTGGCCAACCGGCTCTGGGCGGCATCCCTGGGCGTGGACGCCACGCACGCCGCGATCGCCCAGCTCAAGCTCACGCTCCTCACGTTAGCCTTCGCCGCCGCCGCCGTTTGGTCGGTGGGCAACCTGTATCTCGTCTACCGCACCATCGGATCGGTCCACGTCCCCCGGCGGCTCGGCAACCTCGAGATCGTCGAGGCGGTGCCGCGCCGCTACCTGGTGGCCGGCACCATCGCCCTCGGGTTGCTGATCGCCGTCCTGTTGAGCCACCGGGCGTCGGGGTGGTGGTATCCGTTCGCCCTGCTCGAGAGTCGCGCGTCCGGGGGGCTGACGGACCCCGTGCTGCACCGCGACCTCACCTACTACCTCTTCCGCTTGCCCTGGGAGCGTACGCTGCTTGGCTTCCTGGCGACGCTCAGCTCGGTGCTCCTGGTCGTGACCACGGGCCTGTACGCGCTGGTGGGCGCGATTCGGGTAGCGAAGCGGCGAGTAGTGGTGGCCGACTGGGCGCGCACCCACCTGGCGGGCTTGCTCGTGGTGTTTGCGCTGACCCTGGCGGCCGGCTTCCGGCTGGATCCCGCGGAGTATGTGGCGGGCCTTCGCAACGTGCCGTATGACGCGATCCTCGTCGACGTTCGCATTCCGTGGTCGCGGGTGCTGAGCGGGATCGCCATCGTGGTCGCGATCGGATCCGCGGCGTGGATCTGGGTGGATCGGAGCATCGTCGTGGTAGGCCCGTGGTCCATGCTGGCGGTGCTGGCGATGGTGGGCACATATGTGGTGCCGGCCTTCTCGGCCGCGGTCCGGGGTCCCAACCGCCTGGCCCACCCGGAGCTGGCGGGCGCGCAGCGGCGTATGCTCTCGGTGGCGTTTGCCCTTCCCAGCCGCGATACCACGATTGATCCGCCGCCCGGCCCGGACCCTGCGCTCGCGACCCGGCGGGCGTCCGAGTTGGCCCTGGTCCCGATCTGGGACCAGCGATCCCTGCAGGATGTTCTGCAGCGGATGGCGCAGCCCCGTCCGGAGCACCGGTTCATGAGCGGGGGGATCGATCTGTACCAGCGGCGTGATGGCCGGCCGGTGCCCCTGTATGTCGCCGGACGGGAAGTGGATCTGCTGGCCGCCCGGGCCGCCGGTGCCGCGCTGTCGTGGAATAGTGTACACGTAGGACGGTATGCCGTCGCCGATGGGGCGGTGGCGGTGGCGGCGGCGCAGGCAGCGCCAAACGGCCTGCCGCTCTTCGTGCGGGATCCGGCGCGTCCCGACTCGGGCACGCCGCTGTTTGCCGAGCTGGATCTCTCTGAGCAGGAGATGTGGTTCAGCCCCTCCGCGGAGGAATACGCCCTGGCCAGAGCGCCGGACCGACAGGTGGGAATCACCCCGGCGGGGATCGGCCGGCGGCTGGCGCTGGCGTGGACGCTCCAGAGCCCCCGCCTGCTGTCGGCGGAGATCGTGCCGGCGGGGCAGCTGGTGCTGTGGCACCGGGCTGTTTCGGCGCGCCTCGACCGGTTTGCCCCGTTCGCGCGGTTCGGCGCGGCGTTCCCCGTGGTAGCGGAGCGTCGTCTGTTATGGCTCGCGTGGGGCTACGTCTCGAGTGAGGCCTTCCCGCTGTCGGTGCTGAGCGAGTGGCGCGGCCGGGGGGTGCGCTACCTGCGGAGCAGTTTGCTGGGCGTGGTGGACGCGTACAGCGGCGAGACCCAGGTATTCCTGGTGGACGATCCCGATCCCGTCAGCGCCGCGTGGGCGGCCCTGGCCCCGGACATCGTGCAGGGCCGGGGGCGCCTGCCGCCCGCGCTGGAGCAGCACCTGCGCTACCCCGAGGAGTTGTTCACCGCGCAGGTGCCCTTGGCCCTGGCCGGCGTGCCGCCGGGCTGGCCCGGCGGGCGTCGCCTCCCGGCCTTGGGCCGAGGGACCGACGACACGACGCTGATGGCGCCGCGCGAGCCCGGTTGGCTGGTCGGGACCCTGCCGGGGGATGATCGCCTGCGCCTCAGGCTGCGTCAGGTGGCGGAGCGCGGCGAGCCGGCGATGCTGGCGGCGGTGGCGGACGGCTACGTGGACCAGGGGCGCCCAGTGTTGCGCCTGGTACGGCTGGCGCAGCCCCTGGCGCACCGGGGTCCGTCGCGGTTCGCCGCGGCGACGGCCGGCGATTCGAATCCGAGCACCGCTGCGGGCCCGGTCACGACCCTGGTGTTTGCCGGCGGGGTCGTGAGCGTTCGGTCCGCGCTGGCCCGGCCCGCCCGGGACGACGACGTGCCGCGCCTGCTGGAAGTGGTGGCCGGTGCCGGGGGCGTGCTGGGCCGCGGTGCGGGCGCCGGGGCCGCGCTGCGTGACCTGAGCGCCGCTGCCCGGTTTCCCGGGGGATCCACCGCCGAATGGGCTGAGGCGCGGACCTGGTTCCGCCGGCTGGATGCCGCCCGCCGGGCAGGGGACTGGGGCGAGTTCGGGCGCGCCTACGAGCAGCTCCGGCGCCTGTTGCGCGCGTCCGCCGATACCGGGCCGTGACGTCCACCGCGATGTATCGAAGTCGAAGGAACCTTCAGACTTCACCAATCCCTGCTCGATATTCGATATTCCGGCGTGCCAACCACTCCGGGGTCCATCGTCGTGGCGCTGGGCGGCAATGCGCTCGCCCCGCCGGGCGAGCGGGCGAGCATCCACGATCAATTCCGTCACACCCGGGAGTCCCTGGCCCCGATCGTGGACCTGGCGGGCCTCGGGTGGCGCATCGCCATCGTGCATGGCAACGGTCCGCAGGTAGGGGACGAGCTGCTGCGCAACGAGGCAGGCCGCGATCGCGTGGAGCCGTTGCCCCTGGGCGTGTTGGTGGCGGCCACCGCGGGCTGGATCGGGTACATGATCCAGCAGTCATTGCAGAACGCGCTCCGGCGAGCGGGCGTCGAGCGTGAAGTTCTCACCATCGTGACCCAGACGGTGGTGGACGCCGGAGCGCCGGACGCGCTCCGGCCCACAAAACCGGTCGGCCACGAGCTCACGAGCGATCTCCTGGCCCGGTTGCGGCAGCAGGGGATCCCGGTGGGCCGGGATGCCGGCGGCCGCTGGCGGCGCCTGGCGCCCAGTCCGCTCCCGCTGGACGTGGTGGAGACCGACGCGGTGAAGCGGTTGGTGAACGACGGGAAAATCGTGATCGCGGCGGGTGGAGGTGGGCCGCCGGTGTACGCGGACCCCACGCTGGGATGGGAGGGGGTGGACGCGGTGGTGGACAAAGACCGGGTCGCGGCCATTCTCGGGACCCGCCTGGGCTCCGACACGCTCCTGATCCTCACGGATGTGGACGCCGTCTACCGTGGCTGGGGCACGCCGCGGCAACAGCCGATCCGGCGCCTCCGCGCGGCGGAGGCCGAGCAGCTGCTGGCCGGCCCGGATCTGGGCGCGGGGTCGATGCGGCCCAAGGTCGAGGCGGCCCTGCATTTCGTGCGGGGCGGTGGGCGGCGCGCGGTGATCACCCACCTGGCGCGAGGCCGAGCCGGTCTTGAGGACGAGACGGGAACCCTGATCGAAGGCTGAACGCTGAACAGCGAAACGTGGGAGGCGGTTGCGTGAACCTACATGAATTCCAGGCCCGGGCCTTGCTGAAACGCGCAGGCATTCCGGTTCCGGACGCCGACGTTGCGGAGACGCCCGCCGCGGCCGAGCGGATCGCGAAGAAGATCGGTGGGCCGGTGGTGGTCAAAGCCCAGGTCCACGCGGGAGGCCGCGGCAAGGCGGGCGGTGTGAAGCTCGCCAAGAACGCCGCCGAGGCCCGCGAGCGGGCGCAGCAGATCATCGGGATGACCATCAAAGGCCTGCGGGTGAACCAGGTCCTCATCGCACCGGCGGCGGACATCGCCTCCGAGAGCTACGTGGGGATCATCGTGGACCGCGCCAGCCAGCGCGCCGTGCTGATGGTGAGCCCGGCTGGTGGCGTGGACATCGAAGAAGTGGCCGCCACCACGCCCGAGAGGATTTTTCGCCTGGCCATTGATCCGAGGTATGGCCTGCTCCCCCACCAGGCCATGGCGATGGCGTTCCGGTTGTACCGGGGCGTCGAACAGGCGAGGCAGGCGGCCACGATCATGCGCCAGCTCTACGACGCGTTCTGGAGCGCCGGCGCCTCCCTGGTGGAGATCAACCCGCTCATCACCACGCCCGGCGGCCAGGTCGTAGCGCTCGACGCGAAGCTGGTGGTGGACGACAACGAGCTGGAACGCCGGCCCGAGATCGCGGCCTTGCGGGACACGACCGCCGAAGCGCCGGACGAGGTCTGGGCTCGCGACGCGGGACTCACGTACATCAAGCTCGACGGCAACGTTGGCTGCTGCGTGAACGGCGCCGGGCTCGCGATGGCGACCATGGATCTGGTGAAATACTACGGAGGGGAGCCGGCCAACTTCCTGGACATCGGCGGGAGCAGCAATCCCCAGAAGGTGGTGACCGCGCTCCAGATCATCACCGCGGATTCCAACGTGAAGAGTATCCTGTTCAACATCTTCGGCGGCATCACCCGGTGCGATGACGTGGCCAACGGCATTGTGACCGCGACCAAGCAGCTCGAGCTTGGCCGCCCACTGGTGATCCGGTTGACCGGGACCAACGAGCAACTGGCGGTGAAGATCCTGAAGGACGCGGGCTTCAGCGCCTTGACCGACATGGACGACGCCGTGCGCCGTGCCGTGGAACTGGCGCGGGAGGCCGCATGAGCATCTTCATCAACCGCCAAACCAAGCTGGTGGTCCAGGGCATCACCGGTCGCGATGGCTCGTTTCACGCCCGGCAGATGCTCGAGTACGGGACCGCCGTGGTGGCCGGGGTGACGCCGGGCCGCGGCGGTCAGACGTTCGAGGGCAAGGTGCCCGTATTCGACACCATGGCGGACGCGGTGGCGGCCACCGGGGCCAACGCCTCGGTGATCTATGTGCCGTCGCGGTTTGCCGCGGACGCCGTGTACGAAGCCGCCGACGCCGGCATCCCGCTCATCGTGTGCATTACGGAAGGCCTCCCGGTGCTCGACATGACCCGGGTCATGCCATACGTGCGGGAGCGCGGCGCCCGGCTGATCGGGCCGAATTGCCCGGGGCTGATCTCGCCGGGGGACAGCAAGGTGGGGATCATTCCGGGCCAGATCTGCCTTCCCGGACGGATCGGCGTCGTATCCCGAAGTGGGACCCTCACGTATGAGGTCATTCATCAGCTGACTCGCCACGGCATGGGCCAGTCAACTTGTGTGGGGATCGGGGGTGACCCCATCATCGGCACGAATTTCATCGACTGCCTGGCCGGGTTTCAGGCGGACGCCGCCACGGACGCCATCGTCATGATCGGGGAGATCGGCGGCACGGACGAGCAGAACGCGGCGCGTTACATCGCGGAGCACGTGCGCAAACCGGTGGTGGGGTTCATCGCGGGCCAGACCGCGCCGCCGGGTCGCCGCATGGGCCACGCGGGCGCGATCATCTCCGGGTCGAGCGGGACGGCCGCCGAGAAGATGGAGGCGTTGAAGGCCGCCGGTGTTGCGGTGATGCAGCGCCCGGCGGACGTCGTGCCGCTGCTCACGGAGCGGGTGGGTCGCGCATGAAGCTGGTGGACCTACTCGCTCCGGAACGGGTGTTGGTCCCGCTTACGGCCCAGAACCTGCGGGAGGCGGGTCAGCGGTTGATCGAAGCGATCATTGCCGCGGGGTTGAGCGGCGAGCCGACGGTCTTACGGGAGTTGGCGGCCGCCGCGCTTCCCGAGGACGCCGTCACGCTGGGTGGGCAAGCGTACTTCATCCATTTTCGCACCGACGCCGTGATGCGTCTGGTGGTGGCGTTGGGCGTCTCGCCGACGCCCATCGCGCGGCGCGGCGAGGTCCAGGCGCGCCGCGGGGCCCGCATCGTGGTCCTCATCGTGGGGCCGCAGAAGGAGGCCGCGGTGTACCTGCAGGCGGCGAGCGCCTTCGCGCGCACGCTGGGCCGGAGGGAGGTCGTGGACACGCTGCTCCGGGCGCAGACGCCGCAGGATGTGCTCCAGGCGGCGCCGCTGGCCGACGTCCAGCTGCCGGGGCAGCTCATGGTCCGGGATTTCATGACGTCGAAGGTCCTGTCGGTCCGTCCGGAGCAGACGCTGGAGTTCGCCGCGCGCCTGATGGTGGCCCACGGCATGCCGTCGCTGCCGGTGGTCAACGAATCGGGAGTGGTGCTGGGGATCGTGACGCACCGGGAGATCCTCCGGTTCCTGTTGCCCAAGTACGTGAAGCGCGTGAGCACCGGTGAATTCCTCGCGCCGGTGCGCCGCGATCCGTCGGACCGTCGGGACCCCAATGCCATTCCGGTCCGCGAGGCCATGGACCGTAGCGTCTTGTGCATCTCGGAAGATCAGACGCTGGCGGACGTCGCCAGCCTGATCGTGAACAAGGACATCGACCGGTTCCCGATCGTGCGGGACGGCGTGCTGGTCGGGTTCGTCACGCGCGGCGACATCGTGCGGCGGTTGTTTGGGCCGTAATTCGAGGCGATCAACCGGCGACCAAGGGCGACCACGGGCCCCAGTCCATTGGCAGATAGGAGACTATGCATACGCTCGCAATCGTTAAGCCCGACGCCGTGGAAGCAGGGAAGGCAGGCGTAATCCTCGCCCATTTGGAAGGGGCGGGCTTCAAGCTCCGCGCGGCGCGGCTGGTGCGGCTGACGCGACCGGAGGCGGAGGCCTTCTACGAGGTGCACCGGCAACGGCCGTTCTATTCGTCGCTGGTCGCGTTCATGACGTCGGGGGCCTGCCTGCCGATGGTGTTGGAACACGCCGATGCCGTGGCGCACCTGCGGACCGTCATCGGCGCGACCGACCCTGCCGAAGCCGCGGAGGGGACGGTCCGGCGGCTGTATGCCGAGTCCAAGGAGCGCAACGCCATCCATGCGTCGGACTCCCCGGACAACGCGCGGCGGGAAGTGGGGTTCTTCTTTCCGGAGGCGGAACTCCGAGGGTTGTGGGGGTAGCCGTGGCGTTTGACCGAAGTTGCAGTCAGGAATACATTTAGCGGCTATGTTACTGATTGACCTCCGGGCGCTCGAACACGGCTCGGTGGAGGTAGCAGGCTCCCTCGCGCCCGATGATCCTCGGCTGGACGGGCTCGACGTCCAGCTCGCCAAGGCGGTGACCGTGACCGGCCAACTGGCGGGCGCGGGCCCCGGCCGGTACTACTGGCGCGGGGAATTGACCACGACGGTGCGCGGCGGGTGCCGTCGCTGCCTGGTCCCCGTGGACGTGGTCGTGGCGGTGCCCGTTGACGTGATGTTCACCGAGGACCCCTCCGCCGACGATCCATCCGCCTGGGTCCTCGAGCCGCACGCGACCGTGCTCGACCTCCACGACACGGTCCGCGAGGAGTTGATTCTGTCAGCGCCGACGTATGTGTTGTGTCGTGACGACTGCCGGGGACTGTGCCCCGGCTGTGGCGAGGATTTGAACGTCGGGAGCTGTACCTGCCGCCCGTCCACGGACCCGCGCTGGGGTCCCTTGGACGCGCTGCGGAACGCGCTCCCCGAAGACTCGAGGTAACGCATGGCTGTCCCCAAGCGTAGAACGTCCAAGAGCAGAAAACGTAAGCGCCGCACGCACTACCGGGCACCGGCCATCGCGGTGCAGGCCTGCCCGCGGTGCGGTGATCCGCGGCGACCCCACCGGGTGTGTCCTAGCTGCGGGTACTACGGCGGCGTCAAGCGTTTGGAGATCGAGGACGCCAAGGCGTGATCCGGATCGCGCTGGACGCGATGGGAGGCGATTTCGCGCCCGACGTGCCGGTTCAAGGCGCGCTCGCGGCCGCTGACGAGCTCCCGCCGTCCGCCGAGATCCTCCTGGTGGGACGCCAGGCCGAGATCGAGGCGGCGCTCACCACGCACGGGGCCGGGCCGGACCGCTTCCGGATCATCGACGCGCCCGACGTGGTGGGCATGGGCGAAAAGCCGCTGGCCGCCGTGCGGGGGAAGCCCAAGTCGTCCATCGGCATCGGGCTGGGACTCCAGAAGCGGGGCGAGGCGGACGGCTTCATTTCCGCCGGCAATACCGGGGCGGTGATGGCGGCCAGCACCATCCTGCTGGGCCTCCACTCCGGCGTCCAACGGCCGGCCATCGGCATGCTGTTCCCCACCGGCGGCGAGCCGGTCCTGGTGCTGGACGGCGGAGCCAACGTGGATTGTTCGCCCCGAGAGCTCCAGGGGTTCGCTTACATCGGGGCCGTGTACGCGCGCGACGTGCTCGGGCGCTCCAATCCCACGGTCGGGTTGCTCAACATCGGCGAAGAGGAAGAGAAGGGGAACGCGGCGGTGAAGGAGGCTCACGCGCTCTTGAAGCACAGCACCCATTTTTCGTTCATCGGCAACGTCGAGGGACGCGACATCCTGGGCGGCACCTGCGACGTGGTGGTGTGCGACGGCTTCGTGGGGAACGTGGTGCTCAAGTTCTACGAATCGGTGGCGCGGTTGGTCCACGGCCTGCTGGACCGGGAAGTGGGCCGGGACGTCCTCGATTCACCCGCCATGCAGCGGGTGTTCCGGCTGCTGGACTACTCCGAGTACGGCGGGGCGCCGCTTCTGGGCATCCGCGGGGTCTCCGTCATCTGCCACGGCAGCTCGCCGCCACGCGCCATGAAGAACGCCATCCGGGTGGCGATCCAATCGGTACAGAGCCACTTGAGCCAGCACATCGGCGCCGAATTCGCGGGCGGCGAGGCGGTGGCGTGAAGCGCCCGTTCGTCGAGCTGGTCGGCACCGGCCGGTACGTGCCGGAGAAGATCCTCAGCAACGCCGACCTCGCCAGGATGGTGGACACCTCGGACGAGTGGATCGTCGAGCGGACCGGCATTCGCGAGCGCCGGATCGCCGGCCCGTCCGAAACGGTGGCGTTCATGTCCAAGGCCGCCGCGGAGCAGGTCCTGGCGGATGCCGGCATCGGGCCTGAGGATCTGGACGCCATCATCCTGGGGACCGCGTCGCCGGACCGCTTGCTGCCGTCCACCGCCTGCGATCTCCAGGCACTGCTGGGCGCCAAGAACGCGGCGGCGTTCGATGTCTCGGCTGCGTGCAGCGGCTTCCTCTACGGCCTCTCCATGGCGGAAGGCATGGTAGCGGCCGGCATGGCCCGCCACGTGCTGGTGGTGGGGGCCGAGCGCCTGTCCACCATCACCGACTATACCGATCGAGCCACTTGCATTCTCTTCGGCGACGGCGCCGGGGCCACGCTGGTGCGCCCGGTCACGAACGGCCAGCGGGGCATCCTGGCCGGCTATCTCAAGACCGACGGTACGCTGGCGCAGCTCTTGTATCGGCCCGGCGGGGGCGGCTGCCACCCCCCGGACCAGAAGCTCCTCGCGGACAAGGGCTACTTCATCAAGATGGCGGGCCGCGAGGTGTTCAAATCCGCGGTCCGCGCCATGGCGGACGCCTGCGACCGCGCGCTCCAGCTTGCCGGCATGACCGGCGAGCAGATCGACCTGCTGATTCCCCACCAGGCGAACATCCGGATCATCGAGGCCACGGCGAAGCATGCCGAGATCCCCATGGACAAGGTCTACGTGAACATCGACCGGTACGGGAATACCTCCGCGGCCTCCATTCCCATCGCCCTG
>Ga0209342_10001455_pt1 | contig 26568 bp, 13 predicted proteins | sample RifCSP16_2_FD_184023 | JGI IMG/M metagenome (GOLD analysis project Ga0209342, IMG submission 184023) | Soil microbial communities from Rifle, Colorado - Rifle CSP2_sed 16_2 (SPAdes) (version 2) | ecosystem: Environmental > Terrestrial > Deep subsurface > Rock core/Sediment | place: Rifle... | reverse complement strand
TGTTTATCGAAAAGCGCCCAGTCTGCAGGGTGCCCTGAGGGGCCGCCTGGATGGCAGGTCATCCCGTTAAAAGTCGCAGAAAAACAGCTCACAGCAGCGACGCCGCCTCGGAGGTCGGTCCCATGGCACTGAGTGCAACTGCTCGGGTTCGCAGGGTAGGCCGCCCGGTGCGCGGTATACCAGTCAGCAGGGTGTTTTCCCGTATTCGGGTCGAACTGCGCTTCCTTATTCGAGCTGCTGCATCCGGCGGCTGAAAGGATGAATACGCCGATCAGTACGAACAGTATTATGATTTTATTTACTTGTGACATACCTTACACCTCTCATTGTTCATGCGGCCGTGGCACGGAAAACACGACGCAGGGTTGATCCTTCCGTCGATCACGTGCTGGGTGAGATAATCTCCCCGGTGCGGGAGGCTCCTCTCGGGCGCATCTTTGAACTTATCGCTCGGTTTGATCTCTTCTTTGTGGGCGTGACAATCGGTACAGAAGGACTCGACGTGGCAGAGGTCGCATACCTCTTTCCGCTGCATTGCGTAAAACTTGTGTCGCGTGGCGAAATCCGGCGTATGGTTGAGCGCCGCCCGCTCGTCCTTATGGCAATCGCCGCAGTTCGGCGCAGCGGTGACCTCGACCGGGTGCCACTTGACCAGGCTTTTTTTCTGCGAGCACGCGTACATCCCTGCGACGAGGGCCGCCATGAGAAGCGCGAGCGTGAGTATTTTCAGATTCATTTTTTTCATTCTCTATTTTCCCCTTTTGGCGCCGTATGGGCTGCCGAAGTTATAGACGAACTTTACAAACCCCCTCACCTCTTTATCGTAATAGGGGTTATGCGCATATTCGATGTCCGCGGAGAGTCTGCCCTTTTCTATGACGTAATATCCGGAAGCGAGCGAAGCGGAGTACGCATTTTTTACGCCGTTGATCTCGACATCGTAGGAAACGGCAAAGAGGTCCGCGGTTATATCGGCCTTCCCGAGCTTTTTATAAGCGTATGCCCGGTAGTCATAGTATTTCAACGTATCCGTTTCACCGCTCATCCGGTGGAATGAGACACCCGTGCCCCAGTTTTTAGGATCGGAATACCTGAGTTTTGCGCCGTAATAATTCGCGTCTCCCGCAATATCATAACTATACTTTTTGTATTCCGCCGAAAGGCCGGTCTTGCCGAAGGAATAGGACAGCTCTCCCCCTTCGGTGGAAAGCTTTTCGTTCAGGTCGATGAGGCCCGTGGGCAGAAAGGTAAAGGCGCTCGTCGTGGTCCCGGTGAAGTAGTCCTTGTAGCTTATGCGCGTGGCCTCCGTGCGGAGACTGAAATTATAAAAAGGGCCGAGGAGCAGATTGTAGTTGTGCTGCATCCACGCACGGGTGAGCGCATTGTAGGACGATGTGCCGAGCACCTCCGCCCAGTTTACCGGCCGGAACCAGAGATCACCGCCTTCTTCCTCTCTGAAGTCAGTCCTGTTGTTCCTTTCCTTGAGATACGAGAACCCGAGCCTGTACAGGCCCGGATATGCCTCGCTGATCCTGCCGCCGTAGACGGCATCGCCGCTTCGGCCGTCAAAGTTCGTTTCAACCGGGACGCCGCCAAAGGCCGCCACCCTGACCCCGCGCACGAGGTCCGTTCGCGCATATGCGCCGTCGACCAGTTCCGAAACCACGCCTTCGCGTATGAAAAGCCTCCCAAGATCAAGCGCCGTATTTGCCGTGCTTTTCCGGATGGTAAGGTAGGCGTACTGCAGATCATTGTTTGTTTTCTTGCCGTACGATTCATCGGCAAGATCTGTCCTGGCCCAGCCGCCGAAATGGAATGAAACATTCTGTGAGGCAAGAGAAGCAAAATCCTCAGCTTTGAAATCGAAGTATTCGTAGAACGGCAGAAACTTGGAGGAGTCAACCCCCTCCCGTGACTGGAGATAGGTTTTTGATTGGCCCGAGAGGTCGCGGGCCATCGCAGACGACGATAAAATAAGGAACGCAGGCAATACAAGAGCCGATACACATAAACATAATCTCATAGAAGTGCACCCCCATAACAATTGTTCCGGTTTTTGGCGTCATCAGTCCGGCATGGCGGGCCGGCGCCTGCTTATTGTTGTCATGATATTCGAGAAGGGTCTGCCGTGTGACGGCTGATATGCCGCATTCATGTAAAGCGCGACGGTCGATTAATGCTAAAACTTCGGGATAGAATAAGTCAAGCTGAAGTTCTAATTTGAGGGCGCGCATGAGCGCTCGAAAAGATCAATCAGTACGGCAGCCGCAAGTCGTTATACGGTCGAGCAGAAGAATTTTTTCTTCGATGCGATGGAAATCGAATCATGAACCTGGCAGCCGTTTCCAGGAGCCCCGGCGTGTTCGCGTGACAAGATGAGAAGACGGGGTTTCAAGGCCGCCGAGCGATCTGAGGGGAGCGTCACGGGGTCTTCGGTTCACGATCCATTGCTTTTACGGTCTTAACCGTACGATCGCGATTTGTATTGATTTTGCCGGTGTTTTTCATTAATATTAAGGCGATTTGACTGAACGTGGTCCTGTCCGTAAATAGTCCTGTCCGTAAATAAGGCGATGGCGCAACCGTCCTCTCAACATATGCAGTCAAAGTCCGGCCTCACCATCCTGACGGGGGTCCTGGTCCTGTGCGGTCTGTACGCGAGCAGCCGGTACAATTATCTCCTCTTTCACAACCTTGCGGAACTCTTCAGCGTCCTCGTGGCCTTCCTTATTTTCGTCCTTGTCTGGAACACCCGCCATGTTCTGGACAACCGCTACCTGCTGTTCATCGGGATCGCCTCCCTGTTCTCCGGTGTCCTCGACCTGGTCCATACCCTTGCCTATAAGGGCATGGGCGTGTTTCCGGGTTATGATGCCAATCTGGCCACACAATTCTGGATAGCATTCCGCGCCCTTTTCAGTCTCTCATTTCTGCTGGCTCCGTTCTTTATCAAAAGAAATATAAACCCTGAAAAAACATTCACCGTCTACCTGCTCATTACTTCCGCAGTGATCGCGGCGATTTTCCTGGGACGTTTCCCGGACTGCTACATCGAAGGCAAAGGCTTGACTCCTTTCAAAATAATCGTCGAATACGTCATCTCCGCCGTCTTCCTGCTCGCTCTCGGTCTCTTGTTCAAGAACCGCACCGCTTTCGACGGAAGGGTTTTGCGGCTCGTGACGATTTCCCTGTTGAGTTCAGCGGCTTCCGAGCTGTCGTTCACGCAATATGTAAGCGTTTTCGGCTTCGCCAACATGGCCGGCCACTTCTTCGAACTTCTCGCTTATTACCTTATCTACAAGGCGATCGTCGTCACCGGCATCGTGGAGCCTTCCCGTCTTCTGTTCAGGAACCTCAAACTGAGCGAAGAGAAGCTCCGTGACAGCGAGGAGCGGTACCGGTCCCTGGTCGAGCTGTCTCCCGACGCCATAGCGGTGCATTGCGAAGGAAAATTCGTTTACATCAACCCTGCCGGGGTGAAGCTGTTCGGCGCCGCCGACGCCGGGGAGATCGTCGGCAGAGACGTGCTGGACCTGGTCCTTCCCGATTACCGGGAAACGGTCCGGGAGCGGATGCAGCAGAGCTATGAACAGCAGGTCTCCGCCCCGATGCGGGAAATAAAACTTCTTCGCATTGACGGACAGCCGGTAGACGTCGAGACCACCTCCGCGCCGACCACCTATGGCCGCAAACCCGCCACCCAGGTCGTCATCCGGGACATCAACGACCGCAAACAGGCGGAGCGGAAAATCGAACACCTTGCATCCTTCCCGAAATTGAATCCCAACCCGGTCCTCGAAGTGGACGCCCGAGGGAAGATCACGTTCCGCAACGAGGCAACGGCATCGGTCCTCAAGAGATTACAGTGCGGGGATGATGTGAGTGCTTTATTGCCCGGTGATATGAACGAAATATTGAAGGCCCTGGCGCAGGAGAGCGCGGCGCAGGTCGTATACCGCGCGGTGGAGATACAAGATGAGACCTTCGCGGAGACGATCCATCTTTCAAAAGAGCTGAATGTAGCGCGTATCTATGCAATCAACATCACCAGGCGTAAACGGGCCGAGGCGGCGCTGCGCACAGCGAACGAAGAGCTGGAAACACGGGTCCAGGAGCGGACCAGGGAACTGAGGATGGCCGTCGACTCGCTCCGGGAGGAAGTCGAGGAGCGTACACGGGCCGAAAACGACCTCACAACGGCCAAAGGGAAGCTCCAAAACACGCTTGAGAGCATCACCGACGGCTTCTTCACGCTTGACCGCGAATGGCGTTTCACCCATGTCAACAACGAGACCGTGCGTGAATGGAGAAAGAGCCTTGAATATCTCATCGGGAAGAGCATCTGGGATGTCTCGCTGAAAACTGCCGGGACGATCTTTGAAGAACAGTACCGCAAGGCCGTGAGAGAGCAGGTCCCCGTCGGTTTCGAGGCCTTCTCGCCCCTCATGGAGAGATGGGTGGAGGCGCGCGGCTATCCCGACGGAGAGGGCCTGTCCGTTTTCTTCCACGACATCACCGAACGCAAGGAAACCGAGCAGCGCACCGCGGTCACGAACGCCCTCCTCAAGCTCTTTGCCGAGAAGTTCGACCGTAAGGAGTATCTCGATGCCGCCTGCGAACTGATCCGCGAGTGGAGCGGCTGCCGCCATGTGGGTCTGAGGATCGCGGACGTGGACGGGAATATCCCCTATGAATCGTGCGTGGGCTTCAACCCGGCATTCCTTGAATCGGAGCGCATGCTGTCGGTCAAACGCGACCACTGCGCCTGCACCCGCGTTATCGCGAGGAAGCCTGAGCGCCAGGACCTGCCCGCCATGACCCGCGCAGGATCGTTCTATTTGAACAACTCGATGCAGTTTGTGGAAGGACTGACGGAGGAACAGAAAACAAGGTTCCGGGGCGTTTGCATCCGGAACGGGTTCACCTCAATCGCCGTTATCCCGGTCCTGGATCGCGGCGACGTGCTCGGCGCCATCCATCTTGCCGATGAGCGGGAGGGGATGGTCCCCCTGCGGCAGGTGGAGTTCCTTGAGAAGATGGCGCTCATCGTCGGCGAGACGGTGTACCGGTTCGGGATCGAGGAGGAGCTTCGCAGGAACTATGATGCCCTCCGGGAATCGGAGGCGCGCTACCGGAGTCTGGTCGAAGACGTCCGGGACATCATCTTCACGGTCAAGCCGGACGGCGCCATTACCTCATTGAGCCCCGCATTCGAGTCCATCACCGGCTGGCCGCGGGACGAGTGGATCGGAAAACACTTTTCCGTTCTGGTCCATCCCGCGGATGTGCCGTATGCCCTGGAGAGGTTCCGCCGGATTCTGAGCGGAAAGCCGCTTCCGCTGTTTGAGCTGCGCGGTCTCACCCGGTCGGGGGAGTACCGGCATTTCGAATTAAAGTTGTCCCCCGGGAGCCATCGGGGGGCGATTTCAGGCATCGCCCGCGACGTGACCGAGCGCAAACGCGCGGAAGAAGAGCACGCGCGCCTGGTCTTGGCCGTTGAGTCCGTGGCGGAGGCCGTCGTGATAACAGCCCCCTCAACAGGCGTCATCCAATACGTGAACCCGGCCTTCGAGCGGATCACGGGTTATACTAAGGAAGAAGCGCTTGGGCGCACGCTTCATTTTCTCGAAGGCGTAAAGCAGGATGAGGGGTATTACACGGGCCTCCGGGAAACGCTGATGCGGGATGGCGCCTGGAGCGGCAAGCTCAGCAATAAGAAGAAGGACGGCGCTTTGTACTTCGAAGAGTGCACGGTGTCTCCGGTCAGGAACCTGAACGGAGAGATCATCAACTATGTTTACCTCAAGCGGGATATCACCGAGAAACTGCGGCTCGAGTCCATTGCCGAGGCGGTCAACACGATGAACAACATCGGCTACGTGTTTTCGGGGATCAGTCATGAGATCGGCAATCCGGTCAGTTCACTGATGATCACACTGGACCTCCTGAAGAGCAAACTGGACACCAGCTCGAAGGAGACGATCTCCGAGTATGCGGACCGTGCGATGTCGCAGGTATCGAGGATCGATTATCTCCTGACCTCGCTCAAGAGCTTCAACCTGTACGAGACCCAGGACCGCCAGAACGTGCGGATGGGCGCCTTCATGGACAGCTTCCTGGCCCTCGTTTCAGAGGATTTCTCGAATAATGGCATAACGATCAGTGCCGTCATCGAGCCGGACGCGGAATGGGGGCATACGAACGCCCGGGCACTGCAACAGGTGTTGCTGAATGTCTTTACGAATGCCGCCGATGCCCTGGAGAACAGGACGAACCCGACGATCAACCTCCACGTGTCCCGGGGTACGGGAACGATCAGCATAGGGGTCGAGGACAATGGATGCGGGATGACCGGCGAACAGCAGGCAAATCTCTTCAAGCCTTTCCACACGACCAAACGGCATGGTACAGGCCTCGGCATGGTCATTGTTAAAAATATGCTGACCAGGATGAACGGCTCCATCGAGATCAAAAGCCGCGAGGGTGCGGGAACGAGCGTTTCTATCACGATTCCAGAAGGGGACCATGGAAGACAGCAGCCCTAAAAAGACGGTCCTGGTCATTGACGACGACAGGGTTTTTTGCGCCGCGGTCAAGGAATACCTGGCCAGTAATTCCGTGGACGTTTTGGTCAGCCACACGGCGTCGGACGGGCTTGCCGTCTGCTCGCAGAAGGAGATCGATGTGGTCCTTCTTGACCAGCAGCTCCCCGATGCGGAAGGCCACACGCTCTGCCAGTCCATTCTGAAGTACAACGATCAGACCAAGATCATCTTCGCGACCGCTTACCCGAGCTTCGAGCATGCCGTCATGGCCCTCAAGTCAGGGGCCCACGACTACCTCAAGAAGCCCTTTAAACTGGCGGAGCTGGGCCACGCCGTGGAGCATGCGCTCCGGACCCTGGAACTGGAGCGGTTCGAACAGATCCAGAACTTCCGGAGTGAACGGGAGGGTGATGAGGCCGTCATCAGCAGCGGGACCGGCCTCGCCGATACGTTGAAGATGGTGGAGCTCGCGGCCTCTTCGCGATCGTCCGTTCTCATCACCGGCGAAACAGGCACCGGCAAGAGCCTCCTGGCAAAGGCGATCCATTACAAAAGTTCCGCTCGCCGGGAGCCTTTTATCGCCATAAACTGTACAGCGCTGCCGGAGAGCCTGATCGAGGCCGAGCTCTTCGGCTACGAAAAAGGGGCCTTTACCGGGGCCGTGAAATCCAAAAAAGGGATCTTCGAAATGGCTGAAGGGGGGACCCTGCTGCTCGATGAGATCGGGGACATGCCCCTTCACCTTCAGGCAAAACTGCTCGGCGTTCTTGAAGATAAAAAAGTGATAAGACTTGGGAGTGAATCATTCCACTCGGTCAATGTGCGGATCATAACCGCTACCGGCGTGGACATGGAGTCATCCCTGGGCAGGACTTTCCGGAAAGACCTCTACTACCGTCTGAGCGTTATCCGCATCCACATACCGCCCTTGCGGGAGCGGCGCGGCGATATCCCCGCCCTGTGCAACCATCTGCTGAAGCAGATCGCCGGGGGGCGTGAGATCAAGATCGAGGACGATGAACTTGCCAGGCTCGCATCCTACGCGTGGCCCGGGAACGTCCGGGAGCTGAAAAATATTCTCGAAAGAGCATACCTCCTCCAGAAAGGGTCGGAATTTCAGCCATCGGAACTTCTTGGAAAAATGTCCGAGGTGAATAAATCATCCCCCTCCGCATGTACGGACAAACCGGAAAATCTCTCACTTGAAGATATGGAGGCCCGGCACATCAACTATGTACTCGACAAATTTTCCGGCAATCATACGAAGGCGGCTGATGCCCTCGGAATATCCCGTTCAACTCTCAAGAGAAAACGCAAAACACTGTCCTAAGATAGCACTATTGGTTCAGAACAGGACATCCAAAATGACCCGGCTCCACGTGTCCCGTTCAAAAACGTCACGGTAACTCCACGAAATTTAATACCTCTTGCCATAGTTTCAACCTGGCATTAGTCTTGCTATATCCAGCTTAAGTAGTAATCCCGCCGCTGAGTACGCATTGCTCATAAAAGTACAACCATAACGCTGCTGTCATGATCATTCAATCCCGGGATGATGAGATCGTAATGAAGAATATTCTCGTTTTAGACGACAACAAGGATCTTTTGGACGGCATGTCCGCGCGTCTGTGCAATTATTTGAAAGGCTGCAACATCCTGACCGCATCGGACGGGGCACAAGGAATGGATATCCTGAAATCCGTATCAATAGACTTGATCCTGACCGACCTCTCCATGCCGGTCGTGAACGGATACACGCTTATCGAACATGCAAAAAAGCACTACCCCTCTGTTCCCGTATGCGTGATGACCGCCGGCTGCTCGCCTGACGTCATCAGGAGGCTGCAGTCGTTGGGCGTCGGACGCTGGATAGAGAAGCCCTTTCAGTTGGAGAAACTCGCTCATATGATCTCCGAAGAACTCAAACTGGAAGGTCATGCTGCACCGTAAATAAGAATCCGATATGGACTTTATTAAGGAGGGACTTGTCATGAGTGAATATACGCGCTCGAACCTGCGCAGGATCTTCGCATACTGTTTGACTGCCTGTGCGGTCGTGTTCTGTTTCTCGCTTCATAATGCTCATGCCTTTACCGTGAACGTGGTCGGGTGCGACCAGTACAACAACTGCAACCTGCCGGTCAGCGGGTTCCGCTGGCTCCTGGAGGAGGACAATACCAACCAGTCGCCTCCGGGGGTGCGGGTGGCCGACAGCATCGGCGTGGACATCCATAAGAGCCATGCGCCGGTGGCGGCAAAAGGAACGTCGGCGAACACCACCATCACCGTCCCGGATTCCACCAAGCGTTACTTCATTTCCGTCCTGCCTGATTCAGGGTTCGCCATGGGCGGCGCACCCGTACCCGTCGGCGCCGGTACTGTGACCATCAAGGTTCATCAGTATCCCATCCCGACCGCTCAGGTTTCCATCCTGGTCTTCGAGGACCATTACCCCATAAACAACGTGTTCGATCCCGGCGAGCGGGGGCTCACCGGGTTCACCATCGAGATCGCCGACCTGGCGGGGCCGGTGACGCAAGACGCATTCGGCAATCCCCTGGGTGTGATCACCACCTGCACCCAGGCCGAGGTTGACGCCGGACTGCGCAACTGCACCACTGTGGGCGAGGTGGTCATCAAGAACCTTGCTCCCGGCAAGTACGGCATCAGGGCGATCCCGCCCACGGGTACGATCTGGGTCCAGACGTCCACCATCGAAGGCACGTTGACCGTGGACGCCTGGGTCAAGGCCAATGAGCCGCGGAAGTTCTTCGAAGGCTTCGGCACGGGCTTCTACCATGTGTTTCTGGGATATGTGAATCCCGGCGGCCTGGCGTGGGCCCTGAGCCCGCCCGGGGGCGTCGGGACCATCACGGGCCGGAATGTTTACAACCATTTTGCGCGTCCGCCAATGCTTCAGGGGTTTTATGCCGGTCCCCCGGTGTCCGAGTGCTGGATCGGTTTGAACGACATGACGACCATGCAGGGACTTATCGCTGTGCCCTGTGATGCGAACAGTAATTTCACCATCAGCGGTGTTCCCGCGGGCACCTATCAGATCGTTACGTGGGACAAACCCCTGGACGCCCTGTTCGGGTTCAACACCGTCACCGTGCCGGTGGGTGGAGGTACGGTTGACCTCGGCAACGTTCTTTCGTTCCGGTGGTTCGGGACCTTCAAGGGATCGGTCTTCCTGGATAACGATGGGGACGGGTTCCGGGACTGCGTCACGGCTGACTGTAACAACGTCCTCGCCGGCGACGAGGTGGGCATCCAGGAGCAGAACATCAATATCCGCTTCCGGGACGGAACGGTCTACCAGGCCCAGCCCACGGACGTTATGGGCGAGTACGAGTTCTCCGAGGTCTTCCCCTTCTTCAAGTGGCTCGTCACCGAAGTGGACTTCGCCCGCTTTAAGGCCACGGGCATGACTACGGCAATCGATTACGGCGGGCCGATCCCTGCGGCCAACGGCTGGGCCATGCCGTCCTTTGACGCGCTCAATCCCCAGCCCCAGGCAGAGGTCAATACCAACACAGGCAACAACTGGTCCCGGACCGAGATCGGTCCTGTCCTCACCCAGGGCATGCACCTCTTCCTCAATCAGACGAACGTGATCGACTGGGGCAAGCAGGCCTATGCCACGGGCGAGAACGGCGGCATCACGGGAATCGTTTTTTATTCCACCACCCGGGCAGAGAACGACCCGCGGTACGGGGCAGCGGAGCCCTGGGAGCCGGGCATTCCCCGGGTGCAGGTGAACCTCTATAAGGATGCGAACAGAGACGGAGTGGTCGACGATATCAACCCGCCTCTGGGGATCCAACTGGCCGATGTGGACAACCCTCCCCTGGGCTGGTCCGACGGAACCCCTGGCAAAGGGACAGAAGATATCGACCGGAACGGCAACGGGGCCTTCGATCTGGGCGACGCTATTGAGGTCGCCACGACGGACAGTTGGGACGACAATCAGCCCACGGGGTGCATCCAGACCCTGCCCGTGATCAACGGCGTTCAGGTGAAAGAGTGCTTCGACAACTTCGGGACCTGGAACCAGGTGCGTCCCGCGATTTTCGACGGCGGCTATGCCTTCGGGTCTCCCGCTGGCGGGACCCTTGCGTCCGGCACGTACATCGTCGAAGCCGTTCCGCCTCCGGGATACGTGCTCGTAAAAGAGGAAGACAAGAACGTGGATTTCGGCGACGAGTATACGCCGAGCCCGCTCCTGCTGCCGCCGGCGTGCGTGGGCGCTTCCCATCTTGTTCCTGCGGAGCTGAGCCTCTTCCCCGGCATACCCGCGTACTACGCGGGCCAGACCAGGCCGCTCTGCGACCGCAAGCAGATCACCGTTTCGAGCGGCAAGAACGCCGCAGCCGACTTCTACTTCTTCACCGAGGTGCCCAAGGCGGCCCGGGCAGTCGGCTTCGTGAACAATGATCTCGCTGCCGAGTTCGACCCGAACAGCCCGATCTACGGCGAGAAGTCAGCGCCCGCGTGGATCCCCGTCTCGTTCCAGGACTGGGCGGGAAACGAGATCATCCGCGTGTATACCGACGAGTTCGGCAGCTATAATGCGCTGCTGCCCTCGACCTTCACGGCGAACATAGCCGCACCCTCGGGTATGTCGCCGAACATCGTCACCATCATCCTGAACCATCCGCTCCTTCCGAACGGCGCCATCGACCCCCACTACGAGCCGAGCTACGCCGTCGTGCCATGGCAGTTCCAATTCATGCCGGGCGCCACGTCGTACCTCGATACGCCCATCGTTCCGGTGGCCGCTTTCGTCGGGTTCCCCAAGAGCGGCGCCGACCTGGAGCCGGCGGACGGCACTCCCGTCATCTCGGCAGTGAGCGGGCCTGAGGGCGGCCCCCTCGTGTGCAGCGAAACAGGCGGAGATATTACGATCACCTCGGCCGGTTCCGTGCAGGTCCCCAACCCCGATTACGACCCCGCAAACGGGAGCCCCGCGCTCATTACCCGGGACTTCGGTTTCGGAGCAGCACAAGGGACGGTCAAAGCAGGAACTGCATCCCTCGCGGTCGTGACCTGGTCGAGCGGCTCCATCTCGGCAACAGTACCGGCCGGCCTGGGCACCGGCCAGCTCACAATCACCCGGGGCGACAACGGCACGTCGTCTGAAATCGGCGTGACGGTCCATTCCGTCAATTGCGCCGCCGTCACCCGCCGCCACGTGACCACGGGCAGCTCGATCCAGGCAGCCATTGACGCGGCATCGCCAGGCGACATCATCCTGGTCGATCCCGGCATATACCACGAGAACGTGATCGTATACAAGAACGTTATTCTCCAGGGCTCAGGCGCGGGCGCTTCGATCACCGATGCCGATGCAACGCGGATCTACGCCAACCCCAGCCCCGCGGACCGGCTGACGGCGTGGCACAACAAGGTGCAGGCGATCCGCGGTAATGACCCCTTCATCGCGAATGAAGCGCCGGGCATCCTGGTCTTCGGCGACGTGCCCGACTCCGGCTTCCCCCTGGCGCCTGTCTTGACGCCCATGATCGACGGCTTCATGATCTTCGGCGCGGTCCAGGGCGGCGGCGTCCAGGTTTACAACGGGGCCGACTTCCTCGAGGTCAGCAACAATAAAATCCGGGGCAACCAGGGCGGCTACGGCGGCGGCGTCACCGTGGGCTCGCCCGACGCGGGCGTGGGCCAGCTGGCAAACCTGAACGTGACGGTCCGCCATAACCGGATAACCGGCAACGGCGCGCTTTTCGGCGGCGGCGGGATCATGATCGCATCGGGCGCGGACAACTATCTGGTCCTGAACAACATCATCACCGGCAATCTGTCGCGCTGGAACGGCGGCGGCATCGCCCACTCCGGTCTGAGCGATAACGGCGTTATTGCCGGAAACAAAATAACCTTCAATGAGGTCTTCTTCGGCGCCGCCGTGGGCGGCGACGGAGGCGGCATCTACGTTGCCGGCGCAGGCGCCAACGGAACGCTTCCCGGCGCCCTCAATACCGGCGCAGGCGACGTGACGATCTCGGAAAACCTGGTCCAGGGCAACCTTGCCGGTTCCGGCAGCGGCGGCGGCATCAGGGTCACGTGGGTGAACGGCGCCGACGTGCTCAGCAGGGCCTATGCGCTCGAGATCGTAAACAACATGATCGTGAACAACGTGGCGGGATACACGGGCGGCGGCATTGCGCTGCGGGACGTGTCGAACTCCGCGATCGTCAACAACACCATCGCGAACAACGACAGCACGGCCACGGCGGCGCTGGCCTTCGCAGCCGGATCCCTCGATTCCACGCCCCAGGGCGCCGGCATCGTCGCAACGGCCCACAGCGGCGCGCTTGCGGACGCAACCGGCCAGGTGTTCTCGAATCCCGCGCTCGTGAACAACATCATCCGGCAGAACCGGTCGTTCTACAACGACCATGCGCTGAACAACGGCGCAGGAGGGCTCGCGCCGAACCCGACCATGCCGTACTGGGACCTCCAGGTGGCGGGCGCCGCGGGCGCACTCAATCCGCAGTACTGCCTCCTGACGGACACTACGGGATATGCAGCCACGAACATCTCGGGTGACCCGCTGTTCACGGCCGCATATGTGAATACTCTCGCGTCCTCCACGGTTCTCGACGAAGGCGGAAACGCCATCACCGTGCGGTTCACGCCCGTGAAACCCGCGGGTGATTACCACATCGCTGCAACCTCTCCTGCCGTGGACAAGGGGAGCGCTGCCGGCAGCCCTGTGGTCGACTTCGACGGCGACGCCCGGCCGAACGGCTGCGTGGACATCGGCGCGGACGAGGCAGGGGCGCTGATATTCAGCATCACCGCGACGGCAGGCCCGAATGGTACGATTATCCCGTCGGGCGCGTGGTCGGTCCAGTGCGGCGGAAATGTGGTGTTCACCATCACGCCTGACGCGGACTACCGCCTCTCGCTGCTCACGGACAACGCGGTCGACGTGACCGGGTCCGTCGTGAACAACCGGTATTCCCTCACGAACGTGACCATGGACCATACCGTGCACGCTGCTTTCGCGCCCACGCCGAACATCCAGGTCAGCCCCGCGTCGCTCAGCTTCGGAGGCGTGCTGCTGTTCAGGACGAGGACCCTGTCGCTGACGATACAGAACACCGGACCGGGCGACCTGAACGTGTCGGACGTGACGATCAACGGTCCCAACGCAGCGATGTTCCAGGTGACGAACTGGACCGGCCCGCTCACGATCGCGCCGGGAGGGAGCAGCACGTTAAGCGTCGTGTTCCGGCCCACGACGAGAGGGAACAAGACCGCGACCCTGCGCATCTCGTCGAACGACCCCGACACGCCGGTCCTGAGCGTGCCGATGACAGGGAGCGGGATTTAAAGTGAGAAACGCACAGAGCATGGTGCATGGGACAGGGAAGAATTTCACCTTTTGCCCTCAGCTCTATGCTCTCTGCGAGTAGTTAAGAAAGGAGTCCACTATGAGACCACGGCGCATGATCCTAATGATGGTTTTACCCCTGCTCGTGATTACGTTTCCGGCCCTGCCCGCCTCGGCGGCCATCAACGTGCAGTGTCCGGGCGACACGGACGGCGATGCCGTCTGGGCTGCTCCTGAAGCACAGCCCGGCAATACCGTCTGCATCCATCTGACCGCCGGCGACGGGTTCGTCACCATGGCCGACGGGAAGCTCCAGTACATGTTCGGCTTCTCCGACGTGACCGGCACGCCGCCGCACATGGTCATGGACAGGGGCATGCTCGCCGCGAACTTTGCGGCGCCCACGATCAAGGTCAAGGAAGGCCAGAACGTGTACCTCTCGCTCAGCAACGTGGGCATGATCATACGGCCCGATCTCTTCGACCCGCATACGGTCCACTGGCACGGGTTCCCCAACGCTGCGTCCATCTTCGATGGCGAGCCCATGGCGTCCATCTCGGTCAATATGAACGCAACGCTCACCTATTACTACCAGGCCCCGGACCCCGGCACGTACATGTACCACTGCCACGTGGAGGCGACGGAGCACATGCAGATGGGCATGCTCGGGAACCTCTACGTTACGGCGGCCCAGGACGACCTGCCGAACGGCACGCCCTTGAATCATAACGGCAGTACTTTCGTGCACACAACGGGAAATAAGTACGTCTACAACGACGGCGACGGGTCAACCTACTATGACGTGGATTTCCCCATACAGATCCACGCCTTCGATTCGAACTTCCACGACCTGCATCTTGACGTGCAGCCCCTGCCCTTTGCCATGATGAAAGACAACTATCCCATGCTGAACGGCCGGGGGTACCCCGACACGGTAAATCCCAACCCCCTGACCCCACCCATGGAAAATATGGAGAAGGTCTCGCAGGCCGTGAGCTCCCTCGTTACGACAAACGCGGACCGGAAGGTCCTGCTGCGCATTTCGAGCCTTTCGACCATCGATTTCTTCACCCTCACGGTGCTCGGCATCCCCATGAAGGTGGTGGGCAAGGACGCGAAGCTGCTGCGGAGTTCCACGGGCCAGAACCTGTACTACACGACCAATTCGGTGACCCTCGGCGGTGGAGAATCGGCGGACGTGATCCTCGACACCACCGGCGTTGCGCCCGGGACATATTTTCTGTATACCACGAACCTGAACAACCTGAGCAACAATACGGAAGATTACGGCGGCATGATGACGGAGATCGTGATCAATTAGGGCATGGCGCATGGGGCATAGCGCATAGGGTTTTTGCTTTACCCTAAGCCCTTTGCCCTCTGCCCTATGCTATAACCGAGGAGGAATATATGCGGAAATTATCCGTTAGAACAAAATGGCCGGTCATGATCATCATGGCCGTGCTCTTGACGATACCGGTCGCTGCGCATGGCGCGATCCAGGGGGCGACCGGAACGACGTTCAACCTCACTGCCGTGGCCGGCCACATCAGTACGGCGGACGGCAACAGCATTTACATGTGGGGCTACGGGCTGAACGGTGTCATGCAGTATCCCGGACCCACGCTGATCGTGGACCAGGGCGCGAGCGTGACCGTCAACCTGACGAACAGCCTGTCCGTGCCCGTGTCCATCGTTTTTCCGGGCCAGAGCGGCGTGAGCGCCGTCGGCGGCGTACCCGGCCTCCTGGCGCAGGAAGCGCCTCCTAACAGCGGTACGGTCTCCTATACCTTTACGGCTTCCCAGCCCGGGACGTACCTCTATTACAGCGGCTCGCAGCCCGAGCTGCAGATAGAGATGGGGCTCGTGGGCGCCTTGATCGTCCGGCCCACAATAAACCCGACGACGCAGGCGTATAATCACGCCGACTCGCAATTCAGCAGGGAATATCTCTTCCTTCTGAGCGAAATGGACCCGACCATCCATGAGAATGTGGAAGCGGGGATGATGGGCCTTGTGGATTTCACCAGGTACTTCCCCGTGTACTGGTTCATCAACGGCCGGGCGGCCCCGGACACCATGTCGAGTGCGAACGCACCCTGGCTGCCGACCCAGCCCTATAACTGCATGCCCATGATGCATCCCGGAGACCGGGTGCTCATGCGCATGATCGGGGCCGGGCGCGACATGCATCCCTTCCACACCCACGGCAATCACCACAAGATCATCGCCCGCGACGGCAGGCTGCTGTCGAGCAGCGTCGGCGCGGGAGCGGACCTGGGAGAGTTTGCGTTTACGACCACGGTCGTTCCCGGCTCGACCGCGGACGCGATCTTCACCTGGACCGGCGAGAAGCTCGGCTGGGACCTGTACGGCCACACCGGCCCGAACGGGGAAATAGGGGCCGCATGCACCGCGGCTGGAATGCCGATGGAACCGGGCGAGTATGAGGCCGACCACTGCAAACCCTTCCCGGTGATTCTGCCGGGCCAGCTCGAACTCACCTTCGGCCAGTTCTACAGCGGCAGCCCCTTCCTGGGCGCGATGGGGTCGCTGCCGCCCGGCGAAGGCGGGTTCAACCCGAACGGCGGGTTCTTCTTCATGTGGCACTCCCATGCCGAGAAGGAGATCACGAACTTCGATATTTTCCCCGGCGGCATGTTGTCCATGATGCTGATAGAACATCCGAACGTAATGCTCATGAACCCATAACGGCAGAAGGAGAGATGATATGCGAACGAGAATACGAAAAACAAAATCCATTCAATTCATGCTCGCCGCGGCCTTTCTGCTCTGGATGGGCGGGAGCGCCTCCGCGGCCGAGTACTGGCTTCGGGCCGAGACGATCACGAAGACCATGCCCGATGCGACGACCGTGGCAATGTGGGGGTATGCGTTATGTACCGACGGGACCTATTCAACATGCGATGCGGCCGGAGTACCCGGACCGGCATTGACCGTCGGCCCCCTGGATGCTTCTCTCACGATCCATCTCCGGAACAATTTGGTGGAACCGGTATCGATCGTCATTCCGGGGCAGCTCGCCTCAATGACACCGGTGAAGTTCACTCCTGTCGGCGATACCAGGCAGAGGGTGAGGTCCTTCACTGCCGAAACCGCTCCGGGGGCAGAAGGCATATACACGTGGACTGCCGTCAAGCCCGGAACGTATCTGTATCAGAGCGGCACGCACCCGGCGGTCCAGGTCCAGATGGGTCTCTACGGGCTGATGAAAAAAGATGTTGCGGCAAACCAGGCATATAACACGCCTGCCGCAGCGTACGATACCGAAGTCGTTCTCCTGGTGAGCGAAATCGATCCCGTCATTCACGGCCATGTGGCCGGCGGTACGTACGGCACACCGCCCCCGCTGGGCATCACCAGCACCATGAACTATGAGCCGAGGTACTTCCTCATAAACGGGGAGCCGTTTACGTACGGTTCCAGCGCCATACCGGCAGGGACCCCGGGCCAGAAAGCGCTCATCCGCTTCCTGAACGCGGGGCTCAAGGACCGCGTCCCCGTTATTCAGGACCTGTACCTGAACGTTCTTGCCGAGGACGGGAACCTTCTGCCCTATCCGAAAAACCAATATTCGCTCATGCTCCCGGCAGGCAAGACCATGGATGCCGTGGTGACGCTTCCGGCGACGCCCGGTTACATCCCGGTCTATGACCGCAGGCTGGGGCTCACGAACTGGACGGCGACGGCAGGGGGCCAGCTTGCGTACCTCAAGGTCGCCGATGCGACGCAGTACATCTTGACGACGACGAAGATCGGAACGGGCAGCGGTACGATCATCGCGACGAGCGCACCGGGCGGGATCAACTGCGGCGCCGACTGCTCCGAGACGTACAACGCAGGCACGACCGTAAAACTCACCGCCGTTCCGGCGCCGGGTACTGCGTTCTTCGGCTGGTCGGGCGGGTGCATGAACACCACGGGGGACTGCATCCTCACCCTGGCCGCCGACACGACGGTTACGGCGGACTTTACGCTCGCGAATACGATCATTGCGACAGCCGGATCCGGCGGAACGATCACCCCGCCGGGAACGGTGACGGTCATCACGGGCGCGGACCAGACGTTCGTAATTACGGCGAATGCCTGTTATCAGATCACGGACGTCATCGTTGACGGCGCATCCGTCGGCGCGGTAACGACGTACACATTCCCTGCGGTGAACGGCGATCATAGCATCACCGCGAGCTTCTCACAGCTTACCTACGGCATTACTGCTTCAGCGACCGCGGGCGGAACGATCGCCCCCTCCGGGACCGGCATGACAGCGAATTGCGGTTCCAACGTCACGTTCACGTTGACGCCCGCCGCCGGCTACGTGTTGTCCGCTCTTACGGACAACAGCGTTGATGTGCTCGCGTCCGTAGTGAACGGCGCCTACACGATCACGGATGTCATGGCTGATCATACGGTCCTGGCGACGTTTACGGCGATACCGGACATTCGGGTCACTCCCGCTTCCCTGAGCTTCGGAAACGTGCTCCTGTTCAGGACGAGGACCCTGTCCGAGACCATGAATAACGCCGGCGCGGCGGATTTGATCGTCTCGAATGTCGAGATCATCGGAGCCAATGCCACGATGTTCACGGTGACAAACTGGACCGGAGCGAGGACAATTGCGCCCGGCGGGAGCAGCAGTCTGAGTATCGTGTTCCGGCCCACGTCGAGGGGGCTGAAGACCGCTACGTTACGGATAACCTCGAATGACCCCGATACGCCGGTTGTGGAAGTTCCCTTGAGCGGGTACGGGATTTAACAGCGCGGAGAGCATATGACAATGAGAGCGTTTTTGTCGATATCAAACCTTGAATCCCGCAGTCGCCGCATGAAAGCTCTTATGTGTCTGCTCATGACCGCCTTCGTACTGCCGGCCGGCTGCGCAACGCATGGGATGAAAAGCGCGAGCATGGAAGAACAATGGGGGGTCGAGGTGCAGAGCCTCCGGCTCACAGCCGGGGGATACATGCTCGACTTCCGCTACAAGGTCACAGACCCCGAGGCCGCGAAGCCCTTGCTGAACCGCCAGGTGAAGCCTTTTCTCATCGACCATGCAAGCGGCGGCAAGTTTCTGGTGCCGGACTCTCCGAAGGTGGGCGCCTTGCGCCAGTCCACGCGGGACCCCGTTGCCGGGAAGCACTACTTCATGTTCTTCGCAAACCCCGGCAAATTCCTGAAGCCGGGGAGCACGGTCACGGTGGTGATAGGGGATTTCCGGGCGGAGAACCTGATGGTGGAGTGAGGGCGCTTTTGCCACGGATAGACACGGATGCACACGGATGTAACGTCCGTGAGGAGTAAGGGGTAAGGGGCTAAGCAATACGATGACCCATACGGCAATGAGAAAATTCGTTATCTTGTTCTTAAGCGGCTTCCTGGTGTGCGCTGCTTCTGCCGCGCAGGGGAGAGACAAGGCGCGTGATCTCCAGGAAGCACTGCAAACGCTCGGCCCCGATGACGAGATAGCGGTCATCGTGAAGTTCGCCGACAAGGTTGATGTCAGGCAGTTCAAAGACAAGGGCAAAGCCCAGCGCGGGGCGAAGATGATCAAGGCGCTCAAGGAAAAAGCGGACAGGACCCAGGGGCCGGTGAGGGCGTTTCTTGAGAAGAGAAAAGCAAAGCATATGAAGCCACTCTGGATAATAAACGGCATCGCAGCCACGGTTCCTGCCGGTGCAGTCCGCGAACTGGCGCTCCAGCCGGGGGTCGAGAGCATCAGTCTCGATTATACTCTGAGCGCGCCGGTCACAACGACGGGTACCGCAGCGCTCCCTGAATGGAACTTGAGCGCCATCAACGCGCCTGCGCTCTGGTCATTGGGATATACGGGAACGGGTGTCGTGGTGGCAAACATGGACACCGGAGTTGATCTGAACCATCCGGATTTACAGAGTAAGTGGCGCGGCGGAAACAATAGCTGGTACGACCCGAACGGAGAGCACCTGACGCCGTATGACGCGGACGGCCACGGAACAGGCACCATGGGAATAATGGTGGGAGGAGACGCAGGCGGATCAACCATCGGCGTGGCGCCCGGCGCCCGGTGGATCGCGGTCAAGATCGTCAACGACGCAGACACGGCAGCATACAGCGTCATCCATCAGGGCTTCCAGTGGCTCCTTGATCCCGACGAGAACCCGGATACAAATGACGCGCCGGATGTGCTGAACAACTCCTGGGGACTGGACGCCGTAGACGAATGCAACACCGAGTTTCAGTCTGACATCCAGGCGCTCAAGGCGGCGGAGATATTCGTTGCCATTGCAGCAGGCAACTCAGGGCCAAACTATTCAACGAGCGTCAGCCCGGGAAACTATCCGGGGTCCTTTCCCACGGGCGCCGTCGATCAAAGTCTCATCGTGGATTATTCAAGCAGCAGAGGACCTTCGGCGTGCGACGGTTCAATATATCCCGAACTGGTAGCGCCCGGGGTGAACATAAAAACAGCAGACATGACGTTTGGCGGAGTTGTTTCGAACTCGTACCGTTATGTCGACGGGACCTCCTTCGCCTCTCCTCACGTGGCAGGGGCAGCAGTATTGTTGTTGAACGCCTTCCCCGGCTTGACAGTTGCCAGGCTGGAATCCGTGCTCATGAATTCGGCTGTTGATCTGGGCGTGACGGGGGCGGATAACGACTACGGGTACGGAATGGTCGATGTGTACGGGGCATTCATTGCGTTAGCGCAGCCCGACATTTCAGCCTCACCGCTTTCCGTGGATTTTGGGACCGTCCTGCTGTTTCGGACATCGTATAAAACTGTGACGATAACGAATAACGGGACAGCAGAACTCGCCGTCACGAGCGCCACCATTACAGGCACGGATGCAACGATGTTCGGGCCCACGAACTGGACCGGCAGCGCTATGGTGGCGCCGGGCGGGAGCACGAGCCTGAAAATCGTCTTCCGGCCCACGTCGCGGGGGCCGAAATCAGCAGTGCTTACAATTGCGACAAATGATCCTGATACACCCTCAGTGACGGTTATCCTCAGCGGAAGCGGGAGGTAGATTTTATGAAACGATCAGCACAGTGCCAAATAAAAGGATTAAAAGGTCAACAAAGACAGGAGGTAACGCATATGTTAAGGCCCGAAACAGCGAACATTAGGAAAAAGAGAGTAATGTCCCTCATAATACCTGTGCTTATTCTATTCGTATTACTTGCCGCCGTATCGGCGTCAGCGGCCACTTTCATTGCGCCCGCGCCCTACGGCACGGGCACGGCGGCGAATTCCTTCTCGGTCGCTACGGGCGATTTCGACAACGACGGCGACGACGATGTGGCGCTGGCGAATAACGCCGCAGGCGCGATCTCCGTATTTCGCGCGAACGGAGACGGCACGTTTACCTGGACGGGCGTGGATCATCCTGTAGGTCCCTCGGGGACCTTGCCGGACGCGGTCATCGCCGGTGACTTCAACGGGGACGGCAACCTTGATCTGGCGACGGCAAACGGCGGGACGAACAATATTTCGGTCCTGCTCGGGAACGGCAACGGGGCATTCCAGACGGCGGTGAATTACGCTACCGGAGACGGTCTGCTCACGGGGTTCTATCCCATTGCAATTGCCAAGGTCGACCTCGACAATGATGGAATCCTTGATCTCGTAACGGCTAACGCCTCAAGCGATCCCAATAATGATCTCACTTACGAAGGCGACATCTCGGTTCTTCTCGGGAACGGGGACGGCGCCTTCCAGCCTGCGGCAACGTATACGGTCGGAGACGGCCTGGCTACAGGGCTGAACCCATATTCGGTCGTCGCAGGTGACTTCAATAAAGATGGAAATGCCGATGTCGCCACCGCCAATGTCGGCAGCAGCGACGTTTCCGTTCTTTCCGGGAACGGCTCCGGCGCCTTAGGCTTGCCTGCCATTGTTTCGCTCGGAGCAAGTACAAGCCCGCTTTCAATAACCACGGGCGATTTCAATAGGGACACATATCTCGATCTGGCAACGGCAAATATCGGCAGTAGCGATATTTCATTGCTGTTCGGCAGCGCAACAGGGACCTTTACTGCGGCAGCGCCCATCACCGGTATTGCCGGCGCGCAATTCATCACCACCGCGGACCTCAATGGTGACGGGAACCCGGATCTGGCGACCGCAAACTATGACTATGACGGTACCGCCGTACCTGCCGTTAATGTTAATGATGTTTATGTGTTGCTTGGGGACGGCGCCGGTGCGTTTGCCCCTCCGGAAATTTATGCTGTCGGGCCTATTCCCTATTCTGTCGCCGTCGGCGACTTTGACGGGAATGCCGAGCCCGATCTGGCGGTAGCGAACAACGGCGGGGACGGAACGAACGACATTTCGATCCTGCTGAACGAAGACACCGTGCCGAACGCTTTTACCTTCACGGACCAGACGCTTGTGCCGTTGACCTCAGTCCGCACGTCCAATGCTATCACGGTGTCAGGAATCACTGCCCCTGCACCGATCAGTGTCACAGGCGGTACATATTCTATCAACGGCGGGGCATATACATCCGTTGCCGGCACAGTTAGCAACGGCAACACTGTAACCGTGCGGCAAACGTCTGCGGCAACATACGGAACAACCACAGACACGGTCCTGACCATCGGCGGTGTTTTCGACACCTTCAGCGTCACCACGCTCCCGCAGTATACGGTTACGCCTTCGTCTGGCGGGAACGGTAGTATTACGCCTGATACGCCGCAGCTCGTGGCGCACAGCTCGACGATCGCTTTTACGCTCACGCCTATGACAGGATACCACATTGACGTGGTATCAGGCACCTGTGGCGGGACGCTAACAGGTGATATCTATACTACCAACGGCGTGGTAGCTGACTGCACGGTTGATGCTACATTCGCGATCAACACATACACCCTCACGGTGTCCAAAACCGGCACAGGTGTCGGGACGATCACGGGCGACATCGGCGGGATAAGCTGCGGCGCATCCTGCTCGGCAGTTTATGACCACGGGACAACGGTGATTCTCTCCGCCGCGGCGGGAACCGAGTCTTCCTTCATCGGTTGGAGCGGCGGCGGATGCACTGGCACAGGAACCTGCACGGTGACCATGACCGCTGCCACGACGGTGAACGCGACGTTTGATGATACGACGGCTCCCACGGGGAGCATTCTCATCAATGGGGATGCGGCATTTACTACGTCAACCGCTGTCACACTGACGCTTTCAGCGACTGATGCAGGAAGTGGTATTGCCCAGATGCAGTTCAGCAACGATAACGTGACATGGTCTGCACCTGAAGCATACGCGACCAGTAAGGCCTGGACGTTGACGACGGGCGATGGGATCAAGACCGTGTACGCACGGTTCATCGACAACGCAGGGAACGTATCAATTGCATACAATGATACGATCATCCTTGATACTACCGCGCCGACGGTAAGCATCACCGCGCCTGCGGCAGGGTTGACCAACGACAACACGCCGCTGCTTACCTACAGCGTGAGCGACGGGACGGTCGTTGTGAAGGTTGACGGTCTGGTTGTCGCGAAGGTATCGGGCGACAGCCTGGATGCTTTAGCCGACGGATCTCACACGGTCCGTGTCGAGTCAACGGATCTTGCCGTGAACACCGGCTTCGCTGCGGTGGCCTTTACCGTTGACACGGTGCCGCCGACGGTAGCGATTAACGCGGTCACCACGCCGACCAATATCAACAGCCAGACCATTACCGGTACGGTGGAGTCAGGGGCGACTGTCAACGTGGCGACCGACACCGGGGCCTCTGACGGGCCTGCTACGGTCACCGGAAGCACCTGGAGCTACGCCATCACCGGACTGGTTGAAGGTGCGAACGGCATCACCGTTACCGCGACCGATGCGGCAGGCAACAGTGCCATGACGCCGTCGAGCATCACCTTGGACACTGTGGCGCCTACAGGGACTATTGTCATAAACGGCGATGCGATCTACGCCAATACAGCGTCAGTCATCTTGACGCTTTCGGCAACCGATATCGGTGGCGTTGCGTCCCAGATGGAGTTCAGCAATGACGGAACAACTTGGTCAACGCCCGCGGATGCCTACGGAGTGAGCAAGGCGTGGACGCTGACGGCGGGCGACGGTGCCAAGACGGTCTCGGTGCGGTTTACGGACAGCGCCGGCAACGTGTCAGTCGTCTATAGTGATACTATTACGTTAGACACTACACCTCCGGCGGTTGCGATTAACGCCGTGACCACACCGACGAACGTGAACAGCCAGACGATCACGGGCACGGTGGAGGCCGGGGCGACGGTCAACGTAGCGACCGATACGGCCGCCTCTGACGGTGCAGCAACAGTAACAGGAACCACATGGAGCTATACCATCACCGGTCTTGTGGAAGGGGCCAACAACATCACGGTCACCGCCACGGACGCGGCAGGCAACAGCGCTTCAGCCTCGTCCGGCATCACCCTTGACACCGCTCCTCCCGCGGTGGCCATCAACGCCGTCACGACTCCGACGAACGTGAGCAGCCAGACGATCACCGGTACGGTGGAGGCCGGGGCGACGGTCAACGTAGCGACCGACACGACCGCCTCTGACGGTGCAGCAACAGTAACAGGAACCACATGGAGCTATACCATCACCGGTCTTGTGGAAGGGGCCAACAACATCACGGTCACCGCCACGGACGCGGCAGGCAACAGCGCCACGACAACGTCGAGCATCACCTATGACGCCACGGCGCCCACGGGGAGCATCGTCATCAACGCAGGTGTGGCATATACGAACACCGCGTTAGTCACCCTGACGCTCTCCGCCGCTGATGTAAACGTGGTTTCCGAGATGAGGTTCAGCAATGACGGGACGATCTGGTCTACCCCGGAGGCGTATGGGACAAGCAAAGCTTGGGGGCTATCAGCGGGCGACGGGGTAAAGACCGTGTACGTTCAGTATCAGGACAGCGCCGGCAACTGGTCGACGGCATTCAGCGATGCGATCATTCTGGATACCGCTGCGCCAGTGACTACAGCGTCGGTGTCGGGCGCGGGCGGCCCCTACATCCGTACGCAGAGCGTCGCGCTCAGCGCCAGCGACGCGACAGCGACGACGATCTACTATACGCTCGACGGCTCTGATCCGACGACTTCTTCGACCGTTTACACCGCGGCGATCAGTATTTCCTCGACAAAGACAGTGAAGTTCTTCGCCGTCGACGCGGCAACAAACATTGAGACGATCAAGAAGGAGGTCTATACGATCACGAACGACGGCGATTTGGACCGCGACGGCAGCATATCCGTTGTCGATGCCCTGAGGGCACTGCGTATTGCGGCTATGATTATTACTGCCACGGCTGACGACACGACTTACGGCGACGTGGCGCCGTTGATGGGTACACCACTTATGCCGGCGCCGAACACTGTCATAAACACCGGCGACGTGGTGGTGGTCCTCAGGAAGGCCGTCGGGCTCGTGAGCTGGTAGCGTTGGATAGACGCGGAGTGAGTAACGCATGAAACGGGAAATCGGAGAAGAGGGGGAATCGGGGAGGGAAAGATGAACCTTGCCCCGGTTCTCCGCTTCACGTTTCTCCGATTCAAAAAATTAGACGGAGGTTTGACAAATGAAAAAGCTGACGATACTCGGGATACTGTTTTCTACTGTTGCCCTGTCCATGACCGCTGGTTGCGGCGGAGGAGGTGGCGGCGGCACCCCTCCTCCACTCCCGATCAAGGCTGTCGTGACCATCTCGACATCGGGGAATCCTTTACCTGCGCCCATAGGAGGGATTGAAATAACCCTTAATCTTCCCTCGGGCGTGACAGTTAAAGCGCATGATGACAACTTGAAAAAGGTTGTTGACACGGGTGTCCTTACTCCACTAATCACGCCGCTTACCACCGGCGATTCAATTTTAGCAACCGGTACTTACTCGGCAGCATCTCCACCCACGCCCGGCAAGGTATCCATCTATGTTGCAACAGGAAGCGGATTCAATACCGGTGACGTTGTTACGGTGACCTGCGACATTGCTCCCGGCAGCTTGCCGACAGCAGCGAATTTCAGCTTAGAGGGTTTCACTCCTTATGATGTGGACGGCATCACAACGATTACCGGTCTTAATGCGGGATTCACAGTGGCCTTCCAGTAAGAATCCTGGGATGCCAGGTGCTTGAGTACGATAACGCGGAGAAACGGGATGAAACAACTTTCCGGTTCTCCGTTGTCTTTTTCGCAGAAATGGGATAGGATTGTAATCAAAGAAGTCCCGAAATCGTTTTGATGAGGTGTCTTCAAGTGAAAAAAAGAAGAACAATCTTAGCTGTCAGCATACTTCTTGTCGTAAGTATATGGCTTCCGTCGGCTTCTTTTGCTGCACCAGCTCTGACGGTCTCGTCAGCCGGCGATGGGACGTTCGTCCTGCAAGGATCGGCTGTGGACGGGGTGGCGGCGCTGGACATTACGGTCCGGTATGACGTAACTACGTTGGCCAATCCCCAGGTGGCGGCGGGAGGGCTGATCTCGGGCGCGATGATGGCGGTCAATGCCAATGTGCCGGGGACGGTGCGGATGGGCATCATCCGCGTCACTCCTTTTTCGGGATCGGGCACGATCGCGACGATTACCTTTGCCCGCACGGGCAGTTCGCCAGGGAGCATCCTGTCGCTTTCTGCGACCCTTTCAAGCGTCGATGAAAAGCCGATTCCTACACTCAC
>Ga0209342_10001452_pt1 | contig 26580 bp, 25 predicted proteins | sample RifCSP16_2_FD_184023 | JGI IMG/M metagenome (GOLD analysis project Ga0209342, IMG submission 184023) | Soil microbial communities from Rifle, Colorado - Rifle CSP2_sed 16_2 (SPAdes) (version 2) | ecosystem: Environmental > Terrestrial > Deep subsurface > Rock core/Sediment | place: Rifle... | reverse complement strand
GATCAACCGGCCCGAGCCGGCCGAGAAAGCGAGGTGCGACACTGGCGAGCTACACTAAATTTCCCTGACCGGTGTCTAAAACCCATTGACACATTCCGCATGGTCACGCCAGAGATTATACGTCTTGGGCGAATTTATTGCGGCGCCTGGGCTACAACGCCTTCCTGGCAGTCGCGGGCCAGAACATTGAGGCTGGTCTGGTGGGTTGCAAGGGCGCCCTGCCGGAGCAGCAGTTCTATTCCATGTAGATTCCGGCGCGCCTGTGGTTCATTGCCCGCGACAGGGGAGGGGCGAAGCATCCGCCCAACGAAGCGCGACAAAGAAAAGTAGCCATGTGGCGGATGCTTCGCCGCTGCTGTGGTATAATGCCCACCACCAGATAACTGGATTTGCGTGAGAGTTGGCCGCCAAACCTTTTATGAGATGGCGGCCCTTTTTTTCCGGCGCAGCCGGAGTCAGGAACACTGAATATGGAAGTCAAATTGTACGTCGGGAACCTCGCCTATTCAACCACGGAGGCCGATCTGCGGATGCTGTTTGCGCAGGCCGGGAACGTCGCCACCGTTGACTTGATTAAAGACCGGGACACCGGCCAGTCCAAGGGTTTCGCCTTTATCACCATGGGCACGCAGAGCGAGGCGCAAAAGGCGATCAGCATGTTCAATGCGTTTTCGCTGAACGACCGCGAGTTGAAAGTGAACACCGCCAAACCGCGGGAAGAGCGCGGGGGCTATGGCAACCGGGGGGGCGCCTTTGGCCGCGGTGGGGGCGGCGGGCCGCGCAAGGGCAGCCGGCGGGGCGGCAGCCGCCGCTATTAGCCGCCTGAGCGCCGCCGGCGCGCCCGGCCCTGTTTCGGGAGGCTCTGTGCCTTTTCAAGTTGACGACCAGGTCGTCCATCCCGCTTGCGGCATCGGCCGCGTCGTCGGAGTGGTCACGAAACGCTTCCCTGAGGCCGAGGCGCGCCAGTATTACGAGATCGCCATCCCGCAGGGCACCGTGTGGGCGCCGGTGGATTCTGACGCGGCCAGCGGACTGCGCCCGCTCACGCCCCAGGCCGACCTGGGGCGTTACCGCGGCGTGTTGCGCAGCCGCCCTGCGCCTCTCACCTCCGACGCCCGCCAGCGGCGTCTGGAACTCCTCAGCCGATTGAAAGCCGGCTCGTTTCAGACGCTGTGTGAAGTGGTGCGCGACCTCACCGCGCACGGGTGGCGCAAGGCCTTGCGAGATGTGGACACCGCCCTGCTTAAAAAGGCGCGGGAAGAGTTGTGCCAGGAGTGGGCGGCCGCCGACGGGGTATCGGTTTCGCAAGCGACCGACCAGGTGGATGCTTTGTTAGGAGAGGCCCGACAGACCTACGACGCGCCAGGGCGCTGACCAGGTCGGGCTGGGGGAACACGCGATAGCCGGGCCGCGGCCCGGCTGGATAACTTACCCCATTCATCACCTCAGTTCAGCAGTCACCGCCTGGGTAAACCATCTGAGCCGCGCTCGATCCTCCTGACATCCGCTTGACTTCTGAAGACAAGGAATGTTCGTGAATTTCAATCAATTCAACCTGGATCCCCGCCTGCGGGCGGGGGTCGCCCGCGCGGGCTACGCCGCGCCAACCCCGATTCAAGCCGCGGCCCTGCCGGTGGCCCTGGCCGGGCGCGACCTGATTGGCACCGCGCAGACCGGCACCGGCAAGACCGCCGCTTTTGTGCTGCCGATCCTGCAGAAGCTGTTGAGCGGCGCGCGCGGCCACGCCCGGGCGCTCGTCGTCACGCCCACGCGCGAACTGGCCGAGCAGATCCATGAGGTTATCCGCGTACTGGGAGCGGAGACGCGCCTGCGCAGCGCCACGATCTACGGCGGCGTCGGCGCCGGGCCGCAGATCAAGGCCCTGCGCGACGGAGTCGAGATTCTGGTCGCCTGTCCGGGGCGGCTGTTGGATCACATTGAGCAGCGCCACGCCAGGCTCGGCGGGGTGGAAATCCTGGTGCTGGATGAGGCCGACCGCATGTTGGATATGGGCTTCCTGCCGTCCGTGCGGCGCATCCTCAGACACGTCCCCGCGCGACGGCAGACGATGTTGTTCTCCGCGACCTTCCCCCCAGAGATCGAGCAGCTCGCGGCCCAAACCCTGAGCCACCCCCAGCGCATCGCCGTGGGACTCAGCCGCCCGGCGCACACCGTGACCCACGCCCTCTTCCCGGCGCCGCCGCACTTGAAGACGGCGCTGCTGCTGGCGCTGCTGGAGCAGACCGACGCGGAGTCGGTCCTGATTTTCACCCGCACCAAGCACCGCGCCCAACGGCTGGCGCAGCAGGTCGCGCGCGCCGGCCACAAAGTCACCAGCCTGCACAGCAACCGCACCCAGGGCCAGCGCCAGTCCGCGCTCAACGGTTTCAAGGGCGGCGCATATCAGGTCATGGTCGCCACCGACATCGCCGCGCGCGGGCTGGACGTGGAGCGCATCTCGCACGTCATCAATTACGACATGCCTGACACCGCCGACGCCTACATTAACCGCATCGGGCGCACCGGGCGGGCCGAGCGCACCGGCGACGCCTTCACCCTCGTCACGCCCGAAGATAACGCGATGGTGCGCGCGCTGGAGAAGATCATGGGACAACCGCTGCCGCGGCAGACACTGGCGGGCTTTGATTACAGCGCGCCGCCGCCGCCCAAACAGGCCCCTGCCTCCAGAAAGTCGCACCGCCACCCGGTGGGGCGGGGGGCGAGGTCAGAGGGCGGCCATCTGAAGTTCTCAACCGGAAGCGCCAACTCTCGCTCAGGATGATCCGGCAACTTCACGTGGGGCGTGGTATTCCGGCGGAAGCGCTGTTGCAGCCATATCGCATTGAGAAAAGAAGCAGGGCGTGCTGGAGAGTGATCTCTCCACCTGGGAGATTGCTCCCCTGGCAGTGACGTTTTGCCCCCATACACGCGACAGACTCGCAAAGAAACCCGTTTTCTGCGAGAAAACGGGTTTCCTGGCTCGTCAGAACAGAATTTTCTTACAAAAACTGGTTTAGACTTCCTGCAGCTCCCCAACTGGTATGTGGGGCTGAGTTACCGCGGCAGTCTCTGGGGGCGGCGGGGTCATCTCGTCCTCCATCGTCACCTGCCCGCGCAGGAAGGCCCCTTCTTCGGTGGCGAAAGCCGTCGTCACCAGATCCCCCCACACCCGCCCGGTCGAGAGGATTTCCACCTTCGCGGCGGTGATGTTGCCTTTGAGGTGCCCGGCGACGGATACGGCGCTGGCCCGGATTTCGGCGGTGACCTTAGCCCCATCGGTGATCACCAGCGGCCCGGTGAGCGTGATTACGCCGTCGAACCCCCCCTCAATACGGACCCCTCCCGCGCCCGTCAGCGTCCCCTTGAAGTGAATCCCCGGCCCGAGCACGCTCTCAAGTTGTTTGCCGTGCCCGTTGCCCGCTTGCGCGCCATTCCCATTCTTGTGGCCATGACCGTTGCCTAGCAGGCCATGGCCGTTTCCGTTCCCATTGCTACTGTGGCCACTGCCGTTCGCGTTCTTGTGGCCGTTCTTCGATGCAGGTCTGATTGTAAACATCTGTCCTCCTCATAGGAACGCGGTACTACTTGCGTGCCTCCTGCTGGGGGCGAAGTGTAACACGTTGAGGGGGCTTGTCAAATGCCGACCAAAACAGATGTTCTATGTCAACTGGTCTCTCTGCCTGAGCGCGTGCTGGATCGCGCTCTGCTCCTCCACGCTGAGCGCCACCTGCGCTCCCCACGCAGCGATGGGCTTGGCAGTCAGGCCGCCGCGCACGCTGCTGGAGACGACGAAGCCGTCCCCACGCGCGTTGGCGACCGCGAGCGCGAAGGCCTGCGCTCCCGTGGGGTCTGTATAGCGCATCAGACCGAAGAACTGAAGCGCGCGCCCAAGCGTGGCCTGCATGTGCGGGGCCGCCTCGATGAGCGTGCTCACTCGCGCCTCCAGGTCGTCCAGAGTGTTTGTGTCCGGTTGGTCGCCGACCTCAGGCTCTGGCTGCGGGCTGAACGTGTTCCACGCCAGCCACGCCAGCGCGATCACGGCCAAAGCAGTCGTCAGCATCCAGAGATAGAACCCGTAGGCTGTCCAAAGCTCAAGCATCTCTCTCTCCCATCCGTTCAGTTCGTTGACAGACTCTTAATAGAGGGCCACCCGGCCAGGCTCTCCGCTGCGCGCACGCCGTTCAGGATGGCCTGCGCTGTCACCTCCGCCGCGTAGGCCCCCACGATGTTCACGTCCACGCTCATCTCGCCGGTCGCCAGCGCAAAAAGTGTGTCGCCGTCGAGCATGGTGTGCGCCGGGCGGATCACCCGCGCCAGCCCGTCGTGCGCCATCTGCGCGACCTTGTTGACTTCTTCCTTCGTTAGATTGGCGTTTGTCGCCACCACGCCAATCACCGTGTTTTGGCCCCCTTCCGGATGGTCGGCGCGCCGCGCGAACCCCAGCGCCTGCTGGCCCGCGAGCGACTTCATCACCGCCAGCGTGTCGGCGAAGTAGTCCGGCTCGCCAGCGCGGGCCGGCTCGGCGCGCTTCGAGCGTGCCCCGGCGATGATCTTCCCGTTTTCCAGCACGTCCCCGAAGGCGTTGACCGCCATGATGGCCCCGACGACCGCGCCCCTGCCCAAATCCACGCTCGCCGTACCGATCCCGGACTTAATCCCCTGCCCCGGCCCGAGGATTTTTCCCACCGTGCACCCCATCCCGGCCCCGGCGTTGCCTTCCGCCGGGCGGTCGGCTGAGGCGTTCTGACAGGCGCGGTAACCCATCGCCGCGTCCGGGCGCACGTCCGCGCGGCCAATGCCTAAGTCAAACAGGATAGCGGCAGGGACGATGGGGACTCTCGCCACGCGGGCATCGAACCCCACCCCGCGCTCTTCGAGCCACCTCACCACCCCCGAGGCCGCGTCCAGGCCGAAGGCGGAGCCGCCCGAAAGGACAATGGCATGTGCTTTCTGGACGAGGTGCATGGGATGGAGCGGGTCAGTCTCGCGCGTGCCCGGCGCGCCCCCGCGCTGATCCACACCGCCCACCGCCCCCGCCCCGGAAGGGCCGTCACACAAAATGACCGTGCAGCCGGTCACCGCCTCCGCGTCATGCGCGTGGCCCACCTTGATGCCCGGGACGTCGGTGATGGAGTTGAGGAATTGGGCCATTGGGTCAATGAGTCACTTGGAGATTAGAGATTGGAGATTATGGGACGCTGTAACTCAATAGTTCGCTGTGCGAGGAGAAACCCTCGGTTTGACTGGTCGTCTGCACGATGCCCACGCCGCGCGCCAGGGCGAGCGTCCCGCTATCGGACATCTGGATGGGCGGGGCGCTCACTCCCTGGACGACCACCTGGGTGCTGGAGGTCCCGCTGCGCGAGAGTTGCAGGCCGTCGAAAGTCTGGCCGCCCACGGCGACGGGTTCCGCGCCGGTCACCGAAAACTGATCGGAACGCGCGCTCGTCCCGCTGGCCGTCTGGTCTCCCACGCCGAACTCAATCTCGGTGGTGTAGTCGTTGTTCCAGGTATAGCCGGGGACAAGCAATTCGGCGGCGGGGAGGAAGACGCCCGAAGCGCTTGTGACGTTCAGCACGGCAAACTGCCCCAACTCGCCGGAGCTGATCACGCCGAAGTCGTAGGAGGCGATACCGTCGGTGTTGCACTGGAAGTGCCAGGTGACCTGCCCTGAGCCGAAAGCGAAGGTTATTTCAGCCGTCGCGCTGTTCGCGTCGCCCGACACGTTACCCACCGTCCAGATGGTGGGGCCGCTTTCGGTGGAGTAATTCCAGGTCGCGCCGCTCCGCAGAGGGAAGTAGGGATGGTCGCAGGCCGTCTGCCCGCCGCCGACGGGCGAGGGCGGCGTGGGGGTCGAGGTCGGCCCCGGCGTGACGAGGGCGACATACTGGAGCGCTTCGGGGAAGTTGGCGCCCCAGTCTCGCAATTCGGCGGGATCAATCGGCTGCGCAGGTGAGGGGTCGTTCCCGATCCCCCGGATTTCAGACTGCTGCCCGGTGACGAGATCGGTGAACCGGCCGCTCTGCCCGGCCAGGCGGCACGCGCCTTCGAGGCAGGTGACGATGAAATGCTCGGCCGCGGGGAAGTAGGCCGTGCCCATGAACGAGCCGCGCACCGTCGCCACGCCCGCGGGCGCCTCGATCTCAAACGACCCGTTGCCCAGGCCTGTGACCATCGTCCAGACTTTCCCGGCGGCCAGCGAAAACTTCGTCACCGGATCGGTGGGCTGCGGCGAGAGGGCTTCCAGCTTGAACTCCGTGTTCGGGGCCAGGCGCAGGATGGTCCCATCCGTGATGTCAATTTTTACGCGAGCCTCGTCCCCCGTCTTCGCGCCGCCCCCTGCGCCAATCGTCTCACCCTCGGCGGCCGACTGCCACTCGGCGTCGGCCTGGCCCCGGGCCTGGACCGTCTTCTGCAATTCGGAGAGCTGCGCCGAGCGCGTGGCCGAGGCGTCCGGCAGGAATGTGGCCGGCGCGCCGGGCGTCAGGCCGGGTTGGGCATTGTTTCCGGTCGTGGTGGAGGTTGACTCGCCTCCGCACGCTGTAATCACGATGGACAATAGAATCAGCAGACTAACCCTTGACTTGCGAAGCATTTATATCTCCCGTCACGCTAATAACTTCTCAATCCGTTCCAACACCACGTCCGCCACCTGGGCCTTGGTCATCAACGGCAGCTGCTCCACGCCGCCGCCCGCGTCAATCACCGTCACACGGTTCGTGTCCACCGCAAACCCGGCGTCCCGGGCCGAGATATCGTTGGCGACGATGAGCGAGAGGCGCTTGCGCAGGACCTTCTCGCGCGCGTTCTCGATCAGGTTCTGGCTCTCGGCGGCGAAGCCCACCACCACCTCCGGCTTGCGCGCCGCCTCGCGCTGCTCCGCCACGGCTGCGAGGATGTCCAGCGTCTTTTCCAGTTCTACCTGCGGCACAGCCGTCTTCTTGAGCTTCTGGTCGGCCACGCGCGCCGGGCGGAAGTCGGCGACCGCCGCCGCCATGATGAGCACATGCGCGTCGGCGCACGCCGACAGCGCGGCCCCGGCCATCTCGGCCGTGGTGGTCACGTCCACGCGGCGCGCGCCCACCGGCGTGGTGAGGGCCACCGGCCCGGCAATCAGGGTCACTTCTGCGCCCCGGTCGAGCGCGGCCTGCGCGAGGGCGAAACCCTGCTTGCCCGACGAGCGGTTGGAGATGTAACGCACCGGGTCAATCGGCTCCTGCGTGCCGCCCGCCGTGACGACGACCTTGCGCCCCCTGAGCGGCCCGTTGCGCCCAAGCGCGAGGCGGATGCATCCGAGGATCTCTTCCGGCTCGGCCATTCGCCCGCGCCCGACCAGCCCCGAAGCCATGCGGCCTTCGGCCGGGCCGAGGATTGTCACGCCCCGCTCGCCAAGCGTTTTGAGGTTCGCCTGCGTAGCCGGATGCTCGAACATCCCGCCGTCCATTGCGGGCGCGACGAGGAGGGGACAGCGCGCGGCGAGCGCGGTAACCGTGAGCAGGTTGTCGGCGAGGCCATGCGCGAGCTTGGCGATGGTGCCGGCGGTGGCCGGGGCGATCACGAGCAAGTCGGCGCGTTCGGCCAGCCCCACGTGAATCACGTGCGCGTCTGCGCCCCACAGATCGGCATAGGCAGTGTGGCCGGTGACCGATTGAAAGGTGAGCGGCGTGATGAACTTCGTCGCCGCCTCGGTGAGGATCGCGCCGACCTCGGCCCCGGCCTGCGTGAGCTTGCTGGCCAGGTCAGCCGATTTATACGCTGCAATCGAGCCGGTGACGCCGAGCAGGATGCGTTTGTGGCGGAGGAGGGGGACAGGTTCCATTTTGGATTGTCGATTGCTGATTGCTGATTAATCATCAGTCAGCCATCAACAATCATAAATCAGAAATCACTTTTGGGCTTTCGCAAACAGCGCCAACCCCGGCCCGGCCTTCTCGACGATCTCCAGAGTCTGCAACCCGGCCTGGGTGAACAGCGCCTCGATAGTTTCTGGGGTGAAGCGGTGGTTGCTCTCGGCAACTGTGCCCCAATTCGTCAGGCTGAAGGCGTTGAAGTCCGTCAGCCCCAGGGCTTCGGCGTAAGCCTGCGCTGAGGCGCGCGAGAGTTTGGGCGAGGGGTTGAGCATCGCGACGATCCCGCCTGAACGACAAACCCGTGTCATCTCTTCCAGTCCGGCGGCGGGGTCGGGGATCAAGAAGATCACATTGGTGGCGGTCACGAGGTCAAACTCGGAATCCGCAAACGGCAGGGAAAGCGCGTCCCCTACGCGGAAGTGCGCGCCCGGCTGGGCGCGGGCGAGTTCGGCAGCCTGTGCGATCATCGCAGGCTCCGCGTCCACTCCGTGAGCCTCGCAGCCCAGTTGCGCCAGGCGGCGAGTGAGCGCGCCGGGGCCGCACCCCACGTCGAGCGCGCGCTGCCCCGGCTGGGGACTCACAAAGCGCGTGAATGAGGTGAGAATGCGCGCCCAGCCAGAAGAAGCCTGGACGCGGGTGAAGTAGTCAACGAATGACATTCACGAAGTCGCCGGGGCGCTCGGATCGGCGAGGGGCGGCGAATGACGCATCTGCTCGTAAACTATGTCTAATTCTTGCGCAGCCGCCTCATGCCGGTGCAGAATGTAGCTCTGGATGGCCTTTAGCGCGTTGGCCTCATCTGCCGGCTTGACGCGCAAGGCGTAGTCGCTTTGCTGAGGCAAGCCGTATGAAACCGTTCCGGCTAATTCGACCGGCTCTTCTGCGCCGGGGAGGCGCAGGCGCAGGCGCAGGTCTGCGTCCTCCCGCAAGACGATCACAGGTTCGAAAAAGATTTCGGAAGCGGGCAGATAGATGCCGATGCTCACTAACGAGATGGCTTCCAATCGGCCGTGCACGGTCCAGTTTTGAGCGAGTATCTCGACCTCCACCGGCTGATCCGGGTTGGGCTTGACCGCCAGCCTCCGCCCGGTGGTATAAGCCGCCGGTCTGAAGTTCGCCAACCGGGCTGTGCCGGCCCCCACATCCACCGCCACCACGCTGGCCTGGACGGCGAGCGACAGCGGTTTGCTTTGAAGGCAGGTCTGGCCCTCCAGCGCGAGGCACACGGCTTGATGCTTGTGGACGCTCAACGTCGCCGTGTTCAGGTCAAACCGTCGCAGGGAGGCCTCATAAGAAATGGGGACTCCCTTGTAGTAGTTCAGCAGTGAGATCAGTGGTTGAGGCCGGGCAAGCCGCTTCAGGCCGTCGAGGATATCCTCCGGCAGATCCGTCAAAAGGCTGTTCCTCATCGCAAGGTGATCCTATGCCTGGTGAACCGTGTCGGCGTCTCGCTAATTCTCTCCCCATTCCCAAGGGTTGGCAAATGCGCGTCCTTCGACCCCTGCGCCTCTACGCTTCGAGGGCTATAGGACGCGCCGCGCACCCTGCCTGCACCTGTGGCGCAGGCGCAGGTGAGCGGAACGCAATGAAGTCGAAGGGGCGCGGCGCTCTCCTGAGCGAAGCCGAAGGGTCAGGATGCCTTTGCACACAGGTTGAAATGCATCTCCCGCTCATTTTTGATTCAGTTCCCATACGATCTTCAACCCGTCCAGCGTGAGCCACGGGGCGATGATTTCGATGACTTTAGTCTCGCGGGCGATGATCTCGGCCAACCCGCCCGTGCCGATGACTTTCATCTTCGGCCCGAGTTCGGCGCGGAAGCGCGCGACCATGCCCTCGACCAGTCCCACGTAGCCGAACAACAGCCCGGATTGAATCGAGTGCACCGTGTTCCGCCCGATGGCGGAGGGAGGGCGCTGCAAATCCACTTTGGGCAGCTTGGCCGCGCGTTGAAAGAGCGCGTCGGCGGCGATGCCGATGCCCGGCGCGATGGCCCCGCCCAGGTAATCGCCTTCCTCCGAAATGGCGTCGAAGGTCGTCGCCGTGCCGAAGTCCACACTGCACGCCGGGCCGCCATAGAGTTTGTGCACGGCGGCGGCGTCCACGACGCGGTCTGCGCCCACCTGCTTGGGGTCGTCGTAGCGCACCCGCACGCCAGTCTTCACGCCGGCATCCACCACCAGCGGCGCGCAGCCCACGTATTTCTCGCACGCCTGCACAAACGTCCCGGTGAGCGGCGGGACGACGGAAGCCAGCGCGATGCCGTGCACGTCTTTGGGGCTGACGCCCGCGTGCTGAAACAGGTTGATCATCATAATGCCGTATTCATCCGGCATGCGATTGTGGTCGGTGGCGAGCCGCCAGCGCGGGCCGAGCGTGTCGCCCTCATAGACGCCGAGGGTGATGTTCGTATTTCCAACGTCAAGGGTGAGTAGCATTTTGAACTCCCAAATCCTCGAAGATGCCGCGAGTGAAGCAAGCGGGACAAGATCCAAATCCCAAGTTCATATCTCCCCGTTTGGGGCTTGAGATTTGGGGCTTGGGATTTCGGGCAACAAAAAATTGTCTATTAATCGCGTTTTGCCCACCCGGACCGCCATCGAAAGCAGCACGCCCTGCTCTGCCCGCTCCAGCTCGGCCAGCGTGTCGGGGTCGGCGGCGGAGACGTATTCCTCGCGGGCGAGGGGCTCCGAGGCAATCGTCGAGGACATGATTGCACGGAGCATATCGGCGTCGCGCTCGCCCGCCTCGAATTTCGCTTTGGCCGCCGAGAGCGCGCGGTAGAGCACCGTGGCCGCCTGGCGCTCTTCGGGATTGAGGTAGACATTGCGGCTGCTCAGCGCCAGCCCATCCGGCTCGCGCACGGTGGGGCACACGACGACCTCCAGTGGGAAGTTCAGGTCGTGCGCCATGCGTCTGATGACGACGACCTGCTGCGCATCCTTCTGCCCGAAGTAGGCTTTGTCGGGGGTGAAAGCGTTGAACAGCTTGGCGACGACGGTGGCGACGCCGCGAAAGTGGCCGGGGCGCGCCTTGCCTTCCAACGGCTTGGTGACTTCCTCTACCGTCACCCACGTCTGGAATCCGGGCGGATACACAATGTCGGGCGCCGGCGCCCACACCACGTCCACCCCCAGCGGTTCGAGGCGTGTTAGGTCGCGCGCCAGGTCGCGCGGGTACGCGGTCAGGTCTTCCTGCGGCCCGAACTGGGGCGGGTTGACGAAGATGCTGACGCCCACGTGGTCGCACTCGGCCCGCGCCCGCCGGACGAGCGAGAGGTGGCCTTCGTGGAGATAGCCCATCGTCGGCACGAGGCCGAAGACGCCGGGGAGAGAGGCGCGGATGGCGCGAAGTTCAGACAGGACAACGGCAGTTTTCATCATCCATGTCTCGAATAATACGAAGGCGCTAAACGTGCCATTCGTGATTACGCCTTCGCCCCAATCACGTGCCAGACTTCCATCTCCCCCTTGCCCTTCACGTTGATTGCGCCGCGCGATTCGCAGAGGAAATCGTCTTTGATCAGTTCGTAGGTGGCCTGCGTGATCTGGATTTTCCCGGCGGCGCCGTGCGATTCCATGCGGCTGGCGGTGTTGACGGCGTCGCCCCACAGGTCGTAGATGAACTTCTTGCGCCCAATCACGCCCGCGACCACCGGGCCGGAGTTGATGCCAATGCGGAAGTTCACCCGATGGTTTCCACAGAACGTGTGCTGGCCGACGTAATCGCGCATCTCCAGCGCCATGCGGGCGAGCGCCTGCGCGTGGTCGGGGCGCGGGCGCGGGACCCCGGCGGCGACCATGTAGCTGTCGCCGATGGTGCGGATCTTTTCCACGCCGTACTTCTCGACCAGTGTGTCGAAATAGGTGAAGACCTCGTTGAGCAGGTTCACCATCTCGGCGGGCGGCAGGGAGGCCGACATGGGCGTGAAGTTCACCATGTCGGCGAACAGGATGCTGGCCCCGGCGAAGTGGTCGGCGATGGTGCGGTTCTCGTTTTTCAGGATGGCGGCGATTTCTCTGGGTAAGATGTTCAACAACAGGTTTTCGGATTTTTCTTGTTCTTGGCGCAGCAACTCAAGCGCCAAGTTTTCCTGGCCGATGAAATAATGGAGCAGGACAAAGGCGACCATTGAGACGGAGCCAATGTTCATCGCAAAGAAGATCAATTTTACTAACGGAGACAGGTTGTTCGCGCCGCGCAAATAAGGTTGCAGAAAAGCGCCAAAGATCATCAGGCCGAGATAGGCGAGAAACCAGCGGATGGCTTCACGCGGTTCACACACGAGCCGCGCGCCCAGCGGGCACATCAGCGACCATAAAATGACGGCGCTGGAGTTAGCGAAACCGCCCAGGGCTACCATGACGAAAAAGGGGGCGAGCAAAATGAAGAGGAGTTGTCTGGAACGAAACGCCTCATAACCGCGCGTCAGGCTGAAAACGCCGAGGCTCAGCAGCGAGAGGGCCGCATAGGCAAGTGGAAATAAGCCGGCCAGCGGCTCGCCGAAAGCAAAGTAGGTGACGCCCCAGACGATCCCTGCGGGGATGATCATTAAAGTGCTGCCTGCGATGAGCGTTTTCTGCAGGCGGATGTCGTCACTGTCATTCGGGTCTGCGCCGATGCGGGAGACGAGCGGAAAGACCATTTGGAAAAGATTGCGGATCATTGCGACTCCATCCGGCTGGCGGCTTTCACCGCGTCGCCCCGCTTATGCCAACGTTTTCACCAGCCGCCACAATGTTTCATTCACGGGTGTTGGCACGTCGAGGCGTTTCCCTTCGCGCGCCACCGCGCCGTTGATGGCCTCGATCTCGGTCGGCGCGCCCCGGAGTATATCCTGAAACATGGAAGAGCGATTAATCGCCGTTCTTTGCGCCACCTCGCGTACGCGGGCGACGGGATCGGGGAAGGGCAGGGCGATGCCTTTCGCGCCGGCCACCGCCGCGCATTCCAGCGCCGCGCGTTCCATGAGGGCCGCCGCGTCCGGGCGGTTCAACAGCTCGCCGTTGGGGACGCGCAAGATGGCTGTCAGCGCGTTGATGCCGCAGTTGATCACAAGTTTGCCCCAGACGAGAGATTGGAGATTGGAGGTTGGGGAGGGGTGGACGTCAAAACCAGAGGATCGCAGCAAATCAATCAATGGGGCGAGGCGCGGGTGCTCGGCGACGTGGGTGGGGCCGCGTCCGCCTTCGCGCACGCGGCCGGGGCCGAGCAGGGTTGCGCCCTGCGTCGTCACGCCCAACGCCACACGCCCCACGCCGACCGTGTTGGCCAGCGCCTCGTAATTGCCCAAGCCGTTTTGCAGCGTGAGCGCGACGCCTTCGGGCTTCAGGAGCAAGGGGAGGCGGCCCGCAACGGACTCCGTCTGCCAGGCTTTGACGAGGACAAGGACGCAGTCGGCCAACTCGACGTCCGCGCTCAAGTGGTGGGCCTCAACCGGACTGGTGGAGGCCCCCTGCGCGTCCTCCAAGATGATCCCGCGCTCGCGCAAGGCGGCCAATCCATCCGGCCACGTCCCGACGAGGGTCACATCGGCAGCCGGGGCCAGGCGCGCGCCGAACAGGCAGGCCATCGCGCCCGTGCCGAGGATCGTGATGCGCATGATGTTCTCACCACGCCATACGGAATACGCCTTCGTATAGCGTATTCCGTATGGCGTAGCGCGTATTCCGTCAGGCGCGCTCGATTTCGAGCAGGTCCAGCAGCTCCCGAAACTCCCCATCCTCGATCGTGTGCGAATGCTCCGGGGTAGGGAACTGGTGCGCCTGCACCTCGGCGATGTATTCAGCGAAGGCGCGCGCCATCTCGGCGTGGATGTTCGCGTACTTCTTGACGAACTTGGGCGTGAAGCGGTCAAACAGGCCGAGCAGGTCGTGGGTGACAAGCACTTGCCCATCGCACCCGGCCCCCGCGCCGATGCCGATGGTCGGGATGCCGATGCGATGCGAGATCAGTTCGGCCACACGGTCGGGGATCGCTTCGAGGACGAGCGCATAGCAACCCGCGTCCTCCAGGATGCGGGCGTCCTCCACCAGCCGGCGCGCCGCCTCGGCGGATTTGCCCTGCGTCTTGTAGCCGCCGAGCTTGTGGACGCTCTGCGGGGTCAGGCCGAGGTGGCCCATCACCGGAATCCCGGCGGCGACGATGGCCTCGATGGTCGCGGCCATCTCGCGCCCGCCTTCGAGCTTCACCGCATCCATCCCGCTTTCTTGCAAAAAGCGTCCGGCGTTGCGCACGGCCTCGCGCGCCTCCACCTGGTAGGACATGAACGGCATGTCGCCGATGAGGTGGGCGGTTTTTGCTCCGCGCGCCACGGCTTTGCAGTGGTGGAGCATATCCTCCATCGTGACCGGCAGGGTGTTCTCATAGCCGAGCACGACCATGCCGAGCGAGTCGCCGACGAGGATGGCGTCTACCCCGGCGCGGTCTATCGCCAGCGCCGTGGGGTAGTCGTAGGCGGTGAGCATGGTGATCGGCTCGCCGCGCTCCTTTTTGGCGCGCAGGGTGTGCGTGGTGATTTTCTTGCGGTGGGTGGCGGGGGTGGCAGACATGGCTATCTTCTCCTTTGAGTAAGATGCCCCATTGGGATTTGGGGTTTTGAAATTTGGGATTTCCCGTAGGCCGTCTCAGTCGTCGGGTGATCTGAGCGGCCACCCTGATTATATATCATGGCAGCGGCAGCGTGAAGAAAAACGTGCTGCCTGTTCCGGGCGCGGACTCGACCCAGATCTTGCCTCTGTGGGCCTCGACGGCGAGCCGGCAGAAAGCCAGTCCGAGGCCGGTGCCTTTGCGCATCGGCTTGCCGGTCGGGTCGGCGACTTGCACGAATTTGTCGAAAATGCGGGTGTGATACTCCGGGGGGATACCTTCCCCATCGTCGCGCACCTGGACGAGAAGGGCGCGGTCAGCGTGCTCGACGGTGATTTCGATGTGACCGCCGAGATCCGTGTATTTGAGAGCGTTGCTCACCAGGTTGTCCAGGACACGGCCAATCATCTCGGCGTCACCCCGAACGGCGGGCAACTCCGGTGGGGCGGAAATCGTCATGGTCTTTCTGTCCCGTTCGGCCTGGGAACGATAGCCGGGTTCCTTCTCGGCGAGCAGGGTGGACAAAGAGAGGGGGAGTGTTTCCGGACGCAGCTCGCCGGCCTCGATCTTGCTCACGTTCAGCAAATCGTCCATCATCCCCGTCATGCGTTGACCCGACGCGCGGGCATTGGCGAGAAAGCGAAGCGGCGCTTCGGTCAAAGCCGGGTTCTTGATCGCCTTCGCAATCAAATCGAGATTCGCCGTGATGGCCATCAGCGGATTGCGCAAATCGTGGACGATCATGCTGGTGAGGTCGTCGCGCAGGCCTTCGGCCTGACGCAGATTGGCGTAGGCTTGCTCAAGCTCGCGGCTGCGGCTGGTGATGATCCGGTCGGCGCGGCGCACGATCGCCAGCAGCGCGAGGAACAGACCGCCCAGACTGAGGGCGGCCAGGCCAATCCCCGACCGGCGTGAGAGGATGAGCGCCTGGCCCAGGCTGGGGGCTTCACGGATGGTCACCAGCACGCCGATGGGCGCCGCAGCGGCCTCGCCGCCAGGGCGGAAGGGAACGTAGGCTTCTAAAAGATGAATAGGCCGGTCGGGCTGATAAGCGGGGGGCGCCTCGCCCGGCGCGTGGATTTCAACGATCCCCTCTCCGGCGAGCGCCTCTTCATATACCTGAAAGCTCGGAAGAGCGCTGAGATCAAGGCCGATCTGCGCCTCTTCGGTGCTGAAGACAGAAACACCTTCGGCGTCATAGAGCGTGGCGGAGGCAATCTGCAAGCGCGCGATCCGCTCCCGCAGGGCGGCGCGCACTTGAGCCGCAGCGCTCGTACGCTGCAGATCGTCGCCCGTCTTCACGGTGGAGAGTTCGGCGGCCAGCTCGTCGGCGAGGTCCTGGCTGATGATCTCCAGAGCGCCTGACAGTTGTTCCAGCACGTTGCGGTAAACTAATTGCGAATAGAGTTGGGCCGAGAGCAGGGCCAGGGCCGCGGTGACGATCAGACTGGCGGCGGCGAAGTAGCGGCTGAGGCGAAAAGCGCGCACCTGCTCGTACGAGCGCCATAGGAAGTAAATCGCGATGAGGAAGCCGGTCAGCAGCAGGGCGTGGTACATCCACCAGCTCGCGTTCCACACGGGGTAGCGGAACATGCTGGCGGTGGCGGCGGCGTACCATACACTTTCAAAGGCCATCAGTCCATCGAAGGCGTTGCGCGTCCGGCGATAATTCAGATAGTGCTTCGCGCCGCTGGCAAGCCAGATCGTCATCGTCAAACCAAAGACGAGGGCATCTACAGGCGGCGTGCGCAGCTGCAGTAATTGGGCCAGCGCCCCCGGCGCAAAAGCGGCCAGGGCCACGTAGAGCAGGTAGCCGATGAAAATTACGGCCGCGGCAGCGCGCAGGAAGCGCGGCTGCGGCGTGTTGGGGGCGAATGCGCCCACGAGGAACAAACCGCCGCCGCCAAAGAGGGTGAGCCAGGCGCTCCAGGTCAGGGCGGGATGGAAGCTTTCAATGACCGCGCCGGGGGTAGTGACCCCATGAATGAAAAATACGGCGCCCATCCACGCAAAAGCGATGGCTAACAATAAATGCCGGGGCAGGGCGGTCTCGCCAACCGAGATGGTGACGAAGAGTGACACAACGGTGGCCGCAAAGGTCGTGAAGGTGACAACGTAAAAATGAAAGAGAGGCGCGGCCAGCGGCGGATCAGCCTGCGGGAAGAGAGCCGCCAACCCGAGGCCAATCACCGGCAGAGTCAGAGCCAGATAAATCGCAGATTTTTTCATCTCGCCCGACGATCTGGAAGGTTTTCTCAGCCTCGCCATTGTAAGCGTAGCATGGATCCGCGCAACTGTAGCGTTAGAAAAATAAAACGGATGGGCCTATCCCATCCGTTCTATTTGCGTGCTCCTCGACCAGGACTCGAACCTGGAACCCACCGGTTACACTTGTCCTCACGTTTCCGCGAGGGGTGGACTATCTCATCATCCGTGCGAAAATCGCGCAGGATGTCGGGCGCTGTGGGACTTATTGGGTAGGCTCCTCATCCCTAGTCTCTGCACCTTCCCGGCTACTGTGGCAAACCAACTGCCACTGCCCTTCGCCGGGCTTGGCTCAGGGTTGCCGCCACCCGAAATGCTGCGGGTTCCCTGAATTCACCCGATTTTTCGCTACTCGTCACCGAGTAGTGCTGCTGGGTCATGCAAGCCAGCATGAATTTCTGCGTGGCAGTTCTGACAGACCAAGATACACTCATCTAGTTCTGCCTGGACCCTCTCCCAAGATCGGGTATAGCCTTTTGAGCCAATCCCGAACTCTTTGTCGCCAGTGTGATGGAAAGACAAAGCATCTAAGCACTTGTCATATCCACACAGAGCGCAACGACCGCCTTTGTACTTTACAGCCATTGCTTTGAGTGCTTTTCTGCGTTGAGAAACGTAGAACTTGTTTTTGCACTCTGGGCTGCAAAAGCGTTGCTGGCGGCCCGTGAGAGGCTTACCACACAGGTGCCACTCGCATGTGTCCGTCACAGCCGGTTGCTCTGCCGATTGAGCTATCGAGGACCGTGATTGGGATTATAAAGGCCGTATACAGGACTGTCAAGCAATTTGATACCTGGTGATTATTCACAAATGTCCCAGGCCCACGTCCTCGCGAACGCCCATGGGGACGCGGGCCTGGAGCATGGTGTGGAATCGCTAGATTGATGCGCTGCATAGTACAACCGGCGCAGCCTGCCTTGTTGCCGGGCGTAGTATAATCGAATCACCTGCGCGGCCCGTAAGCTATCAATGGATCAGACTCAAGCCCTTCCCGCCTCGGCCTCCCCTTCCCGGACCCTGCTCCTGCTGGTCGCCGGATTGGCTGCGCTCGTCTTCATCTCCTGGCTGTTGAACACCCCGTCCGGACTGCTCGGCAAAGCCGATGCGGTCGGCTACGCGATTTGCCACCGCATTGGGAGTCATTCGTTCTACCTCGGAGACCGCCAACTTCCACTCTGCGCGCGGTGCACCGGGATCTACCTCGGCGCGCTCATGGGGATGGCGACCCTCGGCGTGATGGGGCGGACCCGCGTAGGGGGCTTTCCGCGCCGGGGCGTGTTGCTCGTCCTCTTCGGGTTCATCGCCGCGATGGGCGTGGACGGCGTCAACTCCTACCTGACCTTCTTCCCCAACTTGCCGCACCTTTACGAGCCGCGCAACTGGCTGCGCCTGACGACCGGCGTCCTCGACGGCATCACGCTCAGCGCGCTGATTTACCCGGTCTTCAACCAGACGGTCTGGAAGAACTGGGAAGACCGCCCGATCATCGGGAGTTTCCGTGAACTGGGCTGGCTGGTCCTGCTCGGCCTGGGCCTCGTCGGGTTGGTGCTCACAGAAAATCCGGTTATCCTTTACCCGTTGGCCCTGCTGAGTTCGGTGGGGGTGGTGGTCTTGCTGACGGCCATTTTTACGGCCGTTGTGTTGATCCTTGCCCGCCGCACCAATCGCGTGGAGGGGTGGGGCGGCCTGGCGCTCCCGGTGTTGGCCGGGTTCACGCTGGCGATGCTGCAAATCGGCGTCGTGGACGCCGCGCGTTTCGCCGTTTTCCAGAGTTGGGGAGGGTTTCCCTTCCCCGGTTGAGAGGAGGCAGGAATATGGACGCATTAACCGGTATCCTTGCAGCGTTCGGCCTTTCCGGCAGCGCCGGGCTGAACGCCTATCTTCCACTGCTGGTCGTGGCGCTGGCCGCGCGCTACACCAGCCTGATTGAACTCAAATCCCCGTGGGACACGCTGGAGAACCCGTGGGTGATCGGCGTGCTCGTCGTCCTGCTGCTGGTCGAGTTTTTCGCCGACAAAATTCCCGCCGTGAACCACTTCAACGACGCCGTCCAGACCTTCGTCCGCCCGACGGCCGGCGCGATCCTCTTCGCCGCCAGCGCGCGCGTGATCTCGGACATCCATCCGGCGGTGGCGTTAGTCCTGGGGCTGTTCGCCGCCGGGACGGTGCACGCGGCGAAGAGCGTCCTCCTGCGCCCGGCGGTGACGGCGACCACGGGGGGCGCGGCCAATCCATTTGTCAGCCTGGCCGAAGACGTGATCGCCGCCGTCATTTCCATCCTCGCCATCGTTGTGCCGGTGTTGCTCACCGGCGCGGTGATCGTGATCACAGCGTTCATCGTCTGGCTGTTGTGGCGGAGCCGGCGCCGCCCGGTGCCCGCCCGCTGAGCTGATCCCAAACCATTGCGCTCTGGCGCCGCGCATCGTCAAGTCTTCACGCCACGTCCTCGGAGCGGCGAACAGAAGTCTTCAGGAGTCTTTCTATGACGGATTTGCCAAGCACGACGCCGTCCAGCGGATCGAACCGCCGACGTAATATCACGATTGCGGTGGTCGCCGCCGCGCTTTTGTTATGCTGCGGCTGCTTTGCAGCGGTCCTGCTGTATTTGGGCTGGAACTGCGGCGATGTCTTCTTCGGGATCGAGGCCCCAGAGTGTCCCATCCCGCTTTCCGGATTATGGTTCTGGGCGCAGTGGCTCTGACGAATTCCCGCGTTCAAATCCAATGACGTATCCTTCGTCCTTCGCCTTCACTCAGGAGGCAGTCTGCGACAGGCCTATGTTCAGGACCCCGGTTTCTCCTGGAAACCGGGGTCCTCTTTTCGGCTCGTCTAGGTTGGGCGGGAACTCGCCGCGTGTTTCCAGTGGATAAACGGCTCGGCGCGCTGCGCGGCGAGGGCCAGCAGCTCCGCGAGGGCGGCGCGGGCGCGCGCGATCTCCTCCGGGGTGAGGGGCAGAGCAGCGAATTCTTCCTCGTCCAGCACGAGCGTTTTTCCCTCCGGGCTGATCCACACATCTAACGCCAGGTCCACCGCGCTCACCCGGCCCTCTTCGATCAGGGCGGGGCGCGTGATGTTGCAGTACCAGCCGCGCAGCTCGTCCGTGCCGGCGGCGTGGACCTCAAAGATGTTGTACCAGCGGTCGGAGAAGAAGAATTCGACGAAACGGTCGCCGCGCTCGAAAACGGTGTAGCCCGGTTCGAGGCGGTCGTAACGGCTAAAGAAAGCCTCGATCGTCGCCGAGGTCGGCGTGCGGGCGACGAGTCTGCCCTCATAGGCCAGGACTTCATTTCCGGCAAGATCGAGTTTGCGAACGACGACGTTTGACAATGGAAACCCTCCCTGCGCCTCTGCCTCTTTACTCCCCGGCTTTCTTTCACCGCCGGGGAGAGGGGGTGCAGGGAGCAAGTTACTCGCCCTGCAAAACCGTGATCCGCTCCGGGTCGAGGAACAAATCCACCGTCTCGCCCACCTGCGGTAAGGGCTGCGGCGGAAAGTCGAAGATCAAATGCGGGCCGCGCTCCGGCTGGGTGAGCAGGCGGGTGTAGACGCCGCGAAAGGAGCGTTCGAGGATGCGCACGCGCAGGCGATTGGCGCTCCCGGAGAGGCGGGCGCAGTCTGGGCGGAGGAGGAGCGTGAGGCGTGAGGCGTGAGGCGTGGAGCGCGAGGCGCGGGAGGTGAGGCGGAAACGTCCAATGGCGGTAGTAAAGGCGCTATCGGCGTCTGGCGCCGCCTCGACGAGGTTAGTCAGGCCGAGGAAGCGGGCGACGAAGGGGGAGGCCGGAGAATTGTAGACCTCCTCCGGCGCGCCCACCTGCACGATGCGCCCGGCGTTCATGAGGGCCACGCGGTCGGCGAGGGCAAAAGCCTCCTGCTGGTCGTGCGTCACGTAGAGCGCCGTCTGCGCGCGGCCGCCAAAGGCCCGGAGCATCCCCCGCAGTTCGTCGAGCAGCGCGTCGCGGAGGGTCCGGTCGAGCGCGCCCAACGGCTCGTCGAGCATGAGCAGGCGGGGACGCGGGCAGAGCGACCGGGCGAGCGCGACGCGCTGGGCCTCGCCGCCGGAGAGGGTGTTCACGTCCCGCCGCTCAAAGCCGGAGAGATTCACGAGCGCTAACGCCTCGCGCACGCGGAGCGCCACTTCCGTCTCCGGCGCGTTCTGCATCCTCAACCCGAAGGCAACGTTGTCGAAGACGTCCCGGTGAGGAAAGAGGGCGTAATCCTGGAACATCAGGCCGAAGCTGCGGCGGTGCGGGGGGAGGCCGGCGAGGCTTTCCCCGTCCCAGCGCACTTCGCCCGCGTCCGGTGTTTCCAGCCCGGCGATGAGCGCGAGGAGCGTGGACTTGCCGCACCCGCTCGGCCCCAGCAGGCTGACGATCTCGCCCCGGTTCACGGTGAGGCATACGTCATCCAGGCCGCCCCCGTCGCCGAAGGATTTGGAGAGGGAGACGAGCTCGAGCATCAAAACTCTCCCACTTCTCCCACTCTCAAAGATTCAATGGCCAGGATGCCTCCCGCGCACACGGCCATCAAAATCGTGCTGAGCGCGAGGGCCTGCCCGTAATTGAGCGCGCCCGGTTGTGAGAGGAAGGTGTAAATCGCAATGGGGATGGTCGGGAAGTCGGGACGGGCGACGAGCGCCGTGGCCCCGAACTCGCCGAGGGAGATGGCAAAGGCGAACGCGCCGCCGACCATCACCGCCCGGCCGATGAGCGGCAGGTCCACCTCCTGGAAGGCGCGCAGGGGGCTGGCGCCCAGGCTGGCCGCCGCCCGGCGCAGTTGGGGGCGGATGCCGCGCAGCGCGGGCGACAGACTGCGGACGACGAACGGAAACGCGACCAGCGTGTGAGCCAGCGGGAGCAGCAGCGGCGAGGCGCGCCACGCGAGCGGGGGCCGGCTGAACGCGACGAGGAATCCCAGGCCGAGCGTCACCGCCGAGGTCCCCAGCGGCAGCATCAAAACTGAATCCAGCCACTCCCTGAAGGGGATCTGCGACGACCGGTTGAGGCGCGCCGAACCGGAACGCGTGAGCGCGAGCGCCGTGGGCAGGCTCAGCGCGAGCGAGAGGAAGGTCGTCGCCGCCGCCACGCCGACCGAGTTGCCGACCGCCGCGAACGGCGGGGCGTAGAAAATGGACTCGCGGCGGTTGACGAACAACTCTTGATAAAACGCGAGCGTGAACCCGGTCTGCACGGCCGTGCGCTCGCCCCGGGCGGCTTCGAGGCGCGTGAAGGAGCGGAGGGCAAGCGCGGCCAGCGGCGCGACCAGGAGCGCGAGCAGCCCCCCGACGATCACGCCGGCCGCAAGCCGCGCCCGCCAGGTGTTGAGCGGCTGCTGCGTAAAGGCCTGCGGGCGGAGGGGGAGGGGCGCGGTGACGCGGGCGGAGAGGCGCGCGTAAAGGAGGGTAAATGCGAGGGTGCAAGCCAGCTGCGTCAGCGAGAGCGCCGCGGCCGTCGGCAGGTTGAACAGGCTGATCGTCTGCCGGTAGATTTCGACTTCGAGCGTGGCGAAGCGGGGGCCGCCGAGGACGAGGATGACGCCGAAACTGGTGAAGTCGAAGATGAACACGAGCAGCGCGGCGGCCAGGATGGCCGGCGCCAGCAGGGGCAGGGTGACGTGCGTGAAGGCGCGGCGCCCGTCTGCGCCGAGCACGCGCGCTGCGCCGGCCAGCCGGGGGTCGAGGTGCGCCCAGAAGTCGCCGACCAGCCGGAGGACGATGGTCGTGTTGTAAAAGATGTGCGCGAGCAGGATCGCGCCGAGCGTGTTCATCAGGTTCAACGGCGGGGTATCTGTGCGGAACAGCGCCATCAAGCCCAGGTTGATCCAACCGCGCGGGCCGATGAGCGCGTTGAACGCGGCGGCGACGACGAGCGTGGGCATGACGAACGGCACGCCCGCCAGCGCGCGCAGCAGCCCTTTGCCGCGAAAGTCGTAGCGGGCGACGAGATATGCGCCCGGCAGGCCGACGGCCAGCGTGAGCAGGGTTGAGAGAACGGCCTGCCAGAGCGTGAAGCCGACGACTCGCTGCGCGTGGGCGTCGCCGGCGAGCGCGGCCAGCGGGGCCAGGTCGAGACGGCCCTGAGGCGCGAGGCCAAGCCTCAGTATAGAGACAAGCGGGTAGACGTAGAAGAGCGCGAGGAAGAGGAGGGGAAGGGCGAGGAGGAATAGCGCCGCTGCGTTCGCAAAAAACGCTGGGGCGACAGCGCGCGCAAGTGAGCGGGGGGGCAGGGGGGCGGGGGAGCGGAGACGGAAGGCCATGCGTTAGCGGAGTTCCTTCTTCTGTCTTATTTCAGCACTGCGTCTGTCCACGCCTCGATCCATGCCTCGCGATGGAGCGCGATGTCCGCCGGGCTGACGGCGGCAGGCGCCTCCGGCGTCTGCGCCCACTGCACAAACTCGTCAGGCAGTTTGACGCCCTGGACGGCCGGGAAGACGAACATCTGCGTGGGCATATCGGCCTGGAATGGCTCGCTCAGCATGAAGTCCACCCATTTCTCCGCAAGCGCGCGGCTCTTCGTCCCCCCGAGGATGCCGACGAACTCGATCTGCCGGAAACACGCGCCGGGGCCGACCACGCTGGCGGTCGGGGCCTCGTCGGGTTTAGGGTCGGGGGCGAAGATCATCTCGGCGGGCGGGCTGGAAGCGTACGAAACCACCAGCGGGCGCGGGCCTTTGCCGCTGGAGCCGGAGAAATCGGTGTAGTACGCCGTCTCCCAACCGTCCACGACCTTGACCTCGTTCGCGGCCAGCTGCTCCCAGTAGTCAATGAATTGATCCGGCCCGAAGTGGGCGACCGTGGCGAGCAGGAAGGCGAGGCCGGGCGAGGAGGTGGCCGGGTTCTCGACGACGAGCAGGCTTTTGTACTCCGGCTTGACCAGGTCTTCGAGCGTTTGCGGAGGCGGGAGGCGCTTGTCTTCGAAGTAAGCCTTGTCGTAATTGAGGCACACGTCGCCGTAGTCTACGGGCAGGGCGCGGTTCTCCGCGTCGAGTCTGAGGTCCGCCGGGATGCGGCTCAAGGCGGGCGAGGCGTACGGCTCGAAGATGCCCGCGTCAAGCGCGCGCGAGAGGAAGGTATTGTCCACGCCGTAAAACACGTCGGCGAGCGGCGCGTCTTTGCTGAGGATGGCCTTGTTGAGCGCCGCGCCCGTGTCGCCCGACTTGAGGAAAGTGATCTTGGCGTTGTTCGCCTGCTCGAAGGCGGCGATCACATCCTCGGAAGCGGCAAAGGAGTCGTGCGTCATCACGGTGAGCGTTTGCGGGCCAGAGGGCGTGTCCGTGGGAGCGGCCGTCGGCGGCGGGGCGGCCTGAGCGCAGGCCGAGACCAGGACGGCAAAAACCATGAGCCGGGTGATGCGTGAGCGGTGTTTCATGCTTACCTCCTGTCCCTGGCCCACAAGGGGGCCAGGCTACGTCTATCCGCGCCGGGTGTGGACGGCGAGCAGGACTCCGCGCCGGATGGAGATCGTCGCTTCAGGCGCGGTGAGGACGTTGCTCACGCCCGTGGTGAAGCCAGCGCGCAGAACGCCGCCGTCGAGCGGATATTCCAGGCCGGTGAGCGTGACGCCCTCGACGTCCCCCGCCAGCGGCAAGAGCGAGAGGGTGTCGCCGGGCGCGCCGCGCACCGTCACCCGGTCGCGGACAATCCACAGAGAATCGGGGCCGTCGGCGAGGCGCAGGGAGAGCGCGGCAAAGTCGGGGTGCGCGAGCAGCAGCACGTTCGCCAGGCTCTGATCCCAACGCCCGCCGAGCGCGGCGAGGATCAATACTTCCTGCGCCCCCTGTGTCATCGCCGCGCGGATGGCGAGTTCGAGATCTGTCTCATCTTTTCGCGCCGGATGGATCTCAAAGCGCGCGCCTGTCCCTTCGAGCTGGGCGCGCACGGCGGGGGAGAGCGAGTCGAGATCGCCGACGACGACGTGCGGGTTCAGGCCCAAAGCACGGCAGTGATGAGCGCCCCCGTCGGCGGCGATGAGCAAGTCGCCGGAGCGGACGACCGCCCGCGCCGACTCGGGGTCCCGCAGCGCTCCATTGGCGACGATGATGGCGCGTTTCACCTCACCCCCCTGACCCCTGCCCCATTCCGCTTCGGGGACTGCAGTCCCGAAGGGACAGGGGGGGTGAAAGAAAAACACCCTCCGGGGAGAGGGTGTGGATGGATGACGCGCATTATTTCCCTCCGCCGGCATTACCCGTCAGGTTCAGTCGGTCGGCCCCATAGCCCGTGGGCAGGGACCCTCTCAGCCCGGCTTAACCGGACTCCCGAAAGTTTGATGACTCGTAAGAATTCTAATCTGGCCTGCGCCGCCTGTCAATGAATCTGTTCACCCCGATTTGACGCCGAAGAACCGCCGGATGCGCGCGACGAGCGCGGCGTGCTGGGGAAGCGGCCTCTCTTTGAGCGAGCCGGTGGAGGTGGCGATGCGCTCGGCGCCCGCGCGCATGCGCGTCTCCAGCGCGAGCGTCAGCGCTTCGAGGATGCTCGCGTCAGACTCGATGACGGCGGCCAGATCGGGTTTGTCCACCTCCACCACTTCGGTTTCCGTCTCGGCAACCACCGAAGCGGTGCGCGGCTCGCCCGTGAGCAGGCTCATCTCGCCAAAGAACTCGCCCGAACCCAACTCCGCCACGGTGGTGACCTGGCCGTTCTCCGAGCGCAGGTCCACGCGCACTTTGCCGGACCGGACGACGAAGAGCGAGTCGCCGGCCTCGCCCTGCTGGACGAGCGCCTCGCCGGTCGTGTACTGCTGGAGGGCCGCCCCACGCACGAGCTGCTCGATTTGCGCGTCGCTCAACGGGCTGAAAAGCGGCAGCGGGCGCAAAACCGCGAAGACCTCGCGGCGCAGTTGCTCCTGCGCGCGGGCCTCGTAGTCCTCCGGCAGCGTGCGCACCGTCACGTCGCGGATGGGGAAGGGGATGGTCATCTCGGCGCGGCGGAGTTCGTACCAGGCGCGCGTCAGCACCGCGTCGCGGATTTGCTCGACGCGGGCGTAGTCGGTGATGTAAAACCGGAGATCGTATTGAATAGCGAAATCACCATAGCCCGTGACGATCACCTCGGGCGCGGGTTCGGCGCTGACTCCCTCGACGCCGGTGGCCGCGTGGGCCAGCACTTCTTTCACCAGCCCCGGCGGGTGGCGGTAGGCCACGCCCACCTGGGTGTGCAGACGTTGCAGGGGACTGGGGCGTGAGTAGTTGACGATGTCCTGCCGGGCGGCGTTGGCGTTGGGCAGGAAGATGTTGTGATTGTCGCGGGTGCGCAGGGTGAGCGTGCGCCAGTTCATCTGCACCACCTGGCCCTCCTGGCCGCCCACGTGCACCCAGTCGCCGACGGCGAAGGGGCGTTCGATTTGCAGCGCCAGCCCGGCGATGATGTTGCCCAGCATGTCCTGCAGCGAGAGGCCGATGACCGCCGAGACCACCGTCGAGGTGACGAGGAAGGCGCTTAAGTCCACACGGAAGACGCGGTTCAGCACTGTCAGCGCGATGATGGTCAGCGCGACGAAGTTGAACAAATCCACGATCAGGCGTGGGACGGCGACGTGCCGCCGCCGGCCGAGGACGTAATCCCACAGGAACACGTCGAAGAGTTGGATGGCGGCGTTGGCCGCGAGCATCACCCCGGCGGCGACGATGACCTGGATGAGCGTCGCTTCGGCCGGGAGGCCGGCGCCTTTGACGACGAGATACAACCCGGCCGTCACGGCCGTGAGCAGGAGGGAGGTCTGCACCCGGCGCAGGGGCGCGAACCCGCGCAGGAGCCACAGGAGGAGCGCGACGCCCAGGCCGAGGCCGACGGCTTCGGCGAGGTGGAGGAGCAGGTCTTGATTCATCGAGGGGAATTATCGGTAAAAGGAGGGGAAAGGCAAGTAAGTTTTCCCTCCCA
>Ga0209342_10001451_pt1 | contig 26590 bp, 37 predicted proteins | sample RifCSP16_2_FD_184023 | JGI IMG/M metagenome (GOLD analysis project Ga0209342, IMG submission 184023) | Soil microbial communities from Rifle, Colorado - Rifle CSP2_sed 16_2 (SPAdes) (version 2) | ecosystem: Environmental > Terrestrial > Deep subsurface > Rock core/Sediment | place: Rifle... | reverse complement strand
TTTGTTAAGGAATTGTTTGGAGAAAAGGGCGATAAGGGAGATAAGGGTGAAAAAGGGGAACGAGGAGAAAAGGGAGAGGAAGGAAAACCTGGGAAAAGTCCCTTCACTCCAGCTCAAGAGAGAAAGATTTTAGAGCATATTGCCGTCCAACATTTTACTAAGGAGGAAGCAGAAGATTTGATAGGGAGAGCATTTATGATGCACGAAAGAAGAATGAAAGAATTTGAAAAAGATATGAAAAAAGAGTTGGAGAATACAAAAAAGAATTTAGAAAAGAAAGTCGAGGTATTGCAAGAAAGACAAGGCGATATTCCAAAGATTACCGTAAGCACAATAGAACCAATGTCGCCTGAAACTGGAGATATTTGGGTAACTGTATAAATGAAAAACAGAGCAATTTCAGATAAAATAGATGCTGTATTCCGTTTCAGAGAAGAGGAGTTGAGGAAACTTGCTCCGCTTTGGGGAGGGGATACGCTAACTCAAGAGGAGTACGTTAGTATTTCTGGGATTTTATCTGCTGTACATTCATATTTTCTCGCAAAAGAAAGTGCAGACCCAGATATGGATTGGTATTCGGATATTGACGAACTAACTGGTTTGCCAAAATACAATGGAGAGAAAAAAGGGGAAAACAAAATTATTTTGTTTGGAGCTGACGCTTTAGCTTCAAGGAAAAGGCAGATTCGTTGGCTTGTAAATAAATATAAGACAACATACGGGAATATCAAACCCGCAGTATTTTCTATTTACAAAAAAGGTATTACAGCGCAACAGATGGATAGCACTATAAGAAATTTAGTGATGGATTCAGTTGGGGTTAACTTAGCAGCAAAAAAACCTCAATGTACTTTAGAGAATGTTGCAGATAGTTTATATAATTATGAGGAAACTTTAAATGGCTAGAGGTATCGTAAAACCATATACGAACTGGGTTGATATAGCATATACAGCTAATAGCAGTTATCAGGACATTGATGTTTCAGGAACGGTAGCGGCAGGAGCCACGATGGTACAGCTGTTTTTGGATACTAACGCTTCTTCGAATCCTACTGTTGGGATAAGGAAGAATGGTTCAACGCAGGATATACTTTTTGATGTAGCGGCAGAAAGTTCCGCTGCGTATGTGTGGGTGGCTTTGGACGCGAATGGCATATTTGAGCTTAAATCTGATGAAGCAATAGCAAATGTGTATTTAATAGCCGAAACAGATTCAGATGTGGTTGGTTTAGATCCCTGGGTTGATGTTTCTCCGACTGCGGGTTCTTGGCAAACAATCAATTCAGCGAGCGTTCCAGATACTGCCGTAGCAGTAATGAACCATCTTATCAATACAAGTACAACAACAATTCTTCAGGTTGCGGTACGCCACGGAGATTCTACTGACGCGAGGCAAGCAAACTGGGATTTAGATATAAAAGGTGGAACAAGTGCAGTAACGGGATTAAATGTCTCTGGGGAATTTGATGGCTTTAGAGAAGCTACGACAGGGAGGATTTATGTAACAGGATATATTGCTTCTGGTGCTACGGGACATACGAATGTCGCAAATGCTACAAATGTAAGCCAAGCAACCACAGGAGCGTGGACAGACTTGGATTTAACCGCGAATACTTCCGCTACCGCAGACTATGTGATTATTGAGATGACATCAGTTGGGGTAAATACCAACGCTCTATTAAGAGAGAATGGTTCTACGCTTGATTTAACTTCATCTGGGACTCCATGGGTAATTGCAGGTCAGACAAGAGTATTGGTCGTTTCAATGGATGTAGCGCAAGTCCTCGAGTATTATATTGACACTGCAAACCTTGATTTCTATATTCGAGGGTATGGAGGGCCAGAGGCTGCGGGAGCACAAACAATTACTTCCACGGAAGCTATCGCTTTATCCCAAATTATGTCTGCTCCAGCCCGCTGGCGTTATTCAACAACAAATACTCTCGCTTTATCGGAAACGATTTCGTTCAAACAGTTTCTTTTTATAACTGCAACAGAAATAGTAAGTCTGTCAGACAGCATTGTGGCAACGCTTAAAAGACATCTAATAAGCGCATTAGAAACAATATCTTTAGTAGAGAGTTTCGCAGTCAGATTTTTAAGAGGAGTAATTACGAAGTTGGAGAGTATAACTTTAGTGGAAACAGCATCGTTAGCAATAAAAAGATTTACCGTGGCAGTTAGTGAGACGATTGCTTTAGTAGATAGTATCACTGCGACTATTAAGAGACGAATAATTCAGGCAAGCGAGACGATTGCTCTCGTGGAAAGTTCTGCCGTTTCGCTAATACGGCGCACTCTTACTGCCTTAGAGAGCATATCTTTGCAAGAATCATTTTCGATAACCAAGATTGGTGAGGCAGTAAGCATAGCAATAATAGAAACACTTGCTTTGGTAGAAAGCGTAACAACATTTGTTCCACGATATATCTTAAGCAAAATAGATAGCATAGTGCTAGAGAGTTCTACCAGTGTTCAGGAGATTACGATAGCAATCCCACCCACAGAAGAAGGAGGATTCCCGTGGTGGAAAATCTGGGCAAGACCGAAAATAGTGAAGATAAATGTGTGGAATGGGTTTGATTGGAAACCGCTAAGGTTAAAAATGTACATCAATAAAGATTGGCAGGATAAAACGATAAAAGTATATGATGGCAGAAATTGGATAGTAGTAAATTAAAAAGTCGTTTGGGCACAAAACGCCCTGTAAAAAGCCAATGAAATCAAGACTAAACTTGTAAAAATGGATAACGAATTGGAGACCCCAACTCCTGAATTGGGGGGAGAGGAAACTCCTGAAAATCCAAACGGGGAGGAGATCCCAGAAACTCCTGCGGCAGAAAAGCCAGAGGAAAAATCAAAGGAATTGCAGTCAGCTCTCGCGCAAAAAGAGCACTTTAGAAAGAAAGTTGGAACTCTTGAAAAACAGCTTAAATCTAAAGGGAATGAGCCAGAAGAATGGATTACCACTAATGACCCGTTGGAAGTAGTCCGTCTCGGCAAGGCACTGAACAATTATTCCGAAGAGGAGACCGAATTCATTATTCGGAACGCTTCTACTAAGGATATTGACGGTATCTTAAAGGCCGAAAAAGATTCAATGGTTCAAGCTGCAATACAGTCAACACGGGAAAAGGTCGCGAGAGAAAGTAAAGTGCCCGAACCTTCTTCTCCCTTTAACACCACAAGTGATGTGGATGTTCAAAAGGTGATTAAGGAAGGAAGAGTTGAACAGCAGGTAGCAAAACAGATGGAAGAACTTTTGAAGAAAGAAGGAAGAGAAGGCGGGATTTAACATATGGCAGGAGGTACGAATTATAGGCCCTTCGCACCCGAGGTTTGGTCGAGTTATGTAAAAGTGTACTTCAAGGAGAGATTGACAGCAGCTCAATTCTTCATGAACTTTTCAGATGAGCTGAAAGGTGGCGGAGACACAATTACATTGCCGTCCCTTACCACAGGGCCAGCAGTAGGGTCTTTCACGACAACCACTGGAGCAATTTCTGACTTCGTTGTTGTAGAGACAAGAACTACCCTAACGATCAATAACTGGAAGTATTCTTCAAAGAAATTTTCAGACTTTGAATGGGGTAGGATTGCTTCTAAGTACAACCTTCAGAATATGTATCTTCGGGAGGATATTGCCTACCGGTTGGCAGAAAACTTGGATGCTACGATTCTTACTGATTTGAGAAACATGAACTTTAGGACTGGAACATCGTTAGTTTCGATGAACAATACTACTGTTCAGGAAGCAGTGAGAATCTCGCATTCAGGAAGTATGCCGCAACCGGATATGGCATTCTTCATCCATCCGAACGTATTCTTTGGGCAACTGTTGAGAAGGAATCAATACTACGATGCGAGTATCTTCGGAAAAGCAGTAATCTCCGATGGATTCTCCCCTGTAGCAAATCTGTATGGATACCCAGTGTATCTATCCCTCAATGTGCCAACAGGTAGCGGTATTGGAGGTGATGGATATCCATCGACCGCCAAGATTAACGCATTGGTTCATAAGAGAGCCATTGTGTATGCTATCGGAAACATTGACGGTATGGGTGTAGGCCCACGGCTTGCTACGATGCCAGTCGCAGATGCAAAGGCGTTCCGAGTAATCGGAGACCTAGCGTATGGTATTTCAGACTTGGACAAGAATGCAGGAGTGAAGATGGTAACTGTACAATAAGAAGTAACGGTGCTGGACGACTTGGCTCTTGTAGTCATTCTGCTTGAGCCAAGTCCAGAATGACGTCCAGTTCTTAAAAATTTAATATGGTAACGAATACGAAAGAGTATTATCGCCGTTGGGAGAAGAATAATCCAGATAAAGTTAAAGCTAAAAGGAAAAGATATATAGAAAAGCATAAAGAAAGATTGTATGCCTATAATCGTAAACTTCAGAAGAAACAAAGTGTTGAAAGAAAGATAAAAAAGGCAAAACAAGAATGTTCGATTTGTGGATTTAATAGATATTTAGAAAGTTGTCATATGGTTCCAAAATGCAAGGGTGGAAAAGAATGTATGTGGCTTTGCCCTAATCATCATAAGCTATATGATAATCAACTATTATATCAAGGAGAGAAAGAGATGCTTGAAGAGAAATTGTTGAAAATAAAAGTTTAGTATGAGAATTACATATTTCGGCAGGTTTAACGGGGAATATCCCGAAAGACATATTTCCAAAGCTCTTAAAAAGAAACATCAAGTAATTGAAATTGATGTTGAAAAAGGAGACGTAAGGGAATTGGTAAAACAGGCGAATAAATCAGATATGCTGTTATTCCACAACGCAGGTATGGACTTAGGAATAGAACAGGATATAGGAAAACTTCCTTTCTATATGGGTTTAAGTGGGTTATACCAGCTTTTAGAGAAAATCCCCTGTAAAAAGGTGATGTGGTATTTGGACAGAGTTGTAGGATTTGGAGAGGAATATATGGCTACCATACTTCCTTCTGTAGATTACGCTTTTCTGAATGATGATACATGGGTTAGAAGGCATACATGGGAAAACATTTACTGTCTTCACGAAGGAACGCATAAAAGAGAACTTGGTAAGTACAGGGAAGATTTAGCTTGTGATGTAGCGTTTATAGGGAAGGTATACGGTGGAAGGCAGGAAATAATATCAAAGTTGAAGTTAGCGTTAGGGAAGAAGTTTAGAATGTTTGATGGAAAAGATTTTGATGATATATGCCAGTCGGCGAAGATTGTGTTCGTGCCAAAGTGGGGAATGAATGACTTTTACTGGGATAATGATGTTTATAGGGTATTATCTTCCGGCGGATTTCTTCTCCATCCAAGATTGCATGGATTGAAAGAATCAGGGGTTGATGAAGGAGCGCACTTTGTGGGGTATAGCTTAGAAGAAGAACTTGGTGCAGCATTAGATTTCTTCTTGAAACCAGAGAACGCAGAAAAGAGGAAACAAGTCGCGCAACAAGGTAGGGACTATGTCTTATCTTTTCATACTTGGGATAAAAGAGTTGAACAAATGTTGAGTGTAATAAAAGATAACCTTGCAAAATCCAATGCGAGTTAGAACAAGTTTAAGCGTAGTGAACTTCAAGGATAAGATAAAGGAAGTTTGGAAGTTGGAAGAGTGGCAGGGGCATAATGACACAGATAAGGATTTGCTTTTCTTCGGACTATATACCAAACATGATTATGACGCATTGTATTACCTACCTGAAGGAGTGAAAGTAAACGTATTTTGGTGCGGTTCTGACATCTTAAATGCTTTAGATAATTTAGAATGGCAGAGAATACTTAAACTATATCCAGACGCAAAGCATTATTGTGAAACTGAAGTGGAAGCTGAAAACCTTAAAAAGATTGGTATTGAAGCTAAGGTAGTTCCTTCATTCTTGGAGAATGAGGATAGTTTCCCACTGGCGTATAACCATTCTGTGGATCCTCATGTTTGGATGTGCGCTCATCCAGAGAGGGAGATAGAATATGGAGTTGATATGATGTACGCGATGGCAAGAAAATTTCCAACCTACACATTCCACATTTACGGAATTTTTGACTGGAATATGGAGGAGAAACCAAGAAATGTACTTTTTCACGGGCAGATACCAAATGAGCAGCTGAACAAGGAAATACGTCAGTATCAATGCGGATTTAGAGGAAATGCCCACGAAGGGTTAAGCGAGGTGATAGTGAAGGCACTTTTAATGGGGCAATACTGTATATCGCTTATGAAGTTCCCATACACTTGGAACTATCAAACAGAAGAAGAACTGGAAAAACTGATGGAAAAACTAAAGGACACGAAAGATTGGAATCACGAAGGCAGAAAGTCTATTAAGGGAAGCCTGAATAAATTTCCTTGGATGGGATTCGTACATAATCTGAAAAAAACGGTTAAAGAATTATGATACGAGAGATAGAGTCGCTTTACCTTTATGCTAAAGGATTTGAAAAGGAATTTGAGGATTATGCCCAGGAGATTATCGCAGAAAAGGGAGTAAAAACTGAAGATGGATATACTTGTTATGTAGATGAAAACATTAAAATAGCGCGGTTAATTCCAAAAGATAAGATGGTGGTGGATGTCGGTTGTTCGTTTGGGCTCCAGCATATTTTGTATCAAGACCACAAGGGATATATCGGGATTCAGAAATTCAAAGATGGGATAAATGCTGACCATTGGTACAGACCGAAGTTCAAAGTATTCACCAAAAATGCACAGATTATAGAGGGGATGCTAAAAGATGTTTATGGAAAGCTGGGAATTACGGAAGAAAATCAAGATGAGTTCTATGGATTAGCAAATCATAGCTTATGGCATGACCTAAGCGACAACAAAGAAGACATTGAGATATTCCAAAGGTTGTTCCCGAATAACTATTACGCCACTGATGAAACGGGAGTGGTAATAAGATACGAAATTATGGCTCGACCTAAAGGAGTAAAAAACAAACCAAAAGAAAACACGAGCAAACCTGCTGACGTAGAAATAGAGATAAAAACTGATTGTAATCATGTTTGGAGTTCAAACATGGGTGGGAGTAAAAGATATGTTTGTCCTGGATGCGGAAGACAATCGGATTGAAGCGGTAAAAGACGGACGAGTGATAGGTTACTTGAATTATGTAGCAAGAGATGACTACATTGAACAACATCAGATTTTCGTGGAAGAGAAAGAGCGTAGAAAGGGAATCGCAGAAGGACTCTTAAAAGAATTGATAAAAGTAGCAAAACAAAAGAAGGTAAATAAGATAGGAGTAATCGCAACGCCAGACCCAGAAAGAGAAGTTTTCGGAAAGTGGCTGGTGAGAATGGGATTCAAGCCAACTGGAGAAGAAGGTAATAGACCGCAATGGATACTGAAAATATAAAATGGCCATATCATAATCACAGGAAGTTAGTCTTTGACAGAGTGAAGAAATTTAATCCTGAAAGCATTTTAGAGGCAGGTTGTTGTTGGGGAGGTAACTTGGAATGGATGGTTGAAGAATATCCCAATGTGAAATTATGGGGTTGCGATACAGTTGAAGATTTTATAAAAAAAGCTAAGGGTCTTTTCCCGCAGATAAAGTTTGAAGTGGCTGACATCCGCAATATGCCCTATCCAGATAAAAGCATGGATGTAACAATAGCTGATATGGTTCTTTACTTCTTTGATGCAAATTCGTTAGAAGAGGCTATCAGTGAACTAAAGAGAGTTACTAAAAAGGCAATTATTATCTCCGATATGGATAAGGACAAATTCAAAAGGTATATTCCCCAAGATACTGATTTTGAAAGAGTTAATTGGGCAGCAGGAATTCCTGAAGCAAATGATGATTGGAGGTTTGTGTTTACTTTACCGGTATGAAGAAAATACATTTAATTTATGTTCCTTTTACTGGACTTGGAATTCAAGAGTTTAAGGGGAATAGTTGGTATGAATATAGGGCTAACTTATTTGAAAAGTATGTTTTACAATCACTTAAAAACCAAACTGAAAAAGATTTTGTCCTTTGGATTTCGTTTCGTGCGGAGGAAAAAGAAAACCCTACAACGCATAGAATTCAAAGAGCGATTGAAAACGCGGGAATCGAATACGTCTTAACATTTAATGGTATAATGATGTGGGATGATAGAGGAACTTGGCACAACGATACCTTGAAAGAACGGATGGAGAAGTCCTTAAAGGAGGTTCAAGAAAAGACAGGGCAGGCGGATTGGGTGTACAAAACAGATTTGGGTTCAGATGATATGTTTTCAGCAGAAGCAGTAGCGGAGATACAAGCTCAAGAGCCGAAAGAGAGAAAAGCATTGTACTATCTGAATGGATATGTATTCGATATGGAGAATCAAAGGGTAGCTGAATGGAACAGAGAAACATCATGTTCCAAGTACACGATTATTTATCCTTATGAGACATTCTTTAATGCAGAGAAGCATCTAAAATACATAGAAGGATTGGAAAGCCATGAGTTCATACCAAAAGTGTTTAATGCTATCCAGTTGTCTGACAGAAGATACATGTGCGGAGTGCACGGAGGAAATATATCGACCTCGTGGAACAACCCAGAGCGGGGAAGACAATTCAATGACATTGAAAAATTAGAAATCCTTAAACAATTTGGTATTCATGAATAAGAACAAGAAAATCTTTGTAGCAGTGCTTAATCAAGGTGAAATTCGTATCGAGCTTTCCGCTTTTCTTCATGATCTTCCATTCCAAGGGAAATATGACACATTTGTAACTTATCCGAACGAGAAACCAATTTCCAATAATAGAAACAAAATAGTACAGGAATTTTTATTAAAAAAAGAGTTTGATTATTTGATGATGGTGGATTCTGATATTGTACCGCCAAAGAACGTATTAAATCTTGTTGATTTCCAAAAAGATGTTATCTCTCCCGTATGCTTCATTTATCAGCAAAACACTGTAGCTCCGCTAATACTCATGAGAAATAGAGAGGGAACGTATCAACCCGCACATTTTCAAGGATATGAAGGCTTAGTGGAGGTGGATGCCGTAGGAACAGGATGTATGATACTTTCAAGAAAGGTCTTAGAAGAAGTACAATCTCCATTTTCAGATGTGTTTGATTCACAAGGAATCCGAAGGTATGGAATGGATATAGCATTTTGCAAGAGAGCGCAAGACAAAGGATACAAGATATATTGTCATTTGGATTATATTGCAAAACACTATGTGGGAATGGATTTGTCGTATGTTTATAAGTCGTTAATGCCAACCTAAATGCGTTTTTCGGACACGAGTACCAAAACAGGGATGCTTCAAATGTGTGAAGATTTGTTGGGGTATAACAATGGACAAATTACCGATTCCAGTAATTTGAAGCAGCGATTTACTCGCCTCATAAACGATAGATACAATCAAGTTTCCAATAAGATATGGAAAATGGTTGGCGATTGGGAGTTTGATGACACCAACCAGACTACTTTGCCCATTGCTACTGCTGACTTAGTAGCTAACCAACAGGATTATGAGCTTCCTTCTTCTGCCCAAAAGTTAGAACGCGTAGAAGTGAAGAACCAAGATGGAGATTATGTTGTTATTGACCCGATTGATAAAAGCCAGATTCCTGATATTGCTTTAACAGAATACTATGAGGATTCTGGTATGCCTCTTTGTTATGATGTAGTAGGAAGATCGCTTGTACTTTATCCAGCCCCAGGGACTGGATATGTAACCTTAACAGATGGATTAAAAGTATATGTTTCAAGGGATGTAATTCAGTTCAACGCAACTGCTACAACTCAAGAGCCAGGTTTTGCAAAACAATTCCATCGAATTCTTCCTGTTGGAGCTTGTATGGATTTTGCGGTGGGAAGGCAAATGTTCAATAGTGTGAATTCTTTGAATATACTCTTAAAAGAAGTAGAAACCGATATGAATGAATTTTATGCAAGAAGGCATAGGAATCCAGATTCAAACCCACGGATACGGCCCAACGATGAGGGAATGTATTAAAGGTCGCGATAATAAAACAAACAAAATACAATGAATTTAAGAGGAGCAAAACAAATTTCGGTGAGAGGAATAGTTACGTTAAGACAGATTGAGCGAAAGACTGGAAAGGTGTTGTCTGAAGAAACATTCAGCAACACAATTACAAACATGGGGATAGACCAGGTTGCAGGATTGATTAACGGACAAAGGGCTTCCGTATTCGACACGATTCAGTTGGGAACTTCAGGAACGGCAGCAGTAGTAGGAGATATAGCATTGAAGGCTGTAATCTCTATTGGGTCTTTATCGCCCGCGGGAGCAACCGCTACACAGGTAACCACGGATACAACCAACGATACGGCAAAGCTCTTGCATACCTTTAGTGCGACTGCTTCTTATACAGTAAAGGAAGTAGCGATTGCGACTTCAGCTTCATCAGCAAGGATTCTTGGCAGGACAACGAACTTCACGGCGAAAGCATTGGATAACGGTTCTGATTTGCAGGTATCGTATTCCATAGATGTTGACTAGCCAGCAAAAATGAAACAGTTTGAAAATAATTGCTGGTTTTCTAAGCATGGCTATCATACTTCAAGACAATTTTGATTCTTACGCTGATGGGGATTTGAATGCACAAGGAGGTTGGTCGGGAAATGCTGGATTTGATGTTCAGGGGACAACAGTCCAATCAGGAGCAAAAGCGATTAAATTTACAGTAAGCGGGATAACAAATGTTGATATAACGAATACTGGAACTTCGATTTCTGATGGGAGTATATCTTGTTATTTGAGGAAATCGAGCGTTTCTGATGCGGATGATTCAAGCCAGTTTAATCTTTTAACGGTGACGCAGGCAAATGCTATTCTCCTTAGATTTTTTGGAAACAGAATAGATGTTTTTGACCAAGGGATAGCAGATTGGTTTACCGTAAAATCCAATTTACTCGCTGATGTTTGGTATTTGATTGAAATAGAATGGCATAGTTCTCCGAGTTATCAGATGAGAATGCGTATTGATGGAGATAGTTGGACTGCTTGGAAAACTCCTCAAGCTGATGGGCCTTATAATACCGTTCAACTTGAAGTTTCTGCCGATACTGCGGCTGATTATTTTTGGGATACCGTAGTAAATTCGCTCAATCAGAGGGAATCAATTACTTTGGCAACAGAAAGTACCTCTTTCTTATTCAAGAGATTTCAACTGAATATCCAAGATACAGTAGCGCTTGCTTCAGAAAGTATCTCTATTATAAGAAGAAGTTTAGAGATAGTAGTAAGCGATGCCATAAATTTAGTAACTGGAATAGTCAATTTGGATTTAAGAGAAAACGCCAGGATACTTTGGACTTTTTTAAGTAAAAATGTTACTTCTTGGACACATCAATCAAAGTCTGCGAGTCCTTCTTGGACACATCAATCAAAGTCTGCGAGTCCTTCTTGGACTTGGGAAGATAAGCATGAGATTACGGGTTAAATGGCAAAGATAGACATAACAAATTTCTTTAGCGGCATTTCCTTCTCGGATAGAATAGGTAAAGAAGGTTCCTTTTTCATTGGAAAATCAGTCAATTTATTCAATCCTTCACATTACGGGTATATGTGTCCTGGGCCAGAAAGCGTTTTGATAACTAATACGATTTCAGAAGTAAACGCAAAATCGGTAATAGATGATTTCAACAAAAAGATGTATTTTGCAGATACCGCAGGAAGAATTATGGAGGTAAGTACTGTTACTAATTTGGCGACATTCGGGACAGTTTTCCCCCATACTGTTTCTCCTCATGGGGCACACGCTGGCCCTGCCAAGATAACGGATTTAGTTATTTATAACATTGGGACAGATTTAGACAGGTTAATGTATGCTTGGAATGATGGTGTTGATGGAGATATAGGAGCATACAATATATCTGCTGGTAGCTTTGATGACGATTATATGTCCACCGTTCCTTCAGGAGCTGGTGTATTAGACCGAGTACAACCACATCCTATGTTGCAATGGGGAGAGAATGGTTTTCTTTATATCGTAGATGGAGGGGATATAGAAGCATTTGATGGGAAGAATTCTGTATTTACCGAAAATAAACTTCAACTTCCTTTAGGCTATCTTGCGTATGCTTTGTTTGACGCGGGAGAGTTTCTTGGGATATGTGCAAGAAAAATAATGGTGGATTACGGTACAGATTATAGCGGACTTTTCACTGGACAAAATGTAGTTTTCTTTTGGGATGGAACTTCACCTAATTTTAACCGTAGAATTCCAATAGACGACCCTGTAGTGAAAGCTGCATTCAACCTAAATAATGAACTTCTTCTTTTCACTATAGACCACAATAAAAAAGGCGTTATTAAGAACTTTGATGGGAATAGGTTTAATATGATTCAGGTATTGGAGAATAATGTTTCTGGCGAGAGTTCAGGACACTATCCAACCAGTCATGGTTCCGTAGGGTTCTTTAGAAATTCTCTTTTGATAGGAGAGAAGAATCATGGTAATTTGTTTCTTTATGGTTCTCCAGAAATCGGAGTCCCCAAGTCGCTTTCTAATCCAATATCTTTTGTGAGTACATCTACGCAAATAGGAGCACCCATAACTGGAAGCGCTGGGATTGTATATTTCACTGCTTGGAATGGTTCTGTGGGCAGTATAAGGAGAGCCGATATGACCAGTGTTGATTCTGCGAGAATGCAGTATAAATCTCTATACTATGAGTTTCCCCAAAGAACAAGAATAAACTATGTTAAGTTATATTTCAAAGCATTGGCAAGTGGACAGGGAGATGACGTATTGCTTGACTTAGATTATGGAGATAGGCAGATTCATATTGGCAACATCTCCTACGCAGGGGATGGAGTGATAACCTCAAAGAAATTGACGATTACCCCAGATAACCAAATATGTGATAATTTTAGGGTTTTTATACGCCCAGATGAAGGAGCGGGGATAAAATACGGGAGGATTGAGGTTGATTATGAGATTCTTGAAAAAGATATATGAGAGTCTTCACAAATACATCAGGGCAAACACAGATAGATTATTTGAAACAAGAAGAACAGAAATCTGCTCCTGTTATTCCCATCCAAGACCAAATGAGAATACGGAAATTGTATGGTGGTCTTCCCATTTATGCAACTAATTCTGATATAAGCCCAAAAGTCGGAGAAGTATTTTTAAGAACAGGCAAACGCCTTTGTGCGAGATTTGAAGGAATTACTGTTTCGGTGAGTTTAAGTTGATTCCAAATTTTGTATGATTTCTTTATATAAAAGTAAAGTCAAGCTAACTTAATAGTATGGCTATACCTCAAGAAGTATTACAATCGTTAGACGAACAATTAAAGTCGGTACGCCAACAGGCGGAAACTTTATCACAAACAGTGAAAACCTCTGCTGAAAAAGGTTTGCTTTCTGCTGGAGATTTGAAAGATGAAACAGCAATAAATCTGCCAGAAGTTTCAACGAATGTGGCAGGAAGTTCTGCGGATAACATTAACAATCAAGCCATTACGAGCTTGGCTTCCGCAACTTCACAGGATGAATTCTTGAAAGCTCAACAGGAACTATTTTCGGAACAGCAAAAAGCTCTGCAAGAAGGAAGGGAAGCCCAGACATCTCTTTTGGAAGGATTCAAGAAGTTGTTTACAGATAGGAAAGAACAAGAAGAACAGGTAAGGGCATTGCAAGAAGAATTCCAAATTCCAGAAAACCAAGCTCAGATACGAACACTTATCCCTGAAATTGGTGCGTTGAATCTTGAGTTATTAAATATGAAGATAGCTCAACTTAAAGAAACCACTGCAATCCAAGAGAATCCCCAATACTCTGTTGGGTTCGCAGGCAGAGAGACAAACAGAGTAGCGCGAGAACATACATTCAGACAGATGGGCGTATCTGCGGAGATTGGAGCTAAAACAATGGTATTGGACGCTTTGCGTGGCAATGTAGAAACCGCACGAAATCTTGTAGGGGATATTGTGTCTGCTATGCAGTATGATGACATATTAAGATTATCTGAACTTAAAACATTCTACAGCTTTAACAAAGATTTTATTGATGGATTAGAAAAAGACCAGAAGGATACATTAGATAACATTCGGGATTATTGGGATAGCAAAGTAGAAAATGATAGGCAGGAGTTGGAAGCAAAACTTAATCTTGGAGTGCGAGCCGCGGAAAACGGAGTGAATCTTGGGCTTGGAGCGAACGATTACAAGACAATGAGTTTGGAAGATGTTACGGAGTTATTTGGAAGGAAAGTTGGAGCTGTTATTGGTGCAAGATTTGAGACTAAGTTTGGGACTTTATTCACTAAAACTCAACAGAATAAAGGAGCTTCTAACGCTGGCCTTCCATTAGAGGAATTTCAGGGGCTTGAATATGACGTACAAAACTATTTTGTGAATAGCACGAAAACTGAATTAGAAGCGTTGAATGAGGTGTTTACGGGGATAAAAGATGGGAAAGAAAATCCGGAAGATGTAAAGAGCGAAATTGATAATAGCAATATCCCCCCCGCAGTAAAAGAATACCTAAAATCAAGGATTGACGCAGTTGCTCCTACTGGGAAAAACACAGAAAGTTTTTGGCAGGCATTTTGGAAAGGAGTTACAAGACCATTATTCAATAAATAAATGGTTACCGCAACTCAAAACAGATTCAGCAGATTAAAGTATGAGGAAGAAAAGGCAAAAAAGAAAGCAGATTTTGCTGAAAGCCCTTTGGGTTTAACTTTGGGTACAATTAGGGGATGGCCTAAGGCTGCTTTAGAAGTAAGGCAAAAAGTTGCTGATGTTTTACAAACATTTGCTCCAACTCCAGAGGAAGCAAAAAAACAAGGCCTTATCCAAATTCCTGGAACAAATACATACTTCGACCCCCTTGGGGTTATGGGAGGGTTGAAAAGAGTTGGGGGAAAAGTAACCCAAGAAATAATACAACAGGTTGATACCCCTCTTTCAAAACTCATAATTGCAATTAAGTCTGCTGGCAAACCAAGAGCAGAGCTAGAAGCAATATACGCCGTAGAACGAGCAAAAAGAGCCGGTGAGATTTCTGGTATCTTTGCTAAAGAAGAAGGACAAGTTGGATTCCAAAAAGCTCTTGGAGCATTGAAAGGAGAACTAGCACCCAAAAAACCAACCTTTGAAGCACTACAACTTAATCAGAATGATATTGATAATTTGGCAAACTCTATTCAATCTCATAAATATCTTGAACCATTTGAAAAAATAGCTGCTTGGGATGGATTGAGAAAAATCCTTACTGGTGAAATTCCACAACCAAGCCAACTTTCTCTTTTAGAGGATGTTTTCGGGAAAGAATTTGCAACAGAAGTTCTTAAAAGGGGTGGGATTAGTATTAAAAATCTTATCGTAGAAGGAGTAAACATTCCTCGTACGGCAATTACTGGGCTGGATGCTTCTGCCGTATTACGACAATCAGTAATTTTAACAACTACAAAACCCAAACTAGCTACGAAAGCATTTGGAGAAATGTTCAGACAAACATTCTCTCAAAAGAACTTCGAGGAATGGCTTAAAGTTTTACCAGAACATCCTCTCTACAAAGAAATGAAATCTGCTGGTTTGTATATTGCAGACCCCACGCGAGCTACGGGAGGATTACAAGCGAGAGAAGAACAATTTATAGGAGGATTCATTAAAAAACTTCCTTTGCTCGGAGGAGTTTATCGAGCGAGTGAACGCTCTTTTGTGAGCTATCTCAATAAATTGAGAGTTGATGTATTTTCACAAATGGTTAATCAGCTTCAGAAAGAAGGTATTGCTACCCCTGAAAATTTACAATCAGTAGCTCGTTTTGTGAATAACGCAAGTGGAAGAGGAGATTTACCTGCTTTTCAACGTGCGGCTACAGAGTTAAGTACGGTGCTATTTTCTCCTCGTTTGATTGCTGCAAGATTTAATATGTTAAATCCCATTTGGTATTCAAAACTTACTCCTCCAGTAAGGAAAGAAGCAATAAAAACAATGGGACAGTTTATCGGGACTGGGATGACTGCACTTGGCTTAATAAAATTAGCCGGCGGAGAAAATGTTTCTGTTGAAGCAGACCCACGAAGTACAGATTTTGGTAAGATACGAATTGGAAACGCTCGGTGGGATATATGGGGTGGCTTCCAGCAATGGGTTCGTGTATTTACTCAACTTGCTACTGGGGAAAGAAAAACAGCTAAGGGAGACATTGTGAAGTTAAATGAAAAAGAGTTCCCTTTCGAATCTCGTCTTGATGTTGCGGAAAGATTTATCCGTGGGAAATTAGCTCCTGTTCCATCGCTTGCCCTTGAGCTTTTAGAAGGACAGAAATTATTTGGAGAGAAATTAGATTTGAAAAGAGAATCATTGGAGAATATAATTCCACTTTATCTGCAAGACATCGGAGAAGCAATAAAAGAAATTGGCCCAGAAGCTATATTTTCAGCAGGAATTCCTGCATTTTTCGGAGTTGGATTTCAGGTATATCAGGAGAAAAGAGCAAAGAATAGATTTAACCGCTAAGGAAGTTCTCTATCATTTAGCGAACAGTATTCAGGAGTTTCTTGAGAACATTTACCAGAAGGAAAACCATTCGCAAGAATATCAAACACAAAGAATATGAGTATTGCTCCACCTATTGAAAAGAGAAAGATTTTCATACTACTCACACATAATATGCCCCTTAGGATAATTTATTTCGACTACAAACATACATTGAGAAGGTTCTTGTGCTGGCGCATAAATATCTTCATAGTAAGGTGCTCCAGGATGGGTTTTCAACCACAATTCTTTGTATTCATTGATAAGACGATTATATTTTTCGGCAAGCTCTTCGTAAGAATCAATGGTAGTAAGTTTGTACACTTCTGGCTTAAACTCATTAAAAGCTATTTCCCATTGTGCTATTTCAGCTTGCAGGCGCATAATATCGGAATTCCCAATAGGAATCTCGATAATCTTTTCTATGGGTACTTGTACATATCTTACTTTCTCCACAGGTTTTTCAACAGTTTTTTCCACTATCTTTTCTACAGGAATTTCGACAATCTTTTCAACAATCTGCGGTTCACAAATCAAGTCTTTCTGAAACCAACCAAAAGGATCCCACCAAGATGCGGAGGCGAATAAAGCGAAAAATAAAGCTAAAATGATAAGATATTTCATATACCACTCGTTACACTAATTTTAATCTCTTGTCAAGTATGCCCGACCCCATCTTAGAAATTCTTAAATACGCCACGCCCTCCGCAGTCGTTTTGCTGTTTTTATGGAAAATAATGGTTCCTTGGTCTGACTACTGGCTTAATGCAAAAGGTGCGGGTAAGTTGGAAAAGAGAGTAAATAATATAGAGAATAATGACCTGCACTCTTTTCACGAGTTCAAACAAGAGATGAGAGAACGAGTGGGAAAATTGGAAACAGATGTTGCGTTCATAAAAGGACGGCTAAACGGACATACATAGCCCTTTCCCGTCCGCTCTATGCGGGGCGGAAATTCAGCGTTCTTTCAATGTTTTCGGCTGATGGGGATTAGCTGAAAGGGGGAAGACGCTGGTGCAGTCCGTCCACTCGCCAGTAGTACTGCTGGACTGGTGGGCGGGCGGGAGAAGGTTAGCACATAAAGGAGGTAAGATGGATTGTCAGCACGAGAAGATGGGAAAGATGCTGTGGGACAGGTCAAGAAGCCCAGATATGGATATACGCCTGCCAGTTGCTTTTGTGGAATACTGCGTATTCTGCGGGACTTTGCTTTCTTACAACAATCTGAAAGTAAAGGAAAGAACAGATGGTCGTGTTTTGCAAAGCGTGCCCCAAGTGCGGAGGAGCCCTGACTACGGAGAAGTTCAAGACAAGGTCTGACCTGTACTGTATGAACTGCGGATACCGAAAGGTTCTCGCAGTCAGGGAGGTACAAGATGCTCGTAGTACTACACAAGAAATGCAAAGGAGTGGCGGAGCTCGTTTCGCCTTCTGAAGGGTGGCTCTGCCACCAGTGCGGAGCAGTCATACCTTATCAGGAGTCGCGGAGCGAGCTTGACCCGAAGAACATACCAAAGTCAATAGTGCAAGACCCACCATACATCCTTGAGAACTATGTGAGCGTGCTGGAGGAAAGTGATGGAAACCGTGCAGGCGTGCCTTGTAGGGGAGAAAACGATACTGGAGACGAAGATCCCGACAGAGATGCTTGCGGGCCTGATGGGCAACCGCACCCACCCTGACGGAGGTCTGAAACCAGGCATCTGCCTGAAATTCACCCTACTGAACCCCCAGAAAAAGGAAGTGGAGTTCATTGCTCACGATGTCTGGTTTGACAGATGTGTCGTGCCGATACCCTTCTACCTCTCGTAGAATGCCCGCCTTGGGCGGGTCAGAATAGGGCGGGGAAAGAAGCATAGTGTAGTTAGTACGCTTTCTCCGCCCGATGATAATATGAAAACATTTTTTCTTCTTGTGTTGCTCTGCGGAATAGTGCTCGGATTTTCCCTATTGACCTTGTTGAGCATAAACAGGATTGACGGATTGCAGGAAGATTTCAGCAAAATGGGAGAGAAGAAAAAAAGAGAACGGCAAGAATGAGTCCCCCCCCACCCGACAATAACTTCTTAAAAGTTATCGCAAAGGAATGAAAATAAAAACAGATAAACTTGTGTGCATAAAATGGAGAGATGCCTTCCATCCCGAAAACTGCAACTGGTGGGGATTTGAAGAGTTGGAAGATTTCGTAAAGTCGCAGGAGTTCATTGCCTACAATGTCGGCTGGGTAGTGCACGAAGATAAAGAAATGCTTACGATTTGTTCTATGACTGCCGGTGATGGAAAGAGCGTGAGTCACATACAGCGCATACCTAAAGGATGCATAATTGAAAGGAAAAAGATAAAAACCCAATGAAACAAAAAGCAGTAATAGGAACATTCCACCAGACAAACCCAGAAATGGTGAGATACCTACTAAGTAAAACACCTATTGAGGGAAGTACGTTGGATGCTGGAAGTGGTCAAAACAAGGTATGGTTTAACCAATTAAAAGGCGAAAAATATGAATGTGAAATAGATGACGGTTGTGATTTCTTTGAATGGGATAAAAAGGTGGATTGGGTGGTTGGTAATCCACCATATCACGAAAGCTGGAAGTTCACCGAGAAAGCTCTCGTGGTAGCAAATAAAGGTGTAGCGTGGCTCTTGAACAACCAAGCATTAAACTCTCACTTCACGCCACGAAGATTACAAAGAATATCCGAATTAAGATTTTACTATTCAAAGATAATCGTGGTAGCAGATAAGCGTTGGTTTGGCAGATACTATTACCTAATGCTTGAAAAAGATAAGAATAGTTTTGTAGAATGGAACATAAAAACTTTCTAATCCAATGAAACATATGAAATATAGAAAAACTTGGAAAACATTTTGGCTGAATATCTGGCATACTTTCGCAGGACATCCAAAAGAAGTTTGTGAAAAGGTCGGCGCGTTAAGTGTAAGGTGTAAGTGTGGAGAATTTATATCATTATCAGATTATTATTAACCCCTATCGCAACGGATTAACGAACTTGAACTTTATTATCTGCCGATTTATAACCAATGATGAAACTCTATAGGCCATTACAGTCAAATACACTAAGTCAAGGATTTGGAGAGAACAAAGTTTGTATATACCCAGATGGTCGTCTTGTCTTGAATTTTGGAAAAACTTGCCCTATCTATACAGAAAGCGTGTATAAAAAGTACGGAATGATTGCTCACAACGGACAAGATTGGGGATGCTGGTACGGAGAACCAATTTACCATTCGGGAGAGTTTTCGGGTATAATGAAAACGGAGGTTGATAACGCGGGGGGGGTAGGAGTGGATATTATCTCCAAAGAAAAAGTGTTTATGTACAAGGGAAATCCCACTTATGTGAAACTCCGCTATTGGCACTTGAAGTCAGTGGTGGGATTTGACGGCAAGGAGATAAAGGAAGGAGATTTGATAGGATATGGCGATTCTACGGGCGTTTCTACGGGTAACCACCTCCACTGGGCTTTTAAGCCCTGCAACGCCTCTGGGGGCAACGTGGACGGCCAGAATGGATATTTTGGGGCGATTGACCAAGCCCCATATTTCGTGGATATGTTCGTGCTGGACGCCGTGCAGAAAAAGCAAGAGGTGTTTTCTACGATTGACTATGTGAGGAAGGCGTTGTTTGGCATAAAGGTCGCTTTGGATAAGTTAATGGGAAAATAAAATGGAAATCATAGAAACATCAACATTTCTGTACGCGGCGGTCATTGCGGGAATCGTGGTGGAAGCGGTCAAACAAATAGGCAAAATTCCTTCTTCTTTTCTTCCGCTTCTTTCCCTCGCAGTAGGAACTGGAGTGGGGCTCGTGTTTGACCTATCCCTTATCGGCGGGCTCACGGGATTTGTGGCCGGAGCTTCGGCTTCGGGGATTTACGATGTGGTGAAAAAAAGCGTGTTGCAGAAATGAAACCTCCTAAATGCCCGATCTGCGGGAAAGATACGACTCTTGACGAATCAACTTCTAATGACACAATCCATGATTTTGCGAGAATGCACTTAAATTGCGCTTTGGGAGGAAATAACGAAGAAGAAAAAGATGCAATACGATTACAAGACAACGGAGAAGATTTGGAAAGCGAGTCTGAAGGGAACGACAGTGGCTGATATTGCGAAAAAGTATAAAGTAAATAGAAAAAATGTCGGAAAATGGGTTCCGAAGTTTTTGATGGAAAGAAAAGAAAGGTCGCTGCAAATTGATACCACAAAAAAACTATGATTGATGTACAAGGCGAACCGCAGACGCCCGACACGCCTGAGGAAGGGGTTGACGAGGAGCAAAAGGAAAGCATATAATGAAAGATTGCGAGGTAAGTTACCCTTTGAGTAGCGCCCTGCCGTGAAAAAAGGTTATTCTGCCTTTGCGAGAGGTTCGCACAACCTCTCAAACCCGCCCTTGGATATAGGGTTGCAGGCGAGTCCCGCGACAAAACATCCCGGTGCAAGGATGGCGGGACTCGGTAATATGCAAACAGAAACAGCAAAAACCGCCCTTGTGGGGCGGTTTTTGCATGGGGTTAGAAAGGGGTTGACGAAGGGAAAGAAGCAGAGATATAATAAAAATGCAGAGATAAAGCCTGAGTAAGGCAATAAGCTGTGGTTTCATAAGCGAGGCGCGTATTGGACACAACTTTATCAGAGTTGCTACTATTTATTAGCTCAGGTCCACGGACACGCGCCCCACTTATGGAGGCTTAGTGAGTGGGAACGCGGTTTTACTTACCAAAACCCCTTGCGGTCAGACAAGGGGGTGGTAAGATGGAGTTGCTACGCTTCCTTCGGGGGCGTGGCTTTTGCTTCTACGGATTTATTGTAGGCATTCAACGCCCATTGCTTCGCTCGTTGCCTTCTCGCAAACCCTACTCGCTTCACAATTTTGTATCCTCCGAGCTTTCCCATCGATTTGATGTAGCGGTAGATGCCCGCCACATATCGAGAACCACTTTTGTGTTTTATTTTCTCGGTAGTCCAAAAGTACCTGTCTTTGGTGGTACGATTCGAGAAGTACCGATAGGATGCCTGTGTTCGTGCAAGCATATTCCGCAAGTAGGGATCCTCGGCAATGGCTTTGTTGATTATATCAATTGGATTAATCATATTCTTTTTTCAAAGAACGCTGACCCGTTCTGGCCGGGAGGATTTTATCTGCCTCCTATCCTAATTATATCATACGGCTTCTGGAGAACTTTCGAAAATGGGGCAGAAAACAGAATTTTTAGGCTCCTCTTGACAAGGGTACCTTGCTTTTTTAAGGCAGAAATTTTTGATCGAAAAAATAATTTAGGGCAGAGTTTGAAAAAGTTTGTGTTCAAAAAAGCCTCCGAAACAAAAACGCTTCTGATTAAAAGGTATCGAAAATCTGTGGATAGCCCGTTTGCAAACGAGGTCGAGGCCCCCCTTTTTTGGTACACGATTTTTGCACACCATAAGGAGAAAATTGCAGGGGTTGAATAAAGTCTAGCCTGTGGATAACTCTGGTTGGGAGGGGGTTGACACTATGTCTGGGTATGGAATAATGGAGATACTATGGCGAGGATCGATGGACAATTCAATAAATTTATTGACCGAAAGGGTCTCGCAATAAACAAGGTTTTCATCGAACCTTCGCCAGTTGTGAGGCCCTTTTGGTTCGTAATGCTATGACTCGTAAAAGAATGATTGACCCAAAAATCTGGGAAGACCCAGGGTTCAACAGACTATCTATACAGGCAAGATTGCTATTTATAGGAATGTTTAGCAACGCTGACGATGACGGATATTTGAGAGGAGACGAAGGAAGTCTTAAGAGATTGATATTTGGTTTTGACGAAGTGAAGAAAGAGGATATGGGGACGTGGATAATAGAAGTTGAAGCAATGGGAAGCGTACATTTTTTTGAAGAAAACAACGAAAAGTACGTCCATTTAATAAACTGGGAAAAATACCAGAAGCAACAAAAAGACAGAAGAATACCATCTACATATCCTTTGTGTAGCAAATGCTTAGCACTTGCTGACGCAAGTAAGTTAAGTAAAGTTAAGTTAAGTAAAGTTAAGTTAAGAGAAGATAAGAAGAGAAGAGATGTTTCTTCTTCTAAAAAAATGTACTATGACGGGTTAGAGGTACGGAAGGCACAAAACAAGTTATGGGTTATCCCAAAAGATGGGGGTAAATGGTTAGAGTTCGCGGGAAATGAAAAAGATATAAGAATAGAGTAAATATGAAGGAGGAATATGAGGAATATCTCGAATATCTTAAAAGCGACCACTGGAAAAGTTTTAGGAAGGAGACTTTAAGAAAAAGGATTCAATGTCAGTGGTGTGGTACAAAGAAAAATTTAAACATTCATCATAAACATTATAGGACGATTGGAAGAGAACAAAACGGAGATGTGATTGTTTTATGCCAGAATTGTCATATCAATGCCTCCTATGGATGGTATCCTTTCAAGTTCATAAAAAGCTATTGCTTAGAAAGAAGATTCTATAATTATTGGAAACACGATAAAGAAAGAATCTTAACGTTTGAATGGATGTCTGTTACCAAGGAAGGGGGAGGAAAATACTACAGTATGATTCTAACCCAATGAAACAAGAGATATGAAAGAAGAAATAAAACGAAATAAAGAGATATTCAAACTCCACCAAAAAGGGCTTTCTTATAGGCAAATCGCAAAGTTGTATGATAGAGATGTAGCTGCCATTTTTCGTATATGCAAAAAACTGAAAGTTAGAGGTGTTGATAACTTTGGGGTTGACAAGGTTTCTTGATGTTGATAATGTAGAAGTGTACTTTAATAATCTGTCCTGCGCGACTTTGTTTGACGCATCGGCGGAACGGATGCAACTTTCTGGCAAGCTCCTGTTAATTCCGTAAAGGTCGGTAAAAAGAATAAAGAACAACCTCCCCTTGCGGGGAGATTGCCCAAAATCAATATACTATGACAGCAGAAGAAATACAACGAGGCCCGCTTGCGTGGTGCAGAGATCAAGAGAAAAAGCTGGGAAAGACCCCTATAGGGGAGATAGACAGCAGAACTGTGGAGCTTATCCAAGGGGTAAAATACTACGCGCTCAAGAGATTGCGGGAAATCGCAGGGAAATATGAAGAACCAGACATTTACCTTAGAGGAAATTGAGTTGGTGCGGAAGTTGCGGGAACTGGGTCTCACAGCCAGAGAGATTGCGCTTATACTAGAGAGTCAAAAAGAGCAGATTGATTGAGAGATTGCTCTCGTATATGGAAAAGCTGGAATAATAACCTAAGATTCTGCTACCTGTCCACCTCCTTTGCTTAGGGGGCAGGTGGGTAGCAGAAAAACTCAATGAAAAAAGAATTTAGAGATGTTGCTACTTTGGAAAATGGGGAGAAGGTTCGTAGAATTACGACTGCGGATGAAAGAGTGTATGTGTTCCCTTCCGAAAACAAGAAAACAAAGTTGCCGGAATATGTGTTTAAGCCATCGGTGACATATATCACGGCATTTTACCCCAAAGGGAAGTTCTTCGAGGAATGGCTGAAATCAAAGAATGGAGACGAAACAGATCTCATTAAGCGTCTTGCGGGAGAAAAGGGTCATAAAGTCCACCAAGCTATCACCGTATTGATGGGCGGGGAGGAAGTGAAGATGGAAGATAAGCTCATAAATCCCACCACAGGAGAGGAAGAAGAAATTACGGTGGAGGAGTATGACGCAATTCTCTCCTACCAGAGATTCTGGGAAGGTTTGAAAGAAAAGGAATTTAAAGGATCGGAATTCCTTGTTGATTCAAACAAATACAATTATGCTGGAACTGTGGATTTGATGCTTAAGATTGACGGGCAGTTGTGGCTCATAGATGTGAAAACGGGGCAGAATATCTACGAGGACTACAAGTTGCAGGTTTCAGCGTATAAGCAGGCAATGAAAGAAAAAGTCCCAACTCATCTGAAGGGAGAAAAGTTGGATAATGTGAAGCTCGCCATATTGCAGGTTGGATACCGGCGCAACAAAAATGGTTACAAGTTCACAGAGATAGAAGATAAATTCGGTATATTCCTGAATATCAAGGCAATCTTTGAAAACGAGGTGAGCCAACTTCCATTCAAACAAGTCGAATATCCATTAAGCGTAAAACTTGAGATATGAATACTTGCCCTCAGTGCCAATCAGAACTCAATTCATATCCTGCTGGCATATCAAGGAAAACAGGAAAGCCGTATTCGGCCCGTGTTCAATGCTCAAATTCTGACTGTGATTATGTGAAATGGGAACCTAAGCCGAAAACGCCCCAGAAGGCAAATAATGGACAGAAAATGGCAATAGTGGAGGTGATTTATGAGCTTCAGGCTATTAGGGGAATCTTAGAAAGGATAGAAAATGCTATTGTGGAAAAGGCTATGCAGAAGAAGTACGGATCGCAAATAGACCCAAACGAAAAATTGCAGATAGCAGGCAGAAAAACCGTGAACACGGTTGACGGCGAACCGGCAGAAGATATACCAGTTTCCCAGATTCCTTTTTGATGGAACAGATAACTGCGGACAGTATAATCACCTTACTTCAATCCCTCATAAAAGGCAGGGTTCCTTTGGCTCCGGATAGGTTTGTGAATGCTGGAATTATGCTGACTGCCTTTCTGGGAATTGAGAATGATAAATACGCAGAGTTATATCAGAAAGCTCACAGAATCCAATATGAGGTTATTCAGGAAGGAAAAACAGCAAGCGAGGCGGAAGCAAAAATGAAAGCAAGCCAGGAATATGCAGAGCTTTTAAGGCAGAAGGGGAAATGTGAGCAGATTATGGAGATGATCCGTTTGGCGAAGATTCGCGCGACGTTGACTGATAAAGAAATTCCGTTGAGCGAGGTTTGAAAAACGAAAATGAAATCCCTTAAATCCGACATCTATCTCATCTTCAAAGCAAAAGTCGCGAATACGGATAAATGGACGAATCGTGGGTGGGTTGAGGAGTGGGCTATGAAGCAAGGATACCAGCCAAATTCAACCAACCCCCACTTCTTAAAAGCTATCGCAACCCAATGAAAGCAATTCAAAAGAAAAAAGAAATCGTAATAATTTGGTGGGAAGACGCTGTAATTCACAATTTAACTGCTCAACTTGATGAGAGCGAAGTAAAAGAGCATATGCCCATACAGGCGATTTCGGTAGGAATACTGGCGGATGAAACTAAAGATCACATCACCATTTCAGCAGACAATTTTCCGAGAATGCAAAAGTCAGAGATGATGGCTTTTAGAGAAGAACAATATCGGCAGATAAGCACTATCCCTAAAGCGTGTATTAAAAAAATGAAAAGGATAAAACTCTAATTTACGAAAGAGAACGGCTTGAAGAAGTAGTTGATATAAACAAAACATAAATGAAAAAACTATTACAAAAAATCACAACAACAGAGCTCTATTTTCGCAAAAATGGAGTAAAACAAGTGGTAGATGGGAGAAACAAAGATACTTATCCCAGCGGACTCACTGGGGACATCAGCGAGCTTACTGGGGACATCAGCGAGCTTACTGGGAACATCTCCAGCAGGCTTACTGGGGACATCAGCGGGCTTACTGGGAACATCAGCGAGCTTACTGGGAACATCTCCAGCAGGCTTACTGGGAACATCAGCGAGCTTACTGGGAACATCTCCAGCAGGCTTACTGGGAACATCAGCGGAGTTTATGGGGACGCAACGAATATCTCGGGGGATCTTGATGAGTGCAAGATAACAGAAGAAGAGAGAGAAAAAGGAATTAACATTGAGGATTTGGTTGGTTGACTTAGTTATTAAAGAGAGAGTATGAAATACAAACTCACGAAAACAACGAAAACTGAATATGGAATAACTTTTCACCAGATAGAGGCATTAAAAGATTTTGGAGATGTCAGTAAAGGAGATAGGGGAGGTTGGGTGGAAAAAGAAGATAACTTAAGTCAAGATGGCGATGCTTGGGTTTCTGGCGATGCTTGGGTCTATGACGATGCTCGGGTCTATGGCGATGCTCGGGTCTATGGCGATGCTCGGGTCTATGGCGATGCTCGGGTCTATGGCGATGCTCGGGTCTATGGCGATGCTTGGGTCTATGGCGATGCTTGGGTCTATGGCAATGCTTGGGTCTATGGCAATGCTTGGGTTTCTGGCGATG
>Ga0209342_10001450_pt1 | contig 26592 bp, 17 predicted proteins | sample RifCSP16_2_FD_184023 | JGI IMG/M metagenome (GOLD analysis project Ga0209342, IMG submission 184023) | Soil microbial communities from Rifle, Colorado - Rifle CSP2_sed 16_2 (SPAdes) (version 2) | ecosystem: Environmental > Terrestrial > Deep subsurface > Rock core/Sediment | place: Rifle... | reverse complement strand
GACATTCTGGTCTTGATCGACGGATCCTCCACTGACACCAAGGCCCCCAATAGGCGCCCCGTTTTTGCACAGGGTCACGCCGCCCGGGAAGGCCACGATCCCATCCTTTCGGTTGGTGGCCTGCAGTCCGTAGAGCGGCCCGCCTGGCTGGACCAGCGACTGCAACTGCGCGGTGTTAGCGCAAACCGGAGAGGCATTGTCGTTGCAGAAGGCCATGGCTGTGAACGCCTTGGCTTGGGCAATGTCGATGCTCCCCTTCCAGGCGCCATCCATTCTAGAGAAGCTCACCAGCCTGCCACCTCCATCGACAACTGCAATGTTCATCGGGACGCCGAGTGCAACAGCTTGATTGCCCGCAGCAACGTCCACTGCCTTAGCTAGGCCCAGACCGATGTCATCCGCTGAGGCCGTAGGCGCTATGACCCCGTTCATCAGCATCGCTATACCCAGTATGAAGAGCACCGCTGTAATCAGCTTTGTAAACCGGTTCATTTGGGCTCCCTCCTCCGAGATCCAGCATTGGTTAACTTCACGCCACTCATGAGGAATCTCAATCTAGCCCCGAAAACCTGTGGACACCGGGATGACCATTCTTTTTCACCTGAGGATAGCTCTCCACCTCCTTTCAACACGCCAGCGCTGCGTCCGGCCCATTGGGGAGCAATCAGGGATGTCGCCTTCGTTCCTTGGCGGGGCAGCCATGGTGAACGCAAAAGCTGCCCGTTGTGGTCCGGCCACAGCCGCTGCGGCAGGCGAGCCTGAACCCTCTCTCTCCATAACAAACCTTCGCAGGCATACGAAGGCTGAGAGGGTGTCATCCTTGGTAGTGCGCCAAACTGGAGAGATGCGGCTGACGAGGTAAAAGAGATCCCACGGCCACCCCGAGACCATAGTATAGTAACACCCCTTGAACAGCCGGATTTATGCCACATGCGCGCTGGCATGTCAAGAACTTTCGCGGCAGTTTCGCCGGAATCAGCGGGTTGGGTTCAACTATGACTCAGGACACCAGGCATATACACCGGCAGGGTCTAGCGAGGCATCCTGCTGGCTATCGGCGGCGGACGAACACGCGGGCGCACACCATGTTGAGCTCCTGCCGCGGCATTGATCGATAGGGCTCGACCAGTTGGGTCTGCTCTTCGGATGAAAGGTCAGCGGCCCTGGCGGTTTCCACCCGCTCCACCGAAAAGCCATGCTGTTCGAACAGCTCGCAGAACTGGCTGCAACGAAGCCGGTTGCTCCCGTACACCAACTCGTCTTGTGTCTGAATCTTGAGGAATTCGAAGGGGCTCGACACCTCGCCCGGATAGATGCGGTGGTCAGCGAAGTCGATCAGATGATGGCCGTACCCACCCACCCGCGTGACCCGACGGAGCGATTCCAGCGCATCCTCAATCCGGTTCAGGTGCTCGAGGAGTGAGACCGAGAAGACCAGATCCGCTTCGCCGTCGCGCAGGCTCAGGTCGAAAACCGACTCGTTGCGGTAAACCAACCGATCGCTCGACATGCCTGATGGGTCCCCGGCTGCAAGTTTGGGGAGATCGAATCCCCTCAGGTTCTCGAGCACCTCCTCAGGGGCGATCTGGTCAGGGTCGAGAATCCGCTTCGAGTCGAGGAGGAACCAGCTTGCGCATGTGGCCAGGGCTTTCACCGCTCGTCCCATGTCCTGGACGGGATCGAGGTCGATCGCGTAGGCACGGCGGGCACCGAGCATCAGGAACAGGAAAGAAAAAGCGAACGGATTGAGGGACCCGCACCCCAGGTCCACGACGGTCGCCCCTTGAAGCCGGGACCGGGAAACGGTTGCCAGGACCGGACGAATCAGGTCGTAGTGGCGGCGGGCCGAGAATCGGTTACTGTGGACATCGAGGGCGGTGTCCAGGGTGTGGTGGAGCTGGCTGGCCAGGACCAGATCGGTCTCGCCTTCGTAGGATGCGCCGGCAGACAGGCGGGCGAGGAGTTCCCGGCTCAGTTCCGCGATGGAGAGCTGCTTCAGGTCTGCCCTCGGCACAGGCGTCTCCAGGCGATTTAGCGTCCCGCTCTGAGGGACAGAACGGCCAGAGCCCTTGGGCAGGGGGATTCCGAAACGAGCTAGGATCCGCCCAACGCGACTTGTGGAGGACAGCATTAGCCGCCCCTCGACCTCTCAAAAAGGGCGCGTATCCGCTCATGCAACGGGCGCTCGGTCACGTCGATGCTGTACTCGGCCTCCACGCGTTGGCGTCCCGCCTTTCCCATTCGGGCGCACACGTCCGGATTGCGGAGGAGCCGCTCGATCGCCTGGGCGAGGCGAACGGGATCGCGCTGGGGGACGCAGATCGCCTCTACCCCATTGGTCACCGCCTCCAGGATCGACCCGGCATCGGTCGTGACGATGGGAAGACCGGTAGCCATCGCCTCCAGCACGGCCGTTGGGATCCCGTCCTTGTCGCCAGAGGCCACCTCGATGTACGGCGCAACGAAGATGCGGGAGCGTGCCAGGAGCGCCACGACGTCCGGTTGCTGCTTCACACCGTGCATGACCAGGTAGCCGCCGATCCCTAGCTCGCGAACTTTTGCCTCAAGCTCCGCAGCGTATGTGCGGCTTGTCCTGTTATAGGGGTCCACGGACCCGACGAGGTGTAGCCGCACCCCGACACCGCGGTCCATGAGAATCCGGGTCGCTTCCGCAAGGTAGAGAAGCCCTTTCTTCGGCTCGATACGGTTGACCGCAATCAGCTCAGCCTCGCCCCCTCTCGCCAGCCGCTCCGCAGGGTCGATGTATGGGAATCGAGAGAGATCTATGCCGTTCGGCTTCACGAGGATCTTGCTGTCAAATCGGCCTCCACCGATGGCGCTCAGCTCGTCCCGGATTCGCCTGCTCGTGGCGACGACGAGGTCGGCCAGTTCGACGTTCAGACGCACGCATTTGAGGGAGTAGTCTTGCAGCATGTGGTCGGCGTAGGCGGTGATGCCGCGCGGGATGCCGAGAAGATAGGCCGCCATCATGGCCATGAAGGACTGGTCGTAAAAGAAATAGGAGTGGAGGTAGTCGGTCCCTGCGACCTCGACATACCGCGCAAAAGTAAAGCCTGCCACGACGATCGGGTCCTGCAGCAGCGCCGCTTCTGTCAGGCCTTCCTCGGCGGCGAGTCGTTGGAGAAACGACTTCACCTGCTCCGGGCGTGTTCGGCGAAAGTGGGCCAGGTTGGATTGATGGATGGACCAGTCGTTCTGGAGCACGACCCGGTTTCGCCACAGGTCCCGGAAGCCAGGATGCAGGTCCTGGCGATCACCCTTCTTCCAGCAGAAGACCTTCACATCGAATCCGGCCGAGCGCAGCCCCTGCATCTCCTGGTAGACAAAGGTGTGGAAATAGATCGGGAAGTTCCAGGTCGATGCCACCACGGCGCGAGAGGGGGCCGCGGGGTGCCGACGCGTCTTCCGGGAGACCGAGAGGGCGCAGCGGTTTTTCCAGTCTATCCAGCGGCGGAGCATCGCGAGGGCGGGGAGGGCGACCTTTGACAGGCCAAGCCGGTTCCACACGAGGGCTCCGACCTGCCATTCCCGGGAGGCATACGCACGGTCGAGTTCTGACTGAAGATCTTGTGTGTGAGAGAGCAGCTCGCCCTTCTCAGTCTCAAGTCGATCGACCCGTTGGCGCAGGAATGTCTCCACGCCGCGGAGATGGGAGGCCGTGTCTTCCCACACCTCGCCCGCGTTGCGCAGCAGCCGCAGATGCGAGACCTCATTGCGGAGGGAGATCACGGATTCGGCGTCCTCACCGATCGTTCGCTGGAGGTAGAGGGCCTGCCGCCGTTCCTTGGCGCAATGCTCCAACTCTTCCAGGAATTTCCGAATCTGAGGCGAGGAGGAGGCGACCCACTTGGGATGGCCCTCCCCGAGGAGTGCGTGAAGAAAGAGGGTAAAGCCGTCGGCCTCGGTATTGTGCGTGACGTGTTCGACGAGTACGCCGAGGACTTCCTCGAGGACCTTCTGGTCTTCTGCCTGTCCTTTGCCGGCGCGCTCTAACAGGCGGCGAAGCCCTGAGGCGAGGATCTGGTTCACCTCGATCAGGTAGGCCCAGCGCCCCCCTTCGCGGAACCACACGGTGTTGCCGGCGTGCAGCCGGTACGCGAGCAGCTTCTCGGGAAGGTACACGAGGGCGTCCTCGAGCGCCGCATCGAGAAAGAGCTGCCAATCGAGGCAGTATTTCAAGTTGCGCAGTGTGTTAGCGCGTCGGTGCAGGAACGACGTCCGGCAGAACAGATTGGAACTGGTCGCGAGAAAGTTGTGCCGAAACAGGGGCCCAATGAGCGAGGTGGCGGCAGCCGCATTTTGAAGGGCGGTGTGGTACCAGGACACCCAACCGGCGATCTCGGGCCCGTCAAAAAGCGCGACCGTCGAATCGGGGGTCAGCGATCGGCCATGGGCATCCACCAGGGCAATCCCGGTGGCCGCGATGACGGCGCCGGGCTGCCCCTCAAGCGCCCGTCGGCAGTGGTCGAGACGTTCCGGATGGAAGACGTCATCCGAGTTGAGGATCGCCACGTAGGGCGTGCGGATCTCGCTCAGCGCCTCCAGGACGTTGTTGCCCAATCCCAGGTTGCGAGGGCGGACCTCGATGGTGACCCGTTCCTCCGCGACCCCTTTCGCCCGTTCCACCGTCGCATCGAGTGAGCAGTCGTCCACGACGAGAACCCGGAAGTCCGGGTAGGTCTGCGCGAGGGCACTGCGCAGCGCCGTCTCCAGATACGCTTCGTGGTTGTACGAGGGAATCAGGATGGTGACGTCAGCCGTCCCGGTCTTCGTGGGCTTTGGCACGACGGTCGGCACCACGAAGGGGGGTTGGCGGGCGCTCACCTTGTCGAGACCGAGGCTTTGCGCCCAGACCCCGACCGAACTCTCGAGTCCCAGGCGCGCGATTTCTGCCCGATCTGCCAAGAGGAGGCGCTCCCGAGATGTCTCGTCCCTGTAGGTGGCGCGTAACGCCGCAATGGCGGGAGGATCGTGGAAGATCGCCTCGCCCCAGAGAGCGAGCCAGCGCAAGCTGAATCGAGTCGTCGCCTGCTCGGGAAAATCCGGCGCCGAGACGACCTCGTGAAGCCATGCGCTGACCGCCGGGGAGTGGACGATTCGTCCCAGCAGGTGCAGCAGCGCGAGAGTGGCGGACTCGTCGCGGAGGGTGGGATGCGTCAGGGGGGGGAGCCTCAGGCCGGCGCTGCCGGCGGCCTCCATCGGGCCGCCCCTGAGCGCGTGTTCGGTCTTCTCATGATGGATCTTGCGGCATTCCGCCAGGAAGAGGTCGTAATCCTGTAGGGAAATGCCGGCGAAGGACCCGGTGTCGGCGAAGCGGTCCCGTTCCGCGCCAAGGGCGAGACAGACAAAACGGATTTCGTCGAGCGGCAGGTGGAAGATTGGACACCGACCCTCCGCGTCTTCCGTGGTCAGGTGGAGACGGGCCTTCCCGTCGTCGCACAGGGCGGCGAGAGAGCCGACTTCGTACCAGTTCGAAGGCCCAACCCGCAGCCGGACCTCGAGGCCGAATACCCCTGTACCGGATAGGTCGAGGCACCGCTTCAGCTCGGCCCAATCAGGCTGTCCCTCGAAGTCAAGCCGAACGGTGACATTCGGGATGTCTGCAAGAAGGCGACCGACCTCCTGGGGAGTTCCTACTGTGCGGACTCGCAGCAAGAGGGGGGGTGGAGGGGCGACACCTGGCTCGCGGAGGCACTGCAAGACCCGGTGGACGACCTTCGAAGCCAGCGGCTCATCCCCAGCGATCTCGATTCGTTGCAAAACAGGTAGCTTCGCCTGCAGCTCTTCGAAGAATGTCGAAGGCGGTTCGAACGTGGCGTTCCGCCGGAGATCGAGGACGAGAACGGGAGACGAGGGGCTCGGCGTCTCACCGGCGGTGGCTGACTCGCCGGCGCTACGGTCCTGGCTGAATGGGAGGAATTTCTCTTGAGGCACTGCCACGGAGACCCCGAAACATTCTCCCTAAGGCCATGTGGCGCCCCTCCTTTGAGGGTTCAAGGTGGCTGCTAAGGAGAAGAGACTCGAGCGGCGTCATGCAGTTCGGCTGGATGCTATTCGAAACGACATGTGAAGTCAAGGCGATATGTAGAATTCAATATGTAGAATTCTTAAGGCTGATGGGGTATAGTCTCTGGATAAGACAGGCGGTTTGTTCGGTGGCAGGTCCGAGAAGGAAGAGGATGAACCCTAATTTCAAAGAGAGAGAGGCAGGCAGGCGGGTCCTGGTGTTCCGCTCCGCGAACGTGCACCAGACGGGCAGGGCCTTACAACGAATCAAAGGAAGATTCCCGGATGCTCGGGTCACACTCCTTCTCCCGGCCCACCACCTGGAGTATTTTTCTGAGAATCCTCTCATCGACACATTGCGCATCTACGATACGTCCAAGGATCGGGTGTGGAGGACAGTTCTTCAACTCATCAAGGAATTACGAGGACAACGATTTGATCTCTTGGTCATCCTTTCCTCCCCTTCCTTAAAGGTCGCGCACCTCTACAGCATTATCCTGTTCTCTCTCTTCATCCGAGCCGAGCAGAGAATACTGTTCGATGGCGAGGATCACGAGACCGATGTCATCTTCATCCATAAGGTCAAGGCCGTATTCGACAGTGCGGTCTTTATCATTGGAAGCGCTTTCGCCAGGCTCGGTACACGCTTCCTCCTGATGATCTACGAGAGATTCAAGCGGGAAGGTCGTCGGGAATCACGAAACAATGAAAAATATGGCGTGAAGAAGCAACATCGCATAGGGGTCCTCATCCCGGTCCTCCCCGATGTCTCACATACTTTTGTCTATCGTGAGATCCTGGGGATGAAGAAGAATGGGGCCGATTTCGTCCCTATCGTCCTGGAGGAAGGCGATTCCAGCACGCTTCATCCTGAGGCGAAGGAGCTCCTGGACATCGCCATCCCCGTGCCGCGGATTTCACTCGGCCTCTATATTCTGTATTACCTTCACTTTCTCACCGCTTCTCCTTTGCGGCTGGCTCGGCTTATTCATTTCTACCTGTCCCACTGCCAAGGCGATGGATTCTCGTTCCTGCGGGTCGAGCACTTCCAGAATGTGTACCACCCGATGCGTTCGTTGGCACTTGCCAGGCTGCTGAAGCGACTCAACATTTCTCATATCCACGCTCACGGTTCGACCTATCCGGCGACGAGAGCAATGGCCTCCGCTCTGCTGTTGGACATCACCTTTAGCTTCAGCACCTTTGTTGATTTCGATTATGAGACTGATTTCAGGATGCTCCCCGAGAAGATCAAACAGGCGGAATTCGTCGTGGCCACTACGGAGTACTGTGTCTCGCGCATTCTTGCCACAACCTCTCCAGAATTTCGCCCAAAGATTCATACTATCTATCTGAGCATTGATCCTGCGTATGCAACGACTCGAAATCCGCGGGGGCGCCCTCCGGTGCCTCTAGTGCTTGGGATTGGTCGACTTGTGGAAAAGAAGGGATTTGAGTACCTACTGAACGCCGTTGCGCTCCTGATGAAGCGGGGTCTGAGTTTTAGGTGTATGCTCATCGGAGATGGACCCGAGGGGGCCAGGCTCGAGGCCCTCGCGGAACACCTCAATCTCGATGGGATCGTCGAGTTCGCGGGCGCACTATCGAATGATCGCGTCCGGGAGTATCTTGCACCTCCGAATCTGCTTGTGGCTCCCTCGGTCTACGCCAGCGACGGAGAGCGGGACGGGATCCCGACGGTCCTTGTAGAAGCGATGGCCTGCGGAGTTCCGGTCGTGTCCACGCGTGTTTCGGGAATTCCGGAGTTGATTTCGAACGAGGAGAATGGCTTGCTTGTTCCAGAACGCGATGGGGTAGCACTCGCGGATGCCATCGGACGATTGCTGACTGATGCACAACTGCGCGATCGGGTGATTGAGGAAGGTCGCAAAACCGTGTATTCCAGGTTTGACATTCACCGGAGTAGCCGCAAGCTCTGGTCGCTGATTGAAGCGGCTGGCAGAAGGCCGTGAAACAAGGTCTGGTCCCCGTCGCGGCGGGCGTGGCGGCGCTTTTGCTCAGTAGGTTTCCGAGGCTGACGCCAGGCCAACTGGGGAGAGCCAAGCAAGATGCGACGCTTGCCCCAGCCAAGTGCTTATTACGCCCTTCATAGAAGAAGGGGCGCAGCTTCCCTCGCTCAGCCGCCCCGCGGGACACGTCGTCAATTTGATCACGCTAACAACCGTCGATGTAGCCTCGACAGGAGGACTGTTTCTGATGACGGCCACGCCGGTGGATACCCTTCCGGCAGTTGCCCTGGTGATCCAAACGACCTCGAGCATGAGCGGACCGATCTTTTTCAACGTCCTATTCCCGGGGCAGCTCTTCTGAATTGGTGCGCTGAGAACGTATCATGACGACGCTCCTGATCGGCGCCAATGGGCAGTTGGGATGCGAGCTGCTGCGGGTATTCGGCGACCATGAGCTGGTTCCGCTGACCCATGCCGATCTTGAACTGACCGACCGGGTCCAGGTGAACGAAACGCTCCAGAAGTACCGGCCTGGCCTGATCCTCAACACCGCCGCCTATCATCGGGTTGATGAGTGCGAGGATGAGCCCGAGCGCGCCTTTGCGGTCAACGCCATAGCGGTCAGAGACCTCGCGTTGGCCGCCAAAGAGATCGGGGCGGCCTTGGTCCATTTCAGCACCGATTACGTCTTTGATGGCCGGCGACAGAGCCCGTATCGCGAGGTCGATCCGCCCTGTCCCCTCAGCGTCTATGCGATGTCGAAACTGGCAGGGGAGCATTTCGTCAGAACGATCCTGGAGCGGCACTTTGTGATCAGGACGTGCGGTCTCTACGCGGGGGCGGGCAGCCGCGCCACGGGAGGCAACTTCGTCGGGGCGATGCTTGCACTGGCGAGGGAGGGACGGGAGATCCGGGTGGTCGGCGACCAGGTTCTCACCCCCACAAGCGCGAAGGATCTGGCGAAGAAGGTCCGGCAGCTTGCCGAGACCGGGCAGTACGGCCTCTACCACATCACCAACAGCGGGGAATGCTCCTGGTACCAGTTTGCTGCGGCCATCTTCGAGCTGACTCATCTCCGCCCCCCTCTCACCGAAACGACCAGCGCCGCCTACGGTGCCCGCGCCACACGGCCTGCTTACTCCGTGCTGGACAACGCGAATCTGCGGTCACTCGGTCTCGACGATCTGCGCGGGTGGCGGGACGCCCTCGCAGACTACCTGGACGAGCGCAGCCGCACGCAAGTCCGCACGTGAAGGTCGATCGTCTCCGACCTCCTTCCTGGATCCACGGCCGCCGAAACACCACACCTCTCTGCGATCGATAGGCTTCTCGCTTGACACCTTCCTGGTGGAGTATTAGAGTGCGCCTTGAGGTGATGCCGTGAAGCGGACGGCCAGTGAACTGACGGAGAATGCACGGGGGAAGCTCCTTGCGTTCTCCGGCCGACAACCGGAAGGGGTGGCGACGACGGGTCGGCTGGCGCGTATCGGTGTCTCGATCCTGGGCCTGGTACTGGCTGTGTCGGCTCTCGCCTCGGCAGCAGATGAGGAAAGGCTGCGGGCGCGCGGAGCGGCTACTGCGGAGGAGGTAGGCGCTCGGCTTCCTGTGGAGCGGCCCCGGTCGGTGGCGCAGGCGAAGAGCGGCAAGCGACGGCTCTATGCGGCGACGCTGGCCGAACTGTTCGTGAGTGAGGATGGCGGCCGTCGGTGGGATCCGCTCCCGCTGCCCCTGGCAGCGAAGGTGGACATCCTGGCCATGGCGGTCGATCCACGGGATGAGCGACGTCTCTACGTCGGAGGCCGCGGCGGACTCTGGAACAGTGCGGACGCCGGGGCGACCTGGGCGCCGATCGATGTCCCTGCGCGTTTCGTCCCGCGTGCCCTCGCGGTGGCCGCGGCCACACCTGTTGTCCTCTACGTCGGAACGGATCGGGATGGCGTGCTCCGAAGCGCTGATGGCGGCGCGTCGTGGGTCCCGGGGAGTCTGGGATTGCCAGAGGAGCTTGCAGGCGGGCGTCCAGCCTCGATCCGCAGCGTGGCAGTTCATCCAAGCAATCCCGATCTGGCCTATGCCGCCACGGAGCTGCACGGCCTCTACCGGACGACCAACGGTGGCGCCCTCTGGACGCCGATCAACAAGGGGTTGGGCCCGTTTCCCCTTCGCTGGCGCACAGGCGGCCCTCGCCTGCTACTTGACCCTCTGGACCCGCACCGGCTCCTGGCGTTCGTGATCCGCCCCGTGCATTCTCACCGTCTCCAGACGAGGTTCTTCCAGACCTCCGATGGCGGCGAACATTGGCTGCCCCTCGAGCTCGAGCTGCCCGGCGGGGAGCAGGGGGTGGCCCTTGCTGTGAATCCTGCTGATCTCAAGGGCGTGCTGCTGTTCACGACTCGTGGCGCCCTGGCGCTGCCGTGGCCGCCGCGCGCTGAGGGTGTGCGCCCGGAGGTGGTGCGATGACGGGGTACGGGGGCCGGTCCGGGCTGCGGCCCGCCGGAAGGCGCCAGCGGCGACGCGGATATGCGTATGTACTCCTCGTATCGCTGGTCATCTTCGTCGGGGTGTGCGGCGGGGGTCTGATGGCCGCTGACTTTGACGCCGAAGGCGTCGCAGTCCTCCAGGCCGACCCCACCATCTTGCAGCCCGGAGAGGACATCGACCTCGCGGGGAGAACGATCGTCTTTACCCCGAAGGCCGGGGGTGGGTACACCCTGTCCAGCACAGGCGGGATCGTCGATGCGAGCCTGGGCGTCAACCTTGGGCTGGCCGATGATGCGTCTTCTGGCGCTCAGCCCCTCAGCTTTGCCTTTCCCTTCTTCGGTGTCAGTTACACCACGGTTTTCGTGAACTCGAACGGCTACGTCACCTTCGGCGGCGCCAGCGGTTTCATTAATTTCAACGCCCTCGGCGCGACCGACCTCAGCACGGTGCTCATCCGGATGGCGGGGGGGTTGCCCCGGATCGCCGCCCTCTGGAATGATCTCGACCCTTCGGCCGGCGGTGGCGTCTTCTTGAATGTTTTGGGCGACCGCGTACAGATCACGTGGAGCGGGGTCCCCCGGTTCAGTCTGAGCACCCCCAACCCAAACCCCCCGAACACGGTCCAGCTCAGCCTTTTCGAGAATGGGGTGATCGAGCTCACCTATGGCAGCCTGGGCCCCCCTTCGACCGATCCCGTCTTCGGTGGGGCGCTTGTGGGCCTCTCGTCTGGAGGCGAGGAAGAGTTCCGCGTGACAACTCTCGATCTCTCCGCCGGGACCGGCGGCTCGGTCTCCTCGTTTCCGAATGCCGAACCGCTCCTCCAGATCTTCGGGACGATGCCGAACCCTCTGGTCCATATCGTGGCTGTCGCCAGACGGCTCTATCAGACCCATGGCGACGTCTTTGACCAGCTCCTGATCTTCGCGAACTTCGACAATGCCCTCGGTGACGCCTTCGCCTTCGAGGTCACCGCTCGGATGTCGGCGGGCGGCACAGGACAACCGATCTTCAACGATTCCTCGTTTTACGGCAGCGCTGGCCGACTCCACAGTGTCGTGAATCTGAACACACTTTCACAGTATCCGGCGGACCCGACGACGACCTTTCTCGGGACGAATAACACGCTTGATGTGATCGCCCAGGAGGCGGGCCATCAATGGCTCGCCTTCTTGCAGTTCGACGACAGCGGGCTGGCGAGCGACCTCTTGCTGGGTCGGCAGCTTGCCCACTGGAGCTTCTTCCATGATACGAACGCTTCAGACATGGAGGGGAACCGCTTGGCGGATAACGGCGATGGGACCTTCACTACCGTGGAAACTACAGCTCGCTATAGCGCTCTCGATCACTACGTGATGGGCCTCCTGCCGGCAGCGGCGGTCCCCGGTTTTTTCTTCGTCCGGTCGCCTAACCCCTCGAACCCCTGCGGGACGGCCGATCCCATCGGGGGCGGGGCCTGCCCCCCGCAGGTCGGTGTCACGGTGAGCGGCACGCGGCAGAATGTTTCGATCTCGCAGGTTATCAGTATCGAGGGGGAGCGTCCGTTTGGCTTCTCGGGGGTGAACCCGACGACTGTGTGGCACCAGGGATTCATTCTCTTAGTTCCGACAGGAACGACACCATCTTTGTCTGACCTCAGCAAGCTGGAGATGATTCGGACTGCGTGGGTGTCCTATTTCGGGACAGCCGTGGCTGGGCGGGGGTCGATCGTGACAACGCTCTCCGCCACCCCTTCCATTCCGGCTATCACACGGAGTGGGTATGTGGGGATGCTTGCGCTGTTCGTGGCCTTGTTGACGTGGAAGAGAGTGGTGATGGATCACATATCGAGCCGGCGACACGGGGCAGGGCGGGGCTGATCTGGTGGACGTGCGGCTGGGGATAGGCCTCTAAGGCCTGGAGGACAACCAAGAGTGACGACTCCCTTGGTGGCGGTCGGGATCATCAATTACGGCGATTACCGTCATCTCCCAGTCTGTCTGGATAGCGTGAAGCGCCAGAGTCTCACGCCCGATCTGGTCATGGTGCTGGATAACCAGAGCCAGGCCGAGGAGATCGGGCCTATTGCCAGCGCGTACCCGGAGGTGCGTCTGTTGTCGATGCGGGAAAACCTGGGGTATAGTGGTGGCGCCAATCGCATCATCAGGGAAGCGGACGCGCATGGCTACATCTTGCTGCTCAATCCCGATGCGGTCCTCGACTCTCGGTGTTTGGAGGAGATGGTCCGGGTGATGGAATCGGCTCCGGGCACGGGTTCAGTGGGCGGCAAGCTCCTTCTAGGCAACCCTCAGCTCGACGATGGGGCGGCGGGCCCCACACCTCGCATTCTGGACAGCACAGGTCACCTCATCTTCCGGAATCGGAGGATCATTGACCGGGGACATGGGGAAGCGGACGGGGGTCAGTATGACCGCCTCGAGGAGATCTTCAGCGTGTGCGGGGCGGCGGTGCTCTTCCGGAGAGCGATGCTGGAAGAGGTGCGGATCGACCAGGAGTATTTCGACGAGGATTTCTTCGCGTACAAGGAGGATGTGGATATCTGCTGGCGGGCTCAGTTGCTCGGATGGAGCTCCGTGTACACCCCCGCGGCGACCGCCTATCATCTGAGAGGATGGAAGCGCCGAGATGATCGTCGGCGCGTCCCCTGGCTCCGGAAGTACCACTCCTTTAAGAACCATTACCTCATGATGATCAAGAACGAGCTCCCCGCACTCTTCTGGCGAGATTTTCTGCCGATCCTCTGGCTGGGGGTGCGGGCGATGGCCTACATCTCCATCATGGAGCCCGCGTTGTGGAGGTCCGTGCTGGATCTTCGGAAATACTGGCCACATGCTCGGCACAAGCGTCGCATCATCATGGGGCGCCGGCGAGCCTCGGTGGAAATGATGGGCCGATGGTTCGTCTAGAGCCGTTCCAACCCTATCCGACTAACGACACAATGACCCGAAGGCATCTGGGTCTGCCGTCGCATAGCCTTGTCATGTGTCCGAACAAGTTGGACCGGCACTAGATCGATGAGTCTGGCCAGGCGCGCCAGCCTGAATATCGCGCTCAAGGCGCTGGGCGAGCTCGGCCGTTTCGCCTGGGCCCTCCTCCTCATCTTGGTGGCGCGGCACCTCGGGGGTGAGTCGTTTGGCCGGATCGCCTTTGCCTACTCCCTCACCACCATCTTCGTGTTGCTCACGGACCTGGGCATGAACATCCTCGTGGTCCGTGAGGTCGCCAGAGACAGGGGCGCGGCTGGCTACTATCTCGGAAACCTGCTCTCCCTCAAGCTGGTATCCGCCCCCGTGACGTTCGGGCTGGTCGCGGCGGCGATCACCCTATCGGGCTATAGCTCCGACGTTGTGACGGTCGTCCTGCTCTTCGCGGGAATCGCTATCGCTCGCGGGGTGCTGGAGTTGTACGGCGCCGTTTTCAGCGGCCTTGAGGTGATGGGTCGTGAGGCCGTCCTGAAGAATCTGTATCAGATGAGCCTCTTTCTGTCGGGGGGGATCGCCCTGGCGTTTGGGTATGGTCCGCTCGGGTTGTCCGTCGCTCTTCTGATCGCGAGCCTCCTCGTGGTGCTCATCGGCTCCGGGATGGTTCGGCGCACGATGCCCTTTGTTCGCCTGCTCTGGGATGGAGCGCTCTGGCTCTCGCTGGTGCGGCGAGCCCTTCCCCTGGCGATGACGACCATCTTCATCGTCCTGTACAATGAGAGCGATGTGGTCCTCCTCAGCTACCTTGGAGAGGGGGAGCGCGAGGTGGGCGCCTACGCCGCAGCAAGCAAGATCCTCAAGACGCTCCAATTGATCCCGATGCTTATCGTGAGTGGCATGTATCCTGTGTTCTCCGATCTCGCCATGGGTCCAAAGGACGCGCTCAACACAGCCTATCGCGGAACCCTGAAGCTTCTCCTCTTGATCGCGATCCCGCTGGCGATCGTCGTGGCGAGCCTTGCCGACCCATTCATCGTATTGATCTATGGGCAGGGCTTCACCCTGGCGATCCCGCCGCTCCGCGTGCTGGCGGTCTCGATCCCGTTCGTCTATCTGGGGTATGTCCTGGTCAATGTCCTCGTCTCGTCGGATCACCTGGCCTGGGCCGCGCTGGTCACCGGCGCCGCATGCGTCATCAACGTCGCGATCAATCTCCTGCTGATCCCGGTCTTCGGGATCGCCGGATCGGCCATCGCCGCCACCGCGACACAGGTCGTCTTAGTCGTGATCGGCGCCCTCGCGACAGAGAGGGCCGTCACCCGGTCGGGATGGGTCCAGCTTGCCTCGAAACCGATGGTGGCGGCCGCTGCCATGCTCCTGGCCCTATCGCTCGTCGGCCGGGTGAGCTGGATCCTCGCCTTTCCCGCGGGATTCGGTGCCTATCTCGTGGCGCTGGTCCTGATGGGGTCACTTCGTGAGGAGGAGTTCGCCGCGGTGAAAAGGCTCTGGCGCAACGTGGCGCCGCAAAGGGTTCACCATCCATGACGACCCCAGCGGGTCCCAGGTTTCAGGTTCCAGGTTCCAGGGTGAGTAGCGGCGACCCGGCGGGTCGCCCCTACCCGAAACCCGAAACCCGAAACCCGAAACCCCGAATCCCGTCGGGACCGTATCGGCTCAACCTTGATGGCCCGATGACCGCTCACGGACTGGTGCTCCGGCTGGTGGGTCAGAACAGGTCGGTCCTGGAGATCGGTCCGGCCTCGGGGTACTTGAGCCGCTGCTTCGTGGACGCCGGTTGTCGGGTGACGGGCATCGAGGCCGACCCGGAGGCGGCCAGCCGCGCTGACCACCCGGACATCCAGCTCATCTACGGCTCTGTGGAGGAGGAAAAGGTCCTTCGGCAGGTTCGAGGCACCTTCGACGTGATCGTGCTCGCGGATGTCCTGGAGCACCTCAGGTGGCCGGAACAGACGCTGGTGCGGGTTCGGTCCTTCCTCAACCCCGGGGGATACGCCGTCGTCTCCGTCCCGAATATCGCCAATTGGAAAACCAGGATCGGTCTGCTCTTGGGCCGGTTTGAGTACAGAGAGGAGGGGATCCTGGATCGGACCCACCTCCGGTTTTTCACCAAGCGCAGCGCTGTGGCGATGATCCTCGAAGCGGGATACGAGGTGCTGGAATTCCACCCCGGAGCCACACGGATGCCGGTCATCCTGCTCAAGGCGTGGCCGACCCTGTGCGCGGTTCACCTGGTGTTCAAGATCGCCCCGCGAGAGGGAGCGTCGTGATCTCCGAGGCGAGGGTCGCCCTCGTCCACGACTGGCTGACGGGCATGCGGGGCGGGGAGCGCTGCCTGGAGGCGCTGTGCGACCTCTTTCCAGACGCTGATCTCTTCACCCTGCTTCACGTCGGGGGAAGCGCGTCGGAGATCATCGAGCGTCGGCGGATCCACACGTCGCCCATCCAGAGCCTTCCGTTCACGAAACGCCACTATCGCCACTATCTTCCGTTCTTCCCGTGGGCTATCGAGCGATTCAAGCTCGATGGGTTCGATCTGATCCTGTCCGGCAGCCACTGCGTGGCCAAAGGGGTCAAGGTACCCCCCGGTGCCCTGCACATCGCCTACATCTACACCCCCATGCGATACGTCTGGGACCTGCAGGGCGCCTACGTCGGCCCGGGGCGGATGGGACCGCTGTCTCGGGCTCTGCTTCGGGCCGTCTCGGGCCGGCTGCGACGGTGGGATGTGCAAGCGAACGCCCGCGTCGATCACTTTGTTGCCATTTCCCGACACGTCGCGGGTCGGATCTGGCGCCACTACGGGCGGGAGGCCGAGGTCATCTATCCACCGGTGCAGACCGCGCGATTTCGCATCGCGGCACGGACGGATGACTACTACCTCCTGGCCGGCGCCTTTGCGCCGTACAAGCGGCTCGACCTAGCCGTGGCGGCCTTTAACCGTCTCGGGCGACGCGTGGTCATCGTGGGCGACGGGCAGGAGGGCCGTCGCTTGCGGCGCATGGCTGGCCCGACCATTGAGTTCCTTGGCTGGCGCCCCGATGACGAGGTGGCAGCGTTGCTCGCTCGTTGCCGCGCCCTGGTCTTCCCTGGCGAGGAGGATTTCGGAATCCTGCCGGTCGAGGCGATGGCCTGCGGGCGTCCCGTGATCGCGTACGGGAAAGGCGGCATCACGGAAACCGTCATCCCGATCAACAGTTCCAAGTCTCGGGTTCCGAGTGTCGAATTCGAGGACACTCTCAACCCGAAACCCGAAACCCCGACGGGCGTGTTTTTCTACGAGCAGACGGTCGAGGCGTTGATTGGGGCGGTGAAGCTGTACGAACGGGAGGCCGATCGCTTCGATCCGGAGGCGCTTCGCGCCCACGCGCTTACCTTCGATCGATCGATCTTCGAGAAGCGGATGGCCGCCTATGTTGCCGAGCGCTACGATCTGTGGACCCGTGAAGGGCGCCGCCGCCGTCGGCCATGCTGAAGCGATACAGCCAGTTCCTTGAAAGCCTCATGCTCCTTGCTGATCTCCTGGCGATCAGCGCGAGCTGGATCGCGGCGTACTATCTCCGCTTCCATTGGGGCCCGGTTCCTGTCTACCGGGGCTTCCCGGGGATACGTCCGTATCTCGTCCTGCTGGCCCTCATCGTCACCATCTGGGGTGTTGCCTTTAAGGCCTTCGGGCTCTACCGTCCTCGGCGGATCTCCTCGCGCCTGGCCGAGGTGAGGGATATCGCTCAGGCGTGCAGCTTGGCTGTCCTGATACTCGTCGCGCTGACCTTTTTCCTCAAGCAATTCGAATTTTCACGACTGGTCATCCTCTATTTCTGGGTCTTCAGCATTCTGTCGGTCAGCTTCGTCCGAGGCTCCTTCCGTGAGATTCTTCGCCTGATGCGGCGGAGAGGGTACAACCTCCGCCACGTCCTGATCGTCGGCGAGGGAGCGTTGGCCCGGAAGGTGGTGATCAGGATCCACGCCCGCCCCGAGTTGGGCCTTCGCATCGTCGGGCTTCTGGCCGGAGATCCGAATAAGGTCGGTGAGACGGTGGAGGGCCTCCGCATCCTGGGCACCTACGAGCAGGCGGGGGAGATCGTCAAGGAGTTGTCGATCGATAAAATCTTCATCGCGATTCCCCTCGAGACGTATGGTCGGATGGAGGGGATCCTCCGATGCCTCGAGGAAGAATTCGTAGACATCAAGGTGGTCCCCGATCTCTACCAGTACGTGACCCTTCGCGGAGGGGTGGAGGAATTTGATGGTCTTCCCCTCGTCAACCTGCAGGACTCCCCCCTCTACGGCTGGAACCTGGTCGCCAAGCGGATCGTGGATATCGTGCTGTCGAGCGTCGCCCTTCTGATCACGGCGCCGGTGCAACTGTTGCTTGCGGCCATCGTCAGGCTGACCTCGCCCGGCCCGATACTCTACCGCCAGGAGCGGATGGGCCTCGACGGCAGGATCTTTCAGATGCTGAAGTTCCGATCCATGAGCAACGACGCCGAGGGTGACACCGGGGCGGTCTGGGCGGCCCGGGACGACCGGCGCAGGACGTCGATAGGTGCCCTGCTGCGTCGGACCTCGCTGGACGAGTTGCCTCAACTGTTCAATGTCCTGAGGGGTGAGATGAGCCTGGTGGGTCCCCGCCCGGAACGGCCGGTCTTCATCGAGGAGTTTCGAAAGCGGATCCCCAAGTATATGCTCCGGCACAAGGTGAAGGCAGGGGTTACCGGGTGGGCCCAGGTGAACGGCTGGAGGGGCGATACCTCTCTCGAGAGGCGGATCGAGTGCGACCTCTACTACATTGAACACTGGTCCCTGGTCTTCGATCTGAAGATCCTCTGGCTGAGCCTCTGGAAGGGATTCGTCCACAAGAACGCCATCTGAAAGTTTCGAGTTGCGCGTTAAGTAGGGGCGACCCGGCGGGTCGCCCCTACCCGAAACCCGAAACTCGGAACCTGGAACCAGGAAGCAGATATGAAAATTTTGGTTACAGGAGGGGCTGGATTTATCGGATCGCATGTGGTGGACGCGTTGGTGCGAGAGGGCCATCAAGTGGTTGTCGTGGACGACCTCTCGATGGGCCGGCGGGAACAGGTCAGTCCAGCCGCTCGCTTCCACCAGGTGGATATCCGCCAGCGAGACGCCATTGGGGAGGTGTTCCGAGCTGAACGCCCGGAACTGGTCAACCATCACGCGGCCCAGGGTAATCTGCGGCGGTCGATGACCGAACCGTCGTTTGATGCCTCGGTAAATATTCTGGGTTCGCTGATTCTGATCGAGCTCTCCCTGGCGTACAGGGTCAAGAGGTTTGTCTACATCTCGTCGGGCGGGGCGGTCTACGGCGAGCCCCAGCGTCTGCCGGTTGACGAGGACCATCCGATCCGCCCGATGTCGGCCTACGGAGTCAGCAAGTACAGCGTCGAGCAGTACCTGGATATGTTCCGCTCGGAGCAGGGATTAGACTACACGATCCTGCGCTATGCGAATGTCTATGGCCCGCGACAGGACCCCCGGGGCGAAGCCGGCGTCGTAGCAATCTTCAGTCGGCAGATGCTGGCCGGCGAGCGCCCGACCATCTTCGGTGATGGTACCAAGACCCGGGATTACGTTCACGTGGATGATATCGTCCGAGCGAACCTCCTCGCAATAGCGCAGAAGAGGGCAGTCGGTCGGGTGTACAACCTGGGCGTCGGGAATGAGGTGAGCGATCGGCAGATCTTTGAGTTGGTGCGATCCTCGGTGGGCGTCACCATGGAGCCGATTCTGGCGGCTAAACGTCCGGGTGAGATCGACCGGATCTGCCTGGACCCCTCTCGCGCCAAAGCCGAGCTCGGCTGGGAACCGAGCATTGCGCTGGAGGAAGGGATCGGCCGCACTGTGGAGTTCTATCGGGGTGGGGGAGGGCAGGCTCGCGCGGAATCGTGATCGTTGCGGCGCCGTGGGTGGCAGCGGCCGGACGCGTGCGGTCCTGGCCGGAGGCGTGTCGGGTCACGTCGGACCGTCTGCATGGGATCATGCTCCTCGTAGGGGCAGGGCTTGCCCTGCCCAACCAGGCCTCTGACCCCGAGAAGGGCGCAGCAAGCAGCGCCCCTACGATTCAGATACCACACTGACAGACAATCCAGTTACCCACACCATTCCCTGAAGAGCCTGCTATATTGGTTCTTCCGGAAATCGTGTGGGTGCTTGGAAGGACGTGGGTGGTTCCCAAGGGAATCCCCTCCTTTGTAAGTGTATAGACCGGAGTCAAGGGTAACGGGTGTTCGGGGACATGGGTAACGCTTTTAATGGAGTTCCTCATGGTTTCGCAGGTTGACCTGCGCCACTCGCTGGTGGCAGAAGAAGACGTCGAGCACGCCATCGACGAGCGTCGGTCGCAGAGCGACCGGGTAGCCGCGGAACGCCTTGCCGACCCGGAAGGTCCGGTTGCGGTAGCTGAGCTCCCCGCCCTCGGCGACCTTGCGGACGAGATCCGCCGGCCCATACTCAATGGGCGGCAGGACCTCCGGGAAGGCCCGAGGACTCACCCGGTACCGACTGGCCGGGACCGCCATCGCCAGGGCCTCGTGGGGTCGCTGCAGGTTGTACACCTCCCGCCAGCGATCGAACTCCCGCTGGCACTGCGCGAGATCGCGCAGCACCCGGGTGCCCAACACCTCGGCCTTCAGGGTGCGGTGGAACCGCTCGTCCTTGCCCTGGGTCTGCGGGTGGTACGGCCGGCCGTGGCGGATCCGGACCCCCAGCCGGATGAGCCACGCGGTCAGCGGCGTGTGCGGGTGCTCGGCGTCCGAGCCCCAGGGCGGGCCGTTGTCGACCAGGATGGCCTCGGGGAGGCCGTAGCGACGGAAGCAGGCGGTCAGCCGGGCCTGCACGGTCTGGCCGGTCTGGTCGCCACAGGCCTGCAGCCCCACGGCGAAGCGCGAGTGGTCGTCGAGCACGGTCAGCGGGTGACAGCGGCCGGCGAGGAGCGCGAAGTGGCCTTTGAAGTCCATCTGCCAGAGCCGGTTCGGGGCGTCGTGCTCGAAGCGCTGCCAGGCCGTGTGCTGCGGGGCCGCCTCGGGCGCGATCTGCCCGTGGCGCTTGAGGATCGCCGTCATCGTACTGGGACTCGGCAGCGTCGGGTGGCCCCGCGCCACGAGGACCGCGCGAATCTTCCGGCCGCCCCACACGGGGTGCGCGGCGCGCACGGCGAGCACCGCCCGTTCGAGTGCCGGCGCCGTGCGGGTCGGGGAGCGGTGGGGCCGGCGCGAGCGGTCAGTCACGCCCGCGCGCCCCTGTCGGCGATACCGGCCGAGCCACTTGTAGCCCGTCTTCGGGCTGATCGTGTACCGGCGACACAGCGCGCGCACGTTCGCGCCCTCGGCGGTCGCGAGCATCACGAACTCCTGACGTAACAACACGGTTGACACCTCCTGCCAGGGCATGAGCGTTCCTCCTTTCGACGCTCATCATGCCTGAAAAGGTGTTACCCATGTCTCCGAACATGTGTTACCTATGTCCCCAGTCTATACAGTAAGGAGGGGGTGGGGAGGTAGAAAGAGACCCAGCCTCTGGATGCCTCTACCCCTCCCTGGCTCCGCACAAAGGGGAGGAATCTGAAGGGCGCCCACACAAAAGCCTGAAGAGCCAAAAGTGTAAACCATGTCCGGCTTGCACAGCGAGTGTGAGGGGGCCACGCGCGATGAGACACTGCTCGCACCCGAACAGAGAAAGCAATTGAATTTTCCCGACACTTAAGGTAGCCTGGCTTCATTCACGTAACTGTTCGAGGCTATTCTGCCGAGAGGTGCGCCAATCCGGTACCAGGAGATAGTGGCACGTTTTGCTGAAAAGCAAATCCTCGTCGTTGGCGACATCATGGCAGACGAGTATATCTGGGGGAGCGTTTCTCGTCTTTCTCCCGAGGCCCCTGTCCCAGTGGTGGAGGTGAAGAGCGAGAGCGTTCGACTGGGTGGCGCCGGGAACGTTGCGGCGAATATCCGATCGCTGGGCGGCACGCCGATCTTGGTGGGTGTCGTCGGCAACGATCCGCCAGGGGAGCGACTGGTGGATCAGCTCGAGGCCGCCGGAATCAAGAGCGATGGGGTCGTGGTGGACCGGACGCGACCCACGACGATCAAGACTCGGGTGGTGGCTGGCAGTCAGCAGATCGTCCGATTCGACCGAGAGAGTAGCATGGACCTCTCGAAGGACGCAACGGAGCGGCTGCTCGCGCTTGTCGTGGAACGCCTTCGTATGGCAGATGGCGTGGTCATCTCGGACTACGCGAAGGGAGTGATCAGTAAACGGGTCGCTCAGCGGATTTTCCCGCTTGCTCGACGGCAAAAAAAGGTCATTGTTGTTGATCCAAAGGTCCATCACCTGCACCTGTACAAGGGGGCGACGGTGGTGACCCCGAACCATCACGAGGCTTCGGCCTTTGCTCACCTTCCCCTTCGAGGGATGCAGGATCTCCTGGCCGCGGGGCGAGAGTTGTTACGACGCCTTGAGGTAGAGGCCGTCTTGGTGACAAGGGGAGAGCAGGGGATGTCGGTGTTTTAGAATGGCCGGGTCACCCACATCCCGGCGGTGGCCAAAGAGGTGTATAACGTCACTGGTGCCGGAGATACGGTCATCGCTGCGCTCGGTCTATCGCTGACGTCGGGTGCGGCTCTGAGGGATGCGGCCGCCATTGCCAACCATGCGGCTGGTGTTGTGGTGGGGAAGGTGGGAACGGCCACCGTTACCCTGCAGGAGCTGCTGGACGCATTAAAAGCGAGGGTATAGGGTTCAGGGTATAGGGATGAGGCAACCTGAGAGAGCTTTTCTAAACCCTTTACCCTAAACCCTATACCCTGCTTTTCAAAAGGAGGTACGATGCCGACAAAGTTCATCTTTGTAACGGGCGGGGTCCTCTCGTCGCTCGGCAAGGGATTGGCCTCGGCCTCCATCGGCTGTCTGCTGGCGAGCCGCGGGTGTAAAGTCACCTTGCTGAAGTGCGATCCCTACATCAATGTAGATCCGGGCACCATGAATCCCTTCCAGCACGGGGAGGTGTTTGTCACCGACGATGGCTCCGAGAGCGATCTTGACCTCGGACATTACGAACGCTTCACCGACCTCGTTCTGACCAAGACCAATAACATCACCACAGGCCAGATCTATCACTCAGTCATCACGAAGGAGCGCCGCGGCGACTACCTGGGCTGCACCGTCCAGGTGATCCCCCACATCACCGACGAGATCAAGCGGATGATCCACAGGGTGGCGACTGGCGTGGACGTCGTGATCGTGGAGGTGGGCGGCACGGTCGGGGATATCGAAAGCCTCCCGTTCCTCGAGGCCATCAGGCAGTTCAGAGTGGACGTCGGGAGGGAGAACGTCCTGTATATTCACCTCACGCTGGTTCCCTACATCGCGCCCGCCGGCGAACTGAAGTCGAAGCCGACCCAGCACAGCGTGAAGGAGTTGCTCCAGATTGGGATCCAGCCCGACATCCTGCTGTGCCGGACGGATCGCTTTCTTCCGAAAGAACTGAAGGCCAAGATCGCGCTCTTCTGCAACGTCTCTGAACAGGCCGTGATCACCGCCAAGGATGTCAATAGCATTTACGAGGTCCCGCTGGTCCTGCACAGCGAAGGGCTGGATGCGATCATCGTGCGGATGCTCGGCCTGCCGGAGAGGGAGGCGGACCTATCGGCATGGGAGGAGATCGTCCGCAAGATCAAGGAGTCGAAGGCGAGCGTGACGATCGCTGTGGTCGGGAAGTATTTGGAGCTGAAGGACTCGTATAAGAGCCTGACCGAGGCGATCACCCACGGTGGCATCGCCAACGACTGCCAGGTCCATATCAGGGCGGTGGATGCGGAAAAGGTGGAACGGGACGGCCCGAAGGAGCACCTCCATGACGTCTCGGGTGTCCTGGTTCCCGGAGGCTTCGGAAGCCGGGGGATCGAAGGGAAGATCGCGGCTATCGCGTTTGCTCGCGAGGAGCGGGTTCCGTTCCTCGGGATCTGCCTGGGGATGCAGTGTGCCGTGATTGAGTTTGCCCGGCACGCCTGCGGGCTGGAGGGCGCCAATAGCCGCGAGTTCGATTCCAACTGCCCGCACCCGGTCGTCGATCTGATGCCGGAGCAGCGCGGCATCACCAACCTGGGAGGAACCATGCGGCTCGGGGCCTATCCGTGCCGCATCGTCGTCCCCTCCCTGGCTTACCAGGCGTACGGCACCGATGAGATCAGCGAGCGGCATCGACACCGGTATGAGGTCAACAACGACTATCGAGATATCCTGGAGCGTCACGGGATGCGGCTGAGCGGCTTTTCTCCCGACAATAAATTGGTCGAGATGATCGAGCTGCCGGATCATCCCTGGTTTGTGGGCGGGCAGTTCCATCCTGAATTCAAATCGCGCCCGACTCGGCCCCACCCGCTGTTCCGGGAGTTCATCAAGGCTTCGCTTCGAAGGCAGGAAAACAGGGTGTAGGGTCTAGGGTAAAGGGTATAGGAGAAGCTCTTTGCCTAAACCCTCAACCCTCAACCCTCAACCCTCGGACCCTATGGCGGTCACAAAACAGGTGCGTATCGGCGAGCTCAGACTGGGCGGCGGGGCCCCGCTGCTGCTGGTGGCAGGTCCGTGTGTCATCGAAAGCGAGGAGCATCTTCTGAGGACCTGCGAGGCGATCAAGGTGATCTGCGATGGCGAAGGGGTTCCCCTCATCCTCAAGTCATCCTACGACAAGGCCAACCGATCCTCCGATCGGTCGTTCCGTGGTCCCGGCCTCAGGGAGGGGCTCCGCATCCTCCAGCGTGTGAAGGAGAAACTGGGGGTTCCTGTTCTTTCCGATGTCCACGAGGTGGCTCAGGTGTCCGCTGCGGCCGAGGTGCTGGACGTCATCCAGATCCCGGCGTTCCTATGTCGCCAGACCGACCTCCTCCTGGCCGCTGCCCGTACCGGCAAGCCCGTCAATGTCAAGAAGGGGCAATTCCTGTCGCCGTGGGATGCACGCAACATCGTCGAGAAGCTCAGGTCTGCAGGAACCGAGCAGATCGTGTTGACAGAACGTGGAACGAGCTTCGGATACAACAACCTGGTGGTGGATTTCCGATCACTTCCGGTCATGCGCGGCTTTGGCTATCCGGTCCTCTTCGATGCCACCCACAGCCTGCAACTCCCGGGCGGCGCCGGCCACGCCTCCGCAGGACTGTCCGAGTTCATCCCTTACCTAGCCCGCGCCGCCGTGGCGGCGGGGGTCGATGGCCTCTTCATGGAGGTGCATCCCGACCCGGCGAACGCGCCGAGCGATGGGTCGAACATGCTTCGGCTCGATGCGCTGCAGGGGCTCCTGAGGCAATTGGTTGGGATTCAGCGGGCTGTGGCGCCGTACATCAATGAGCAGTCAGCGATCAGCAATCAGCCATCAGCAAAAGGTTGCCGGCTGACCGCTGAGAGCTGAGAGCTTTCTTTCGAGGCATGCAGACCCCCTTCCAACAATTTGTCCGCCTCCTCAGGTACGCCGCCCCGTATCGAACGCGGGTCGTCCTCGCCATCGCGTCCCTCCTGCTCATCGCCCTTCTCAATGCCGTCTCCATCGGATCGCTCCAGCCGATCTTTGACGGCCTCTTTGCGCCGGAGGGGGGCGGGTCAGGGATCAGCCTCCCGGCCCCGGTGAAGGCCGCCCTGGGGCAGCGTCTCGTTCGGGTCCAGGACTTTCTCCAGGCCAACCGGATCAGTGTCCTGACCTTCATCGGGGCTGCTCTGTTCCTGGTCTTCCTGACAAAAGGCGTGCTGACCTATCTGCAGCAACTGCACATGCGCTACGTTGCGGAGGGAGTCCAGCGGGACATTCGAAACGATCTGTACGCCCACCTCCAGACCCAATCCCTCGGCTTCTTCGCCCACCGATCGACGGGCGAGATCATGTCCCGTCTCACCTCCGATGTGGAGAGCTTGGGTGATGCCTCGACCGAACTGTTCCGAAATGCGCTCAGAGAGCCGCTCAACATCATCGCGCTGATTGCCCTGCTCTTCCTCATCAAGTGGCAGCTCGCGCTTCTCTCGCTTCTCGTCCTGCCGGTGGCGATCCTCCCCATCGTGAAGTTCGGAGCGAAGATCCGCCGCCGCGGGACCCGGGTCCAGGAATGGCGGGCCCGCCTGAATACAATCCTGCAGGAAACCGTTTCCGGCGTCAGGATCGTGAAGGCGTTCGGCATGGAGGAGTACGAGAAGCGGCGGTACTGGGACGCGAGCGACCAGGTCTTCACATCGATCATGCGGATATGGCGGGTCGATGCCCTGACCTCACCCGTCCTGGAGGTCCTCGGTTCTGTGGGGATCATCGTGGCCGTCTGGGTCGGCGGCTATCTGGTCTTCACCAGGAGCCTCACCCCGGGGGCCTTCATGGCGTTCCTCGGGGCGCTGGTCTCTCTGTATCAACCTGTGAAGCGAATCAGTCAGATCAACAACATCATCCAGAAAGGCATGGCTGGCGCGGCGAGGGTCTTCGAGCTGCTGGACCTCCGGTCCGAGGTGACGGAACGGCCGGACGCCGAGGTCCTGGGGCGGATGCAGGAGGGGGTCCAATTTCACAATGTCTCATTCGCGTACGGCTCTGATCGGGTCGTCCTGCAGGGAGTGAGCTTCAGCGCGAAGCTGGGAGAGATCGTGGCGATTGTGGGCAGCAGCGGGGCCGGGAAGACGACCCTGGTCAACCTCGTTCCCCGGTTCTACGATCCGATCTCGGGGATGATCACCATCGATGGGCGCGAGATCAGCCGGGTCACCATCCGATCGCTGCGGGAGCAGATGGGGATCGTCACCCAGGACACCATCCTCTTCGACGACACGGTCTTCAACAACATCGCCTATGGCCGGCGCGAGGTCGCCCCGGACAGGGTCGTGGAAGCGGCTAGGATCGCCAACGCGGAACAATTCATCGAGGCGCTCCCCGAAGGATACGAGACCAGGATCGGCGAGCGGGGCGTCCGCCTTTCAGGCGGGCAGAAGCAGCGAATCGCCATCGCTAGGGCGATCCTGAAGAACCCGCCCATCCTGATCCTGGATGAGGCGACCTCAGCCCTGGATGCGGAGTCGGAGCGGCTGGTCCAGCAGGCCTTGGATCGGCTCATGCAGAACCGGACTACCTTCGTGATCGCCCACCGGCTTTCTACCATCATCCGGGCCGATCAGATCCTTGTGCTGGAGGCTGGATGTCT
>Ga0209342_10001449_pt1 | contig 26593 bp, 23 predicted proteins | sample RifCSP16_2_FD_184023 | JGI IMG/M metagenome (GOLD analysis project Ga0209342, IMG submission 184023) | Soil microbial communities from Rifle, Colorado - Rifle CSP2_sed 16_2 (SPAdes) (version 2) | ecosystem: Environmental > Terrestrial > Deep subsurface > Rock core/Sediment | place: Rifle... | reverse complement strand
TCATCCGGTGCGCAATTGAACAAAGGAGACGGCCCACAGGATGATGTAAAGGATGCCAGTTCCAATGACGAGCGCGAGGCTGAGGAATGGGAGTGGGATGCCGCTGATGGCGTACGCGATCAATCCGACGATCAGAGTCACGAGTGCGCCAGCCATGATCGACCAGCGGTTGATGAACCGTTGGCTGAGGATGGTGTCGATGACGTGAGCGTTGATCTCGACGCCGGGCATGGGTTGGATGTTTCCGCGAAACGGGACGGGATAGGTATCGTGCAGGGATTCGGTTGTTGCGCCGACGAGAACGATTTTGCCCTCGAAAAAGTCCTGGCCTCGCTGTTCGTATACTTCGCCGTTGACAACCTGGTAGGCCGGCGCCTGATCGAACACTACGCCGGGGTTGCCGAGGTAGTTGACGTTGATGTATCCGCTGTGGAGTGGAACAGTGATGCTGCCGATCTGCAGGGCGCTTGGGCGAATGGTGTCCGGAGGTTGAACGTCGAGATATTCGAAGACGGTGTAAGCCGACCATGAGAAGTAAGCCTGTTGATCGGCTTCGTGAATCAAGAAAAGGGGCAGGGTGCGAGTGTAGCCATCGCTGTCGCGGCCAAGGTTGGCCAGGCCTATGTGCAAAGCTGCTGCTTTCAGTTCGGGCAGCGGGTTGCGGAGTTCCGAGTACGTGTACTCCTTGCCGGTGACGAAGTTGATGTCGTTGGCCAGGATGACGTTGCCTGCGTCGGCAATCGCTTTTGCCAACCCGGCATCACCGCCGGGGTCGGTACCAGGTTCAGACCAAAAAATATCGGTCGTGATGGATTTGGGCTTACCGGCGGCAATGGCGGAGACGAGTTTCGCCATGTACGCGCGCGGCCACGGCCATTGCTGCTGTGTCTCGCGGATAGATTCGTCGTCGATGGCGACAATCACGATTGTCGTCTCGTATTTGCCCTTTTCGTTATATGCGCCAGTGGGCTGGAGAGGGCCGCGCAAATTGAAGGCGCCGTCAATGGCTTTGAGTTCGAAGAGTTCGAAGGAGGGCAAGCCGGGAGCTGCGCCGAGGAGGGTGATGAAGGTGACGAAGAAGACGGTGAGGAATGCCAGAATAGTGGAGCGGAGAGGATAGGTGGGACGGAGGCGGCGGAGGAGTCGCATAGTAGAGGCCGGAGGTCGGAGGTCAGAGGTCAGAAAACATTCTGACTTCCGACCTGTGACTTCTATCATCTAATCTCTATTTGATAATCTTCCACTTCTACGTCCCGCGCGTTGTGCTCAATCCAGCGCACCGATTTCTCCAGCAGGCTTTGCACTAAACCGGCATCGTTCGATACGGTCACCAACCCGATTTCGGCAGACTGCCAAATGTCCTGCAGGTCGATTTCGGCGGCGGCGAGGTTGAACTCTCGTGGCAGGCGGGCCAGGATGGGCTTGAGACGACTGCGCTTGCCTTTGAGCGACTGGTTGCCGGGGAGATGCAGACGGACTCTGCACGCGCCGATGACCATATGGAACGATTGTAACAGAGACTGTTGGGGTTGGAAACTGGGTGCTAGGGTACAATACCATACTGCCAATGTCTCGATCTCTCAATCTTGCCCTCGTCATCGGCTTACTCGTCATCGCCGCGCTAACTGGCTATGGCCTTGTGTCGGCGGTGCGCGGCGCAGTCCAGCCCGCCGCTGACGCGGGCAGCCAGGTTGCCACGCAGGTCGCTGCCATCCTGCCGCCCACACCCACACCGCTGCCCAACGGCGAAGCGGTGGTGGTGGCGATTCGTTCGGTGGCCCGGCTGGAATCGTCAGAGTTTGTGATCGAGAAGGTGATTATCAAAGAGCAGGGGCAGGGCGCGCTGGGCGCGTTGTTTGGCGATCGGGTGATCTTCGTGGCGCACGGCACGGTGATCGCCGGGGTCGATCTCGGCCAGATGGCGGTGGGCGATGTGGAAGTCCTGCCGAACGGCAAAGCATACGTCGTTCTTCCAGCGCCTGAAATACTGGTGACCAACATTGACAATGACAAATCGTACGTCGTGGATCGTGAAACGGGCCTGCTGACCAAGGGCAACATCAACCTTGAAACCGAAGCCCGGCAGGAAGCCCAACACGAAATAGAAGCCGCCGCGCTCGAAGCCGGGATTCTGGGTCAGGCGCAGCAGAGCACCGAGGCCTACCTGCGCCAACTGCTTGCCTCGCTTGGCTATACTGACGTGACGTTTGTGCGCGCAACGCCTATACCGTGAACGACGAAAGACCACAGCCGAATGACGAAAGCGTTCGCACTTTCGTCATTCGTCGTTCGTCCCTCGTCTGATTACCTCATGCCCAACGAGAAACCTGCCCCGGCCAACGTGCTTTCCGAAACCGACAACTACGTGATCTACACCGCCGAAGAGTTCGACGGCGAGACAACCTATCACGTCGAGCTGGATAAAGTGACTCTGCACTTCTTCAAGGAAGAATTCGAAGAATTCCTGCGGCTGGTGAAAGCGGTTCGCCTGTCGTAGCGCTTGGCGATTACACACAAGCCCGTCGTCGCCGCAGTTGCACTGCGGCGAGCGGGCGAAGTTCAACTGTCGCCCGAACGATGCAGGTAATCACCGGGTAGCGCGAATTGCCGATTTGCGCCACAATCGGGGGCGGTCTATGGCTTCACAACGAATAGGGCGTTACGAAATCGAAAAACAAATTCTCGGCGGCGGCATGGCCGACGTGTATTTGGCCCGCGACCCGAACACCGAGCGGCAGGTGGTGATCAAAGTCGTCAAGCGTGAATACAGCGACAACGACGATTTCCGCGCCCGCTTCCGGCGCGAAGCCAAAGTGATCACCATGCTGGAGCACCCCGCGATCGTGCCGGTGTACGACTTCGACGAGCACGAGGGGCAGTCGTTCATCGTCATGCGCTATATGCCCGGCGGCTCACTGCTCGACCGGATGAAACAGGGGCCGCTCTCACTGCCGGAAATTGCCCGCATTGTGCAACGGGTGGCCGACGCGCTGGACGAAGCCCACGAGCACGGCGTCATTCACCGCGACCTCAAGCCCGGCAACATCCTCTTCGACGCGAAGGGCAACGCTTACCTCTCCGATTTTGGCATTGCGAAGAAAATTGCCGAGACCACCACCGGCCTCGCCACCAGCGGCTTCATCGGCACGCCCGCCTACGCCAGCCCGGAGCAGATCGTGGCGAAGATTCAACTCGACGGGCGCTCCGACGTGTATTCGCTCGGCGTGCTCGTGTTCGAACTACTCACCGGCAAACTGCCGTTTGAAGCCGATTCCCCGATGGGCATCGTTTTCGCCCACGTCAACGATCCCGTGCCGGGCATTCTCAAAACCCGCCCCGACCTGCCGCGCGAAAGCGATTCGCTCATCAAGCGCGCGATGGCCAAGAAACCCGAAGACCGCTACCCCACCACGGGCGAACTCGCCGCCGACTTGAGCAAAATTGCGACCAAACCTTCGAAAGGACAGAGACCCGACAGGTCTTGGAGACCTGTCGGGTCTGAACCCGCGCCGCCGCCGAAGACGCCGACACCGTCACCCGCCCCACGCACCAGGCCCGACACCCCGCCTCCCGGTGATTTGCGCCCGACTGGTGTCATCGTAGAGACGGAGAGACCGACGCGGTCTTTGAGACCGCGTCGGTCTGGCCTGCCCGCGTGGCTCCTGCCCGCCGCGCTCCTCATCGTCCTCTGCCTCGCCGCGTCCATCGGCGGCGCGTTTGCCCTGCCCGCGCTCCTCGCCCCGCGCACCCCCGCCGTAGGCGCAGATACGGCCACTGCCGCTGTCGCCGCCACATCCGTTCCTGCCACCCGCGCCCCGACGAAAACCACTGCTCCGCCGACTGCCACTCTAACTCCCGTCCCCGTATTGGGCATCGGCTCAACGCAGGTTTCCGAAAAGGATGGGATGGTGATGGTGTACGTGCCGGAGGGGGAATTCCTCATGGGCAGCGCCGACTCTGATGCCGACGCGAGCAGCGACGAGAAGCCACAGCACACGGTTTACCTCGACGCATATTGGATTGACAAGACCGAAGTGACGAATGCGATGTATGCGCTGTGTGTGCAAGCCGGAGTCTGTTCACCACCGTCGAGCACAGGTTCGTCTACCCGCAGTAGTTATTACGGCGATCCGCAGTACGACAACTATCCCGTCATCAACGTTTCGTGGAACGATGCGACAGCGTATTGTGAATGGGCAGGGGGGCGGTTGCCCACCGAAGCCGAATGGGAGAAAGCGGCGCGAGGGACGGATGGGCGCGTTTACCCTTGGGGGAATGAGAATGTGGCGGGGAATCTATTGAACTTCTGTGATTCAAATTGCCAGTACGACTGGGCTGATAAAACTGTGGATGATGGCTATGCTGATACTGCGCCGGTTGGCTCATATCCGGATGGCGCAAGCCCTTACGGCGCGTTGGATATGGCGGGTAACGTGTGGGAGTGGGTGAATGACTGGTACGGCAGCAGTTACTATGGCAACTCGCCTTCAGAAAATCCGGCCGGGCCATCTTCGGGAGATGCTCGCGTGCTGCGGGGCGGCTCGTGGTACTTCTATGTGAGCAGCGTCCGCGCGGCGGGCCGCGGCGGGTACGAGCCGGCGCTCAGGGTCATCGACTTCGGCTTTCGTTGCTCGCTCTCACCCTGATTCTGAATAGGGGGGTCAACGAATTGGGGAACGAATAAACGAATGGGGCGCGGGCGGGGAATTCGTTTACGCGAAGCGGTTTGAAATTCGTTGACCAAGAGAGACAGCCTCCTCTCTCCATCTGCTTCGCGGGGGTGGCAAATATCGAACAGCCCCGCGCCCTCGCATGGGCGTTGGCGCGGGGCGCGATGTTTGGTGGGGGTAAAATGGAGTGGCGAATGATTTGCTCTCAGCGCGCATAACTTTGCTGTTGCCTCTCTGTCCTTTGAACCTCCCCACCTTCCACGCCCTCCTCACCCCTCTCGGCCAGACCGCCATCGCCCGCGCGGCTGAACTCGATCCCACCGAGGAGTCCTTCCTCGTCGCGTTCACCAAACTTCAAAAACAGTTCGACGCTGATCTCGCGAAAGCTGCGCTCGAAACTGTCATCCTGCGGCGAAAGGCCCGCGCCAAATTCACGCGCGCCGACGCGATGTACTTCACCCGCGACGGCCTCGAAGCGGCGTCCAGCGAGATCATTAGTCGCTATCGCGCCGCTCGTTTCACACCTTTCAATCGTGTCGCCGATCTCTGCTGCGGAATCGGTGGAGATACGATTGGGCTGTCGCTCCCCCGAACCATCATTGGAATCGATCTCAACCCTCTCCACCTCGCCCTCGCCGCCGCCAATCTCGCCGCCTACGGACTACGCGCTGACCTCGTCGAAGGCGACCTCACCCACACATCACTGCCTCCCGTCGAAGCTGCCTTCTTCGATCCGGGCCGCCGCGCCAGCGGACGCCGCCTTTACTCCGTGCGCGATTATCGCCCGCCGCTCTCAATCATCGACTCGTGGCTCCCCCTGCCGCTGGGCGTCAAGATTTCACCCGGCGTCAACCTTAGAGAAATCGATCGTTACGATTGTGAAGTCGAATTCATCTCCCTCGACGGCGAACTGAAAGAATGCGCCCTCTGGTTCGGCTCGCTCAAAACTACTACCCGCCGCGCCACTCTGCTCAGCGCCCGGAGTTCTCCCATTTTCCTCACCTCGTCCGATTCCCCCCGTCACCCCGTCCACTTGTCTCCCCCTCTCGCTTTTCTCTACGAACCCGACCCCGCCATCCTGCGCGCTGGCCTCGTCTCAACCCTCGCTGCCCAACTCAACGCGGCGCAACTCGATCCCGACATCGCCTATCTCACTTCCGATGCGCTTACTGCCACGCCCTTCGCCCGCGCCTTCGCGATCGAAGCCGCCCTGCCTTTCTCGCAGAAACGGCTGCGCGAGAAACTTCGATCGATGAGCGTGGGCCGCGTCACCGTCAAAAAGCGCGGCTCGCCCCTCGATCCCGACGACTTCGCCCGTTCCCTCAAACTCAAAGGAGACGAAGAGCGCATCGTCTTCCTCACTCACGTCAACGGCAAGCCCTGGGTGCTGATTGGGCGCCGCATTCCGTAATTCGTATCTTTTATCTCGCCCGGAACCGAACGATGTGATCCGCAATACGCATTGCGCTATACGTTTCCCCTTTTCCCCAATCGGCAGTAAAATCACCGCATCGTTTATGCCGGGAGGATTCAATGTTCGACTCGCTCAGCCGTGGTTGGGGCTTCTTCAAACAGGCCGTCGATATGGCCATGAAAGATCGCGACCTGATCAAGCCCTCTATCTATTCGTTTTTCGCTAACGCCGTCGTCGGTTTTGTCTTTGCCATTCCCATTGTCATCGCCGTCTTCATCTTCGGCGGCGAGGACAACTTTGTCGGGCGTGGCGTCATCGGCATTCTGGGGGCCATCCTGCTCTTCGCCCAGTACACCGTCACCTATGTTTTCAGCGGTATGACCGTCTATCTCATCTACGGCTATCTTTCCGAAGGCGACGGGCAAATGGACAAGGCCTGGGCCGTTATCAAACGCGATTTTCTCGACATCATGAGTCTTGCAGCGGCCTCGGCCTTGGTTAAGGTTGTAGAGAACACCCTGCGCGGACGCGGGAAGCGGCGCAACGTCATCGGCGGCCTCGTGGCAAATATCCTCGACACGGTGTGGACAACCGCCACGTATTTCGTCCTCCCGGCCATGGTCATCGAAGACCTCAACTTATGGAATGCCCTCAAACGCGCGACTAACATGATCAAAAACAATCTGCTGCTGGTGGGCGTCGGGTACGTCGGCGTCAGTGTTATCAACGGCGTCATCGGCGGCTCGGTGATTTTCGTGGCGATACTGATCGCCGTGGGGATCGCGTTTGCGCTCGGCTCGCTGGGCTCTGCGGCACTCATTGTCGGGATCGTCGTCGGCGTTGTCCTGGTCGTGCTGGTCTCCGGCATTGTCCAGGTATTCACTTCGTATATTGGAACCGCCTACCACACTTGCCTGTTCATCTGGGCGCGCGACGCCGAGAAGGCCCAGCAGGCCGGTCAATCGGTCCAGGCCGTGCGAGCGCCCGCGCCGCTGGCGGCTGTGCTTGGAAGGTAAGTCATGCGACGAGAACTACTTTCGTGGAAAGACGTTGATCGGCTGATAGATACCATGAGGCCGCAGTTCCGGGGATCGTTCGACGGGATGTTGATCATCACGCGCGGCGGCATCATTCCCGGCGGCCTCCTCGCCGAAGCGCTCGACATCAAATACATCCTCACTGCGGCGGTGAGCTTCCCGGTGACCGATCGGCCCGTGCCCAAACTTGCGGCCCTGCCGGAGTTCTTACAGTTCCCCGATGAACACTTGCTTCACGGTCGGCGGACGCTAGTTGTAGATGATGTGTGGGGGTCGGGGCGGACGATTACGGCGGTGAAGGATCGGGTGGAGACAGCGGGCGGGCGGCCCGAGACGTGCGTCTTGCACTTCAATCCACACCGCTCACTGTTTACCAAGGCCGAACCGGCCTATTACGGCGCCGTTACCGACGCCTTTATCGTGTACCCGTGGGAAATCGACCGCGGCGTTGATCCCATCTTTGCCCGCCAGCCGATGACTGGATAACGTGATCCGTGAAATGTGATGCGTGATGCTTACCCCTCACGCATCACGTTGTGCCCCGTCTCTCCCAACGCCCTCACGGCCTCTTCCAGCCTTTCCTCTTTCACCAACAAATAATCCGTATCGAACGTCGAGATCGCGAAGACGTTGATGTTCGCCTGGGCGAGCGCCGTCGTCAGCGAGGCCAGGATTCCGATCAACGACAGCTCCAAAGGCCCTTCCACCTTCATACACCGCCAGCCGTCTTCGTGCTTGACTCCCTCCGGAACGTTGACCTGCGGGCAAACGATGGACAGTTCATCGACGGTGCGAGTGATGGAGATGAAGCCGCCGTTGGCCCAATCGGGCAGGGGGCTATCGGGCGCGAGCCGGCAGATAGTGTACACGCCGGGCAGGATGGAGAGGGTGAGGGAGGGCGCAGCCATGTCACTTCATGTTAGCCGCCGTTTCATAAATACTGCGACTTCGTTGTTCAAATCGTCGTTGGTGTAAGGTGATACTTCTTGTTTTGGCCACCGATAGCGGCGCGTTATGGCTTGGCGTTCGCTGGCAAGGTAGAGAGTGACCGTTGCATCACTCGTGTTTGATCGCTTCTACTATGTTCACCGTGGCGGCTTTCCACGCCGGGTAGAGGGCGGCGAGTTGCGAGACGCCGAGGGCGATGAATGCGCCGACGGCGAAGGTTTGGGGGGCGAAGATGTATTGCAGGTCGTACCCGCTCATCTCGTTGAGGGCGCGCACGAAGATTTGCGACATGACATAGCCGAAGGCCAGCCCGAACACGCCGCCGATTGCGCCGAGGGTGGCGGCCTCGGCCAGAATCATTTTCGTCGTCTGCCAGCGGGTGAGGCCGAGCGACCTCAGCGCGCCGATCTCGCGCTGGCGTTCGAGCACGTTCATCATCAGGGTGTTGATCACGCCCAGCGCGGCGACGACGATCCCGATCAGCCCCAGCACGTCGAACAGCCGGAACGACTGCTCGGAGAGTTCGAGTATCTTGCGCTTGAACTCCTCGGTGGTCTCGACGCTGATGTTGCGCGAGTCTTTGTACCGATCCTCAATCGTCTTCGCAACTTCTTCGGTGGTGTAGCCGGGGGCGAGGCTGATGGTGTAACGATCGACGTTGTGCTGGCCGAACCAGCGCTGCATGTCGTTCCACGTTCCGCTGACGATCATGCCCTGCCCGGTGAAATCGACGGCGACGGCGGCGACGTAAAAGTCGTGTTCGCCCCGGCGGGTGACGAGCCGCAGGGTGTCGCCCTGCTGGAGATGGTAGCGGTCGGCGACGACGTTAGAGACGAAGAGGGCGTCTCCCTGACGGAACCGTGCCCAATTGGCGTCGGCATCCCCCTGGTTGGCGGCGAACTCAAACTCCCCCACTTCCCGATAGGTGTCGGGATCAATCGCGGCGAAGATGACAGTGTCCTGATCGGCCACTTCGGGCGGTATCTGCGATCTTGCCACATTCACCGAGAAGTAACGAATCTTGGTGATGCCGCCGACTCCGGGGACGCCGAGCAGTTGCCGCTCGAAGTTTTCGCGCATGGGAAGCGGGGCGCGAACGTACAGGTCGCCGCCGAGGGCGGTTTCGATCCATTCGGTGATGTCGTGGATGAAGGCGGTGGCAAGCGAACTGTTGGCGATGACCATTGAGATGCCAACCATGAGCGATGCGACGGTGAGCGAGGTGCGGCCTGTGGAGCGGCTGACGTTGCCCGCACCCAACATGCCTTCGTTACCGAAGACGGCAATGGCGATGGGGCGGGCGATGCGGTCTGCGACGCCGACGACGAGCGGCACGGTGAGGGTGGCGCCCAGGAGGAGCGTGAGAATGGAGAGCGATCCGGCGGCGAACGCGATGGCGGGCGGCCACGCGACGTGATAAAGCGAGATCCACGAGAGGATCATGATGATACTGCCGCTGATCCACGTGACGTAGCGCGCGCGCGATGGCGGGCGGGCCTGCACACGCAGGGCTTCGAGCGGGGAGACGCGCGCGGCCTGTATGGCCGGGGAGAGTGCACTGCCGACGGTGACGGCGGTGCCGATGGTGACGCTTTGAAGGAGGCCGGTCAGCGGCACTTCGATGACGTCGACGCTGGTGGACACGACCGCGCCCAGCATGTAGATGAGACCGCGCGCCAGCACAACGCCAAAGGCCACGCCGAGCGCGGAGCCGATAACGGCGAGCACGAACGCTTCGGTGAGAACCATGCCCATGATCTGTGCCCGCGTGGCGCCGAGGGCGCGCAGCATGCCGATCTCGCGCGTGCGTTCGAGCACCGTCATGCTGAAGGCATTGTAGATGAGGAACGCGCCGACGAAGATGGCGACGACGGAGAAGAACTGCAAGCCCTGTTGATAGGTGGAAAGCATCTGGGTGACGAGCTGCCCGCGCGAGGCAGGGTAGGAGACGGTGTAATCGTCGCCGAGGCGGGTTGCCAGACGCTCTTTGAGTTTCGCCAGTTGGTCGGTGTTGTTGGCGACATCGGGTGTGGTGACGATGTCGATGCTGTCAATTGATCCGCCGCGCTCGAACAGGTCTTGCGCGACAGTGATCGGGGCGAAGGCGATATCGCCATCGTTGAGCATGCCCGCGCCGTCGCGCTCGATCAGGCCGACGATACGCAGACGCTCCTGCCCGGTGGGGATGAGGATGATGAGGTCGTCGCCGAGTTCGAGTTCCTTCTCGGTCGCATATTCTTCGGTGACGATCACTTCGTAGGCGTCTTCTTTGAGCCAGCGTCCGGCGGTGATCGTATAATCGCGTACGTCGCGATCAATGTCGGGATCGATGCCGAGCAATTGCAGGGTATTGCCTGCGGTCTGCCCATTCATGCTGAAGGCGATCTGCCAATTTCCGGCGTCGCTGGCGAGGAGAGTGGTAACGTGTACGGAGGGTGCGGCGATCACGACGCCGTCGAACGTCCGGACACGGGCGGTGACGGAGTTCCCGAAACCAGTGCCGTCCGCGGAGCCGGATTCGACGATGAGGCTGGCGCGGCCCGAGGCTTCGTTGAATACGTTGCGAATGGATTCGAGAGTGCTGACGTTGGTAATGGAAATGGCGAGGATGACGGCGACTCCGAGGAGGATGCCCAGGCAGGTGAGCAATGTGCGCCACACCCGCGCACGCATGTTGCGCAGGGCGAGGATGAAGGGAGTGAGGCGAGGGAGTTTGCCCCAGAGGTACATAGTTTTAATTGGGGGTACAATACACTTGCGAGGCGTGCTATGGCACATACGATCCGCGAAGTGCAGACCCCTTATACCATCAGCCCCGACGATGAAGCGATCGGGCGAGAAACAATTATTCTTCAGCGAAACGGGAAGCCGGTGGCGGCGATAGTGCCGTACGAGGAGTACGAGGGCTTTCAGAAGATCAAGAGATCACTAGATTACGCCGCTTTCCAGAAAGGGTATGACGATTATCTGCGTTTACATTCATCGCTTTTACGAACACATAGAGGTTTGTGGGTTGCTTTGCTGGATGGGAAGGTGGCAGACAGCGATCCAAACCAATGGGCGCTGGCCGAACGTGTGTACCGCAAATTTGGCTATCGCCCTGTCTACATGACACAGGTTTTAGACCAGCCCGTGCGTATTGTCGAAATGGGCGGCCCCACCGTTGATCGCTGATGCGCTACGACGCCTCTTTTCAACCTCCCGCGCCAGTTTTGGACATCGTGATTCGTAACCCGTATGCTCGCGATGGAGCGTATACCTGCCGCGCGATGCTGGATACGGGCGCGAGCATTTCGGTCATCCCGCAGGAAGCCATGGCGGCCCTGAAAATCGTCGAGGCCCAAAAGGTGTTGGCGCGCAGTTGGGATGGCTCATCGCGCGAGGTAGTAACCTGTATCGCGCGCCTGGAATTCGACGGGGGCATTATTCCGCTTGTGGAGGTTGTCGTTGCGGATAGGCCTACTGCATTGCTTGGCCGCGACGTGCTCAACCTGCTGCGTCTTCTCCTCGACGGCCCTGCTCTTACACTGGACATCCTTCCCCCGGTGTAAACCCTTCTTGCATTCGTCACAGTTCCAATCCTGCCATCACATCCATGATTGGCTGGACGTTGTGGCCCATGCTGCCATTCTTCAACTCGCGGATGATCTTGCCATCCTTCAGGAACACCACGCGGTCGGCGAAGGAGGCGGCGCGCGGATCGTGAGTGACCATCACGATCGTCGCGCCCAATTCATCGCAGGTTTTTCGCAGAAGCTCGAGGAGGGCCGTGCCAGATTTCGAGTCGAGGTTGCCGGTCGGCTCGTCGGCCAGCACGATCTCCGGGTCGTTGACAAACGCGCGGGCGATGGCGACGCGCTGCTGCTGGCCGCCTGAGAGTTGATCCGGCTTGTGGTGCTTGCGGTCCGCGAGGTTCACCAGTGCGAGCAGCTTGTCGATCTTTTCGCGGTGCTTGTCGAGGCTCTGGCCGTCGATGAGCAATGGCAGGCTGATGTTTTCCTCGGCGGTGAGAGTGGGCAGGAGGTTGTAAAACTGGAAGATGAAACCGACTTTGCGGCGGCGGACGACGGTGATCTCGTTGTCGCTGAGGCGCGAGAGCGGCTGGCCGGCGAGGGTGATCTCGCCGTCGCTCGTACCGTCCAACCCGCCGAGGAGGTGAAGCAGGGTGGATTTGCCCGACCCCGAGGGGCCCATGATGGCGACGAACTCGCCTTTGTTCACCGTCAGGCTCACGCCGTCGAGCGCGGTGACAGGCACTTCGCCCATTTGATATTGCTTGTTGACGTGATTGGCTTCGAGCACAGCCATGATAAGCACCTCCGATTGCAGTGCACTGTATTGTAACCGAATGGAGAAATTGTGAACGAAGTGTTTGGAGTTATTCTAATAAAGAAAGTTTGACATCCTGGGATCGGCGGTATATAATGCTCCTCAACGTGATAGGGTCTTTCGCGCGAAAGAGGTTTGTTGGGTCACTGATCACTCGACTGCTCGACTTCGCAATTCGGCCTGTTTCGCGAACGTCTGCGCGACGACAGCGCCGAATTTTTTGTTGTGGAGCGACTGAATGGCGAACAAGGAAGAGAAAATAGAAGTCGAGGGGACTGTTGTTGAAGCCCTGCCCAGCACCCAGTTCACGATCGAACTGGATAACAAACACCGGGTGCTGGCCTACCTTTCCGGCAAGATGCGGAAGCACTACATCCGTATTCTGCTCGGCGACCGGGTTAAGCTGGAAATCTCGCCATACGACCTGAAGCGTGGGCGGATTACCTATCGCTTCAAGAAGCACAGCGGCGCCGCCCCGGCCGAAGAAGAGGAAGTGCTCAGCTAAAAGGTTTTGCGAGAAGAGAACAGCCAGTGGTGGAAAGCCGCTGGCTGTTTTGCTTTAATCGCGACTGCAAGCCGCTCTTGCAGTCGTAGCTGCAAGCATAGCCCGCGAAAAACACGCGAGCCGCTCTTACGGTTGGTCGCGATTGCTAGCCGCGTTGCGGGAGGGTGATGGACTTGAGGATGCTGTCAAAGTCGGCGCGTTCTTTGTCGGCGATTTTCTCGTCGGCGGTCAGCGTCACGATCCAATATTGCGTGAGAAACCGGTCGAAGATGACGTAGCCGGTGGCGAGGACGACGACGGGCGGGGAGGCCATGAAGGGATCGTCAATCGGTCGGGCAACGTAGGCGTAGTCGATCTGTTGGGCCTCGGCCCCGGCGATGGCGATGGGCTGGATGTCGAGCAGCTGGTAGCCCAGCAGTTCATCGCCGTGCCGTTGGATGATACGGTCTACGATGGTGGCGATGGCGACCGGGTTGTCGGGATCGATCAGAAACGACTGGGCGATGACGGTGGACTTGTAGACCGAGTCGGCGCGAGAGTTGAAGGCCTCGACAAACGTGTCGGCAGACAGTTCGCCTGCGTCTTTCGTCGTCCAGTGGCCCGGGATGCTGAGGGCGAAGCCGGAGTGTGGATCGGAGACGCGCGTGATTTGGGCGGAAAGGGACTGTTTGTAGAAGAACGCGCCCGCGAGCGCGGCGGCGACCACGACGGCCACAAGTACGTCGGCGCGGAAGTCGCCTGTGAAACGGCGGGTTGAGGCGGCAGTGGTCACGGTCAGTCTCCTGTCTGCGCGGGTTGCTGTTTGAGTGTGTGCGCGATTGCGCGGCGGATGAGGGCGATGAGCACGCCAAAGGTGAGCACGGCGACGACCAGGGCGAAGAGCAGGCCGCGCCACGGCGAAACCTGCAGGCCCGATTGACTCACTTCGACGAGCAAATAGTTGAACACGCCGTTGAGCACGGAGGCGACGATCACGCCGAGGGGCATCCACCAGAAAGGCTCGTCGGCGAATTTCATCTCGCCCATAAAGTAGCCGACGACGCCGCCAAAGGCGGCCTGGGCCAATGCAGTGACGACGACGTGTATCACTCCCGCGCCGAGTTCCGCGCCGCCGGAGTCGAGAATGAAGTTGAGGTTGAGCATGGTAGCCACGCCCAACCCGGCGGCAGTGCCGTAGACGATGCCGTCCATGCGTTCGTCGAACTCGGCGGTGCGATACACGGTAAGGCGCACGACGGCGTATACAATCGCTTCGAGCGTGAAGCCGACCACGAGCACGTTGCCGATCAGCGCGCTGGAGTCTTGCAGGGCCACCCAGTCGTAGAGGTGGAAGAGGTCGATGACAATCCGCCGCCAGAGGAAGTCGGTGGCGAGCAGGGCGATGAAGAACACGCCGAACACGTAATGGTGGGGCTCCGGCTCCAGCCGATCCAGCCGGTAGAAGAAACTGAGCCAGAGAACAGCAGGCGCAATCGCCAGCACGATGCCGATGAGCAGCAGGTTGCTCGCGATGAGATCGCGGGGCAGGACGTTGGCGAGACCGTACACGACGACGGTGAACACGATGATCATGCCCAGGTCGATCAGGCTGGACCGAAGGAAGCCTTTGTTGTCTCGTGTGGCGTGTTCAAAGTGCTCGTCACAATACGGGCGGTGGCCCAGTGTGCGGGTGGCGGGTTGGGTGCAGACGCAGCAGGTTTCGTTAGGCATAGGTGGTTTGTGATCAGTGATCGGTTATCAGTAATCAGTGTTTACTGACTGCTGATGACTGATGACTATCTTTTCTGCATCACCACATCCTGTATCACGGTGTCGGGGTCGCCAGCGGTGATGGTGAAGGCGGCGTCCACTGCGATGGTCTTGTAACCGGCGGCGATGATGACGACGTTGTACGACTGGCCGCGCGGCAGTTTGGTGTCCAGCCGGTATTGGCCGCGGCGGTCGCTCGTGCCCGAAGCGAATATCTCGTCGCTCGACAGCCGGCCGTCTTTCGACGCCTCGGCCACGCTCACGGTGAGCACGTAGAACTCCGCGCCTTCAATGGCTTTGCCGGTACGGGAGTCGATGATTGTGCCTGTGACGGCGACGGTTGATCCGCCGGTCGTGGTGACCGGCGGCTGCGCGCCTGTGCATCCCAGCACGCTCACGTCGTCCACGAAGAAGTTGCTCAAATTGCCCCGCACCATGTCGGCCGTGAAGGCGAGGCGAACCTTCTGACCGGCGTATTCTGAAAGGTCGATGGTGGACTGGGTCCACTTCTGATCGGCCTCGCTGCTGGCGAACTCTTCGAGCGCGGCGATCACGTTGCCGTCGGGATCGGCGAGCACGGCGCTGAAGTAGGCATCGGGCGCGCCGGGGTTGGCATTCTCTTCGAGATAATGCCAGTAGGTGAACGTGATGCTGCGCTGGTTGGCGGCAATCGAAATATCCTGGAAGATGTACTGGAAACTTTCCTGATCGGTGCCGCCCAGCCACGCGCTCTTCGCGCCGGTGTGAGGACTCTGATCGGCGATGATGGGCGAATTCAGGTTGGTGCGTTCCACCCACGGGTCGGGGCGGGCCGATTCAAACGTGCCGTTGCCGATGAGTTCGCTGCACCCCGCCACCTGCACCGGGGCCGGTGTGGGGGCTGTCGTCGCAAATGGCTCGGTGGTGGGCACGGGCGTCGGCTCTTCGGCCTGACCCGTGATGCCCGATTGCGCGAGCGCGCTCTTCACCGCTTTGGCTTCGCTGCTGTTCGCGCCGTACAGGTCAGCCGCCGACTTTCGAAGAGCGGCGGCGAAATCCTGAAAATCAGATCGAGGCGTGAGGTATGTCGTGAGGGCGCGGTACCAGACTTGCTCCATCGCTCCACGGCTGGAGGCAGAGACGGCGAGATACAACACGTGATTGGGGATGCCGCTGTTCACGTGGACTCCGCCCCAGTCGCCCTCGCGCGTGTTCGGCATGTTCGCGTATTCGCTCATGTAAGTCGGCTGGCCGAAGCCCCCGCGCGGGTCGTCCGGGCTGTAGTCGCCGCCGAGCGAGGGGTCTTGCATATCGCGCATCCACGGCACCGGGAAGGGCGGCGAGGCGGTGTTGTCTTCAAAGAGATGCCAGTCCTCGCGGTCCACCATCACGCCGAACACGTCGGAGAACGACTCGTTCAACGCGCCCGACTGCGTTTCGTATTCCAGCCCGGCAGTGTATTGAGTCACCGCGTGAGTGAACTCGTGAGCCATGATGTCGAGCACGAAGGCGTCGTCTTTGTGAGTCGTGTAGTTGTCTTTGTCGCCAAAGATCAGCGCCTCGCCGTTCCAGAACGAGTTGCCGAGTTCGGGCGAGTGGACGATGAGATAGATCGGGCCGCCGTTGCCGTCGTACGAGTCGCGGCTGAAGGTTTTCTTATAGTAGTCGTACACGATGCCCGCGTTCTTGTAGGCCGCCGCACCTGCAGAGTCGCGCGGCACGGTGCCTTCGGTGGCGAGCAAGCGGCCGGGCAGGTTGTCTTGCCCTTGTGCGTCGTACACTTCGCGGTATTTGTCGCTGGCGCTGAGCGGGCTGATGTGTCTCACGTCGCCGGTCGTTGCGTCGACGAAGTAGCCAGTGTTGCCGACGGCCTTCGCGCTCACTTTGACGAACCACGTGAGATAAGGTTGCTGCGCGTCGTCAACGTAGATCATCAAGCGCGGCGCTCCATATAACTGTGGATCGACTCCGTCGGATGCGGCCAACGCCTTCGACGCCGCCTCATCGGCAGTGAGGCCGGGTGAGGTGCTTAAACTGAGCCCCGGTTGGAAGTCGCCGTTGATCCCAAGAGCCTGCCGTTCGGCGAGATGCACCAGCACGACCCGTCCCCACACCGGAACTCCATCTTTTATCTGTTGCAACCGCACGTGCGTCTGGCCGAGTTTGTCGGTTTCGACTCGCACGAGTTGAAATTCGGCCGAAGCGTCGCGGATGCCGAAGACCTCGCGGAAGTGGTTGAGAACGTCCCGGGCGGCCAGTTCAGGGTCCGCCTGTTCTTCCCGCGAGAGGGCGTAGGGCAGGGGGCCGTCCATCCAGTCGGGGATGCCGAGGGCGGGGTTGTATTTTATGGTCGTCCCGGGCGGAGGAGCGGCGTAACGAGGAGTTGGCCGCGCGAGGAAGGGGAGAATGAGTATAAGGCCAAGAATCAACCCGCCGAGCGGAAGCAGCCAGAGGCCTAATCTTCGTCGCATGTCATCTCCTCAGAATAATGAATGATGAATGGCGATTATATCTGTTTTCCGTTGAACTGTGCTTCTAATCGGCTGCGCCCTCTTGTTCGGCACGCGCCACCAGGGCCGCCCAGCCGTTGTCGCTCACCTGCTGTTCTATAGTTCAACCTCGCTTCGCCGCAATTGCCACCCACTCGAGGCTTTGGCGTTGTTCGATGATAGTCAAACCTGCGGCCTGGATGGCGGTGGCCACATCGTCTGCCTGCTCGGCCCGGATGCCGGAGAGGAGGATCGTGCCATTGGGGGTCAGCGTCTGAGCGAGGCCCTCCTTCAGGAGGTTGACGACGGCGTGAGCGAGGATGTTGGCGACGGTGATGTTGAATGTTGGCCGCTGGCCACTGGCGGCTACCTGCTGGAGCGAGCCGAGACGGAATTCGATCTTATCCGCCACGCCGTTGAGGGCGGCGTTCTCGCGAATGGTGCGCTCGGCTTCGGGATCGATGTCCGCCGCCAACACCGATCCTGCGCCGAGTTTGATCGCGGCGACCGAAAGGATGCCGGTGCCACAGCCGAGGTCGAAGACTTGATCGCCGGGCTTCAAGTACGTTTCGAGCATGGCGAGGCACATTTGGGTCGTGGGATGCGAGCCGGTGCCAAAGGCCTTGCCGGGCTCCAACAGCAAGCGGATGTCAGATGGCGTGGCTGCCGGGTCGTCAGCGTATGATTCGGCAAGCCAAACAGGGACGATGGCGATTCGTTGTCCAACCCGAATCGGCTTGAGGATTGCCTTCCACACTTCCCCCCGGTAATAATATTCCACCAACAGTCGCACGGTCGCGATTTCCCATGCCGCAATGAGAGAGATGACGAAGACTACCGCGCTAAAGATGTGAATCCATATGAGGTTGTGGAAGTTGTGAGCAAGCAAGATATCAATCGAGAAGTTACTGAGCGCGCTGAGGGCGGTGGCAATGACGCTGGTGCGCCAGCCGATGAACCAGGCCAGGCCGAAAATAGGAATCAAATAGTAGATCGGCAAAGCGATGTGGAGAGAGGTGAGCCAGTAATCAATCAGGCCCAGGAGTCCAATGGACACAAATCCCACCGTGGCGACTAACGGTTTGGGCTGGCGAGAAGTAAATTGGCTCAGGGCAGCGAGGCGGGAGGGCCTGGGCTGTGGGGCGCCGGGACTCATGCGCACAGAGTATACGTTCAAACTCTCGTGGCGGCTATGGCAATCCAGTCGCCGCTCTGGCGCTGTTCGATGATAGTCAGCCGTGCGGTGTGAAGGGCGGCCTGCACATCGTCGCCTTGCTCGACGAGGATGCCGGAGACGATCAGGGCGCCGCCCGGCGCGAGGGTTCGAGCGAGGTCATCTTTGAGGAGGTTGATGATGACGCGGGCGAAGATGTTGGCGACGACGATTGGGAATTCCGAACTGGTCGAGGGGTCGGGTAGTCGAAGGGTCGAATGGTCGTCGCCCGCATGTTTAGCGTTCAGAACCAAATCCAGCGAGCCGGGGCGGAATTCGATTTTGTCGGCTACGTTGTTGAGGGCGGCGTTTTCGCGCGTGGCACGTTCGGCTTGAGGGTCGATGTCCACCGCCAGCACCGTTCCCGCGCCGAGTTTGACGGCGGCTACCGAGAGAATGCCAGAGCCACAGCCGATGTCGAAGACGCGGTCACCTGGCTTCACGTAAGTTTCGAGCATGGCCAGGCACAGTTGGGTGGTGGGGTGTGTGCCAGTGCCGAAGGCCATTCCGGGGTTCATCACTATTGGGATGCCGTCGGGGGCAGGCGCATCGATCTGCCCATACACCCAGGCGGGGATAATGACGAGCCGTTCGCCAACGCGCATGGGTTTGTAGAAGGACTTCCACAGTTCTTCCCAGTCGGTGTCGGCCACAAAGGTATAAGTTGGCGCAGGGAGGGGCCGGATCATGCCGAGGTAGAACAGGTCTTGTTCGATCTTCGTGCGCGTGGCCTCGAGCGCGGCGGGGGCGTCAGCGGGAAGGTAGGCGCGCACGCGCACCGGGCCGATGGGCCGGCCTTCGTCGTCGGGATTTGCTTCAATCGCAGTGGACTCGATGGAGACGCCCTGATAGCCATAACGGGCAAGTACGTCGGCGACGGCTTCGGCCAGTTCGCCGTCGAGGGTGAGGGAGATTTCGAGCCAGTTCATTTAGCGGTTGGCAGTCAGCGATTGGCGGCTGGCAGTTGATTGCTAACGGCCAACTGCCAGCGGCTAGCCGCCAAAGAAGTCGGCCAGCGTGTCGAGGAAACTCTTCTTCTCGTCGCTGCTTCCGGCGTGCGAGCCTTCGAGGGTCTTGCTGAGTTCTTTCAGCAGTTTCTTCTGCTCGGCGTTGAGTGCGGTGGGGATGGCGACGTTGATGACGACGAATTGATCGCCGCGACCGTTGCGCTGCAGGCGGGGCACGCCGCGCCCCCGCATGGGGAATACGGTTCCGGGTTGTGTGCCAGCCGGGATCTTGAGTTTCTCTTCTCCGTCGACGGTCGGCACCTGCGCTTCGGCGCCCAGGGCAGCCTGCGCGATGTTGACGCTGAACTCCATCCATATATCGTCGCCGCGACGGCGGAAGTACGGGTGCGGCTCGACGTTGAGGACGACGTACAGGTTGCCCGCCGGGCCGCCGCCACTGCCGGGTTCACCTTCGTTGCTGAGCCGGATCTGAGTGCCGATGTCCACACCGGGCGGGATGTTGACGATCAGTTTCCGCGTGCTGCGGACTCGTCCGCGTCCCTTGCAGCTGTGGCACGGGATGGCGATGGTCTCGCCGGCGCCCTGGCAGGTGGGGCAGGTCGAGACGTTGACCATTGAGCCGAGGAAGGTCTGACGCACCTGACGGATTTCGCCAGCGCCTTTGCACGTGGAGCAGCGCACGGGTTCAGTGCCCGGCTCCGCGCCTTTGCCGCTGCAGGTGGGGCAGGTTTCGGCGCGGGTGACTTCGATCTCTTTCTGCACACCGTGCACGGCTTCGTCGAAGGTGATGCTGAGTTCGTAGCGCAGGTCGGCGCCTCGGCGCGGGCCACGGCGCGCGCCTGCGGCGCGTGTGCCGCCGAAGCTGCCAAAGAACTGTTCAAAGATGTCGTCGACGGTGAAGCCGCTGAAGTCAGCCGCGCCCTGCCCGCCCTGGAAGGCGGCGTGGCCGTAGCGGTTGTAAGCCGCGCGCTTCTCGTCGTTCGAGAGAACGCCGTAGGCTTCGCTGACTTCTTTGAATTTTTCCTCGGCGGTATGGTCTTTGTTTACGTCCGGGTGGTATTGCTTGGCAAGACGGCGATACGCGCTTTTGAGGTCGTCTTTGCTCGCATCGTGCGGGACGCCGAGGATTTCGTAATAGTCGCGTTTAGACACAGATGGAATGATAAATGGCCGCTGCGCGTGACGAATGATCATTTATCATTCATCATTTTGCACCCGAAGGGGTCATTTCGCTAGGCTTCTTTGTATTCGCCTTCAACTACACCATCGTCGGCCGGGCCGCTGCCGCCGGGGCCGCCACTGCCACCGGGGCCGCCGCCGGGCTGGCCGCCCATGCCGGGGCCTTGCGGTCCCTGGCCGTAGGCCGCCGCGCCGAGGGTCTCGGTGGCTTTGTAGAGGGCCTGTGTGGCATTGCGGATGGCGTCGAAGTCGCTGCCATTCAGTGCATCACGCACTGCCTGAATCTTGCTCTCCACGTCGGCTTTCGCCGTTGCATCGGCTTTGTCGCCGAGATCTCTGAGGGCGCGTTCGGCAACGTAGATGGCCGAGTCGGCGGCGTTGCGGGCCTCGATGCCTTCACGCCGATTCTGGTCTTCTTTGGCGTGCGCTTCAGCATCTTTGCGCATCTTCTCCACTTCATCCTTGCTCAAACCAGATGAGGCGTGGATGGTGATGTGCTGGCTGCGACCGGTTGCCTTGTCCGACGCGCTCACCTTGAGGATGCCGTCGGCGTCGATGTCAAAGGTGACCTCAACCTGCGGGACACCGCGCGGGGCGGGTGGGATGCCGTCGAGAATGAACTTGCCCAGCGACTTGTTGTCGGCGGCCATCGGGCGCTCACCCTGCACCACGTGAATCTCGACTGAGGTCTGCATGTCGGACGCGGTGGAGAACGTCTGGCTCTTCTTCGTAGGGATGGTGGTGTTGCGCTCGATGAGTGGCGTGGCAACGCCGCCCAACGTTTCGATGCTGAGGGTGAGCGGGGTCACGTCGAGCAGCAGCACGTCCTTCACGTCGCCGCCCAAGACACCGGCCTGGATGGCTGCGCCCACCGCCACCACTTCGTCGGGATTCACGCCCTTGTGCGGCTCTTTGCCGAAGGTCTTGCGCACGATCTCCTGCACCGCGGGCATACGGGTCATGCCGCCGACCATGATCACTTCGTGAATGTCGGACGGTTTGAGTTTCGCGTCGCTCAGGGCGTTCTGCATCGGGCCAATGGAGCGTTCGATCAGATCATGCGTGAGCTGTTCGAGTCTGGCCCGGGTCAGGTTGAGGGTGAGATGTTTGGGGCCGGAGGCGTCGGCGGTAATGAACGGCAGGTTGATTTCCGTCTGCATCACGGTCGAGAGTTCGATCTTGGCTTTCTCGGAGGCTTCCTTCAGGCGCTGGAGGGCCTGCCGGTCGTTGCGCAGGTCAATACCCTGATCCTTCTTGAATTCGTCGGCGGCCCAGTCGATGACGCGCTGATCGAAGTCGTCGCCGCCGAGGAAGGTGTCGCCGTTGGTGGATTTCACTTCGAAGACGCCGTCGCCCACCGAAAGGATCGAGACGTCGTACGTGCCGCCGCCCAGGTCATAGACGGCGATGGTTTCGTCTTTCTTCTTGTCAAGGCCGTAGGCCAGCGAGGACGCGGTCGGTTCGTTGATGATCCGCAGGACTTCGAGGCCGGCGATGCGGCCCGCGTCTTTGGTGGCCTGACGCTGCGAGTCGTTGAAGTAGGCCGGGACGGTGATGACGGCCTGGGTGACAGTTTCGCCAAGGTAGGCTTCGGCATCGGCCTTGAGTTTGGCGAGGATCATGGCGCTGATTTCGGGCGGCGAGTATTCTTTGCCGCCCATGTGCACGCGAATGTCGCCGTTGGGCGCAGCAGTAACTTTATAAGGCACGAGTTTGAGCGAGCGCTGCACTTCGGGGTCGTTGAATTTGCGACCCATGAAGCGCTTGATGGAGAAGACGGTGTTCTCCGGGTTGGTGATGGCCTGCCGCCGGGCCACTTGGCCCACGAGACGTTCGCCGGTCTTAGGATTGATGGCGACGACGGATGGAATGAGGCGCGCGCCTTCGGAGGAAGCGATGACGACAGGTTCGCCGCCTTCCATTATTGCGACGACTGAGTTGGTTGTGCCGAGGTCGATGCCGATGATTTTTGCCATGATGGTTTTCCTTGTTTGTCAGTGCCCAAGTAAACAGGTACACAGGTACACAGGTACACAGGTTTACTTGTCTACGTGTTTACCTGTCTACTTTGCTACTTTGACTAGCGCCGGGCGCAGCACCCGGTCGCCGAGTTTGTAGCCCTGGCGCAGGACTTCGATGACGTGTCCTTCGGGGTGTGCTTCGGTTTCCTCGTGGACGACGGCTTCGTGGACGTTGGGGTCGAAGGGCTGGCCTTCGGCCTCGATCGGCTTGATGCCTTCGTTCTCAAGGATCGCGTTCAATTTGCGCTGCACGAGTGCGATGCCCTCTGCCCACTTTGCACCATCGCCGTCGGCGGGCGCTTTCTTCATCGCCAGATCGAAATCGTCGAGCGCCGGCAGGATGCGGGTGAGAACCGATGCGGCCATGTTCTGCGAAAGTTCGGCCTGCTCGCGCTCGATCCGTTTTTTGTAGTTGACGAAGTCGGCGCGGGCGCGCTGCCAGCCGTCGAGGTATTCGGCAGCTTTGGCGTTGGCCGACTCCAGTTGAGATTTGAGTTCGGCCATTGGATCCGTTTCAGCTGCCGGTTGGGCCGGAGCCGATCCGGCTTCCGATGGGGCAGCGGCTTCGGGTTGTCTCTGTTGGGAAGGCGACGGCGTTGCTTCGGCGTCTTCGATCACTGTTTCCATTTTGTTATGACTCTCCGTATGTTTCTGCCATCAAGTCGGTCATCAGTTCAGCCACGTAACGCACGGTGGAGACGGCGCGCCCATAAGCCATACGAGTCGGGCCGAGCACGCCGAGCGCGCCCGTGGCGACGTTGGTCACACCGTAACGGGCGAGCACCATCGAGCAGTCCCTGAGCTCTTCCCAGTCACCCTCGCCGCCGATGACAACCTGCACACTGCCGACGTTGGGGCTGAGCACTTTGGCGAGGAACTCTTTGAGGAAGGCTTGCTCTTCGAGCACGCGGCGGGCGTGCATGGCGGCGTCGACTTCGGCAAATTCGGGTTCGGCCAGCACTTTGCTCACGCCGTCGTAGTAGATGTCGCCAGTGTGTGCGGCAGCCTTGGGAACCATGACGTCGCGAATGAGACGGGCAATTTCCTGCTCAAAGGTATTGAGGCGCGCGGCGGCGATGCTGATCGCGCCGTGGTCCAGGTTGAAGAAGGCGGTGTTGAGGTGCACGGCGGCTTCGCTGAGCTGCTCCTGCGGCGCGGGTTCGGCCAGTGAGAGCATTTGCTGGCGGATTTCGCCGCCGCCGAGCACGAGTACCATGAGCACCTGCCGCCCCTGGGTGGCGATCAACTCGACGTGCTTGTAGTAAGCCGATGCGCTTTGGGGCAGGGTGATGAGGCCGGCGACGCGTGCGTGTTGAGAGAGCACGGACGCAGCCAACCGCATCCACTGACTGACCTCCGGACCTGCCTGGTGGAACTGATGGCTGATGGTATTCTGCTCGGCCAGCGGCAGTTCCACTTCGCCCATGACTTGCCGGACGAAGTATCGGTAGCCTTCTTCGGTAGGCACACGCCCGGCAGAGGTGTGGGGCTGACGGATGAGACCGCGCTCGGTGAGGGCCGCCATTTCGTTGCGGATGGTGGCCGAACTGAACGGCAGGGCGTACTTTCGGAGCAGGCCCTTTGAACTAACGGGAACGGTCGAATCGACGTATTCGCGTATGATCAGGCCGAGAAGGGTTCTTTGGCGTCCAGTAAGTTCCATAGTTGTTCTGTCAACTCTTTGGCACTCGATGGTTTTGAGTGCTAAACACGTGGGAAAAATGATACCACGATGCGGGACGGATAGTCAAGAAACTATGATGGAAAATAGTAGAATCTTTGACCGAGAGCAAAGGGAGCAAATAACATGCCTGTCTCTGAACTGACGGACGCAAACTTCAAAGCCGATGTGCTGGACGCTTCACAGCCGGTGCTGGTGGATTTCACCGCCGAATGGTGTGGGCCGTGTCGCCAGCTTGCGCCGATAGTGGATCAGTTATCAGAAGAGTATGCCCCGCAGATGAAGGTAGGGCGGCTGGACATTGATCAGAATCTGCAGACGACGATCCAGTTCGGCGTCATGGGTGTGCCGACGTTGATACTGTTCAAAAACGGCCAGCCAGTGGAGCGGATGGTGGGCATGATGCCCAAGCCGAAGATTGTGGAGAAGCTGAAGAAGCACTTGGCGGCTGGCGGTTAGCAATGGGTCGCTAGTCGCCGGCCAGAGGAACGGTGAAGTGGAAGGTGCTGCCTTTGCCCAGTTCGCTTTCGAACCAGACTTTGCCGCCGCCGAGTTCCACCATCTGCTTGACGATATTCAAGCCGAGGCCTGTGCCGGGGGCGTCACCGATGTTGTTATCGGCGCGGAAGAATTTGGTGAAGATCTTGTCCTGATCTTCGGGCGAGATGCCGTAGCCTGTATCCTGCACCGAAACGTGTAGAACTTCGGGCGCCCCTTGCGAGTCCCACACGTTCTTTGAGGATTGGGCGCGCAAGGTAACTGGGCCGCCATCCGGCGAGTATTTGTGGGCGTTACTGATCAGGTTGGTGAGCACCTGCACCAACCGCACGTAGTCCCCCATCACCGATGGCAGTATGGCGTCTGTTTCCACAATCAGCGTTTGCTGCTTCGAGTCGTACGCTCCCTGCATCGACCGCACCACCTCTTCAATCATATCCTTGAATTCCATCGGTTTGAGGTTCAATTGCAAGCGGCCCGACTCGATGCGGGCAATGTCGGTCAGGTCGGATACGATAGTGATCATGCGCTCGACATTGCCCTGGACGATGTTGAGAAAATGCTGCTGCTCTTCGTTCACGGCCCCCGCCGTTCCGGCGACCATCAATTGAGTGTAGCCCTTGATCGACTGCATTGGATTCTTGAGCTCGTGCGACACCATCGACACGAATTCGCTCTTGGCCTGATTGGCGGCGTTCACTTCGGCGTACAGGCGCGCGTTGGTGATGGCGGCCACCGAGTGGTCGGCGAGACGGGCGAGGAACGTGACATTGTCGTCGCTGAAGCAGTCGGCGTCACGTGACTCGAGCATCAGCACGCCGATGGGCTCATCTTCGCGGACGATGGGGACGGTCAATTGTGACGCGGTATCGGATAGAACCTCAAAGTAATCCGGCTGGCTCTTTGCATCCTTCACGAACAATGTCGAGCGCGTGGCGAGCGCTTTGCCCACCAGCCCTTTATCGGTCGGGAAGGGCGTGTCGAGAAATGACGTGATGGCGCTGCCATAACCCCTGTGGGCGACAATCTGCACGCCCTCCGGCACGACCAGCCCGGCGATCCCTGCATTGGCTTTGGTGGCAATGAGCGCGCGGTCGAGAATGACTGTCATCACTCGCCTGATATCGAGCGCGGCGTTCAGTTCCCGGTCGATGCGCTGCATCACCGAAAGTTCTTCCACGCGGGCGGCCAGGGCCTGGTCGGTGAGATTGAACAACCGGGCGTTTTCGATTGACACAGCGGCCTGACCGGCGAATGCGGTAAGCAGAGCAGTGTCTTCGTCGGTGAAGGGCGCGCCGCTGCGTTTGTTGATAACTTCGACGACGCCGATGCTCTTTTCTTTCACGCGCAGGGGAACGGCCATCATGGCCCGGGACACGAAGCCGGTTGTTTGATCGGGTTTCTGGAACCAGCGCGGATCGTGAGCCGTGTCGTTGACGATGACGGGCTGGCCTGTCTCGACGGCCGAGCCGACGATGCCTTTCCCGGCCGGGACGCGGATGCCGATAATGTCGCGGGCTACTGGCCCCACGGCCACTTTCAATACCGAGTCGTTCGATTCTTCGTCGACCAAAAACAGGCTGCCCGCCTCACAATTCAAAATGTCCACTGCGCTTTCGAGGATGCGCTGGAGGAGGGTTTCCAGATCGAGGGTGGAAGTGATGGTCTGGGCTAGCTGGTTCAAGGTTGCCAGTTGGCGGGCGCGCTCTTCGGTCTGCCGGTAGAGACGGGCCTTGTCGATAGCGGTGGCGGCCTGATCGGCGATGGCGGCGAAGATTTTGAGTTGATCGTCGGTGAACGTGTGGCCGGCGTCCAGCGCGGCGATGGTCATCGCTCCCAGTGTGCCCGACCCGGCGTTGAGCGGCACACCCATCCAGGCGTGATAGGGGCGATTGAGCGGCGTGACATGGCGG